>Ga0209916_1001441_pt1 | contig 20378 bp, 19 predicted proteins | sample ThiBio_1000_plan_FD_183956 | JGI IMG/M metagenome (GOLD analysis project Ga0209916, IMG submission 183956) | Wastewater bioreactor microbial communities from Cape Town, South Africa - Thiocy_solids_2 (SPAdes) | ecosystem: Engineered > Bioreactor > Thiocyanate-remediating > Anaerobic-Aerobic ... | reverse complement strand
TCCGGCCCTCGGAGGCCCTTTTCGGGCCGAAATGGAGGGGTCGATTACGCGCTGCGTGTTTTAGGGCCCCTATAGGGGGGTCAATACACGCAGCGCGTAGGTCGGTGTTGCACAACACGGGAGGAAGCGTGGAGTTCCCGGCATCTCCGTGACGAGGTCTGACTCCCGTCACGGATCCGTGCCACTCCCGTCGCACTCCCGTGACGCTCCCGCGCACGATCCTCCACACCTTCCGCACACCCGCCCCTCTCGCCACGGCCACAGCCTGCCCGGGCCGTGGCGAGAGGGGCGCGTCCGTAATCCGGGCGACAGCTTGCGGGGCCTGGACCCTTCGGGCGACAGCTTGCGGGGCGCGTGGCCGGGGAATGCCGGCGGCCTAGCGACTCGCGTCGCTAGCGCGGGCGCCGAGGATGGCGCCGATGAGGATCGAGCGCTCCGGCACCTCGGCGCCGGGCAGGACGATCACGTCGCGCAGGCGGCTCCCCGCCCCGATGCGGGCGCCGTCGCCGATCACGGCGGGGCCGTCGATCCGCACGTCGTCGCCGATCTCGCAGTCGGGACCGAGCAGGACCGGGCCGTCGAGGGCGGGCTCGTCGTCGCCCAACTCGCCGCTGCGGAAGCCGTCGACCATCTTCCCCACCTGCTCGACCCGGACGGCGCCGTTCAGGGCGTCGTAGGTGCTTTCGCGCAGCTCGGTGAGGTTGCCGATGTCGTTCCAGTAGGCGTCGATCTCGTGTGAGTAGAAGGGCACGTCCGACTCCAGCAGCCTCGGGAAGACGTCCATCGCCCAGTCGGCGAAGCCATCCGGATCGCCCTCCTCGGCCGCCAGGCTGGTCCCAGGAGACGGGAAGAAGTCGAAGATCTCCTTGCGGAACATGTAGATGCCGCAGTTGGCCAGGTCCGACAGCGCTTCGCTCGGCTGCGGCTTCTCCTGGAAGCCCCCTATGCGCCCCTCGGAGTCGGTGATCGCGACGCCGAACTGGGTCGTGTCCTCGACCCGCTTGGTCGCCAGCGTGGCGATCCCGTCGTGGCTCTCGTGGTACTCGCGCATCGCGGTCAGGTCGATGTCGGTGAGGGCATCGCCGGAGATGATCAGGAAATCCTCGCCGAGGAAGTCGGCCACGTTGCGGACCCCGCCCGAGGTGCCGAGCAGCGCCTCCTCGCGGCTGTAGGTCAACGACACCCCACAGGCCGAGCCGTCGCCGAAGTGCTCGGTGATCTGGTCCGGGAACCAGTGCAGGTTGGCGATCGTCTCGGTGAATCCGTGCCGCGCGAGCAGGCGCAGGATGTGCTCCATCACCGGCCGGTTCAGCACCGGGACCATCGGCTTCGGCCGGTCGAAGGTGATCGGCCGCAGGCGGGTGCCGAGGCCGGCGGCGAGGACCATCGCCCTCATCCCATCTCCTCCTTGAAGCGCTCGATCGCCGCCACCGGCAGCGGGTCGACGCCGCGCTGGCGAGCCATCTCCAGCGTCACCAGGTCGCCCAGCATCACCGCCCACAGCATCCGCTCCAGGCGCGTCTCCCCCGCGGTCTCGACCCGCACCACGGTGGCCGCGCCGGATTCGACCGACCTGGCGGTGAGCTCGAAGCGCCGCGCGATGCGTGGGTGCTGGTCACGGTCCTCGAGGAAGATCGCCGCCGCGCGCTCCTCGCCGACCGCGCCCGACCAGCCGCAGAGCTCGTTGTGGTCGGCCTCGGGCAGCTCGCCCCACCAGGCGGGGGCCTTCGCGTTCTCGTTGACCTGCGTCTTCCAGCGGCGCGCCACCGGCGCGGTCAGGTCGGCGCCGTAGACGACCGGCACGGCACCGGCGACGAGCGCGGCGATCTCGCGCGCCTGCTGCTGCAGCGTCTCGGCCTGGTCGGCGAGGAAGGCCGCGGCGGCGTCGACCTCGGTGTGGAGGCGGGGCGCGATGCCGGCCAGCCAGGCGACCTCGGCGGCGACCACGACCATGTAGGCGACCGCGGCGCGCGGCTGGAAGATCCCCGGCAGGCCGACCACCGGCACCGCCGTCTCCCGCGCCCGGTCGACCAGCGGGCCGCCGGTCGAGGCGACGAGCCGCCTGGCCCCGAGCGTCTCCGCCGCCTCGAAGCAGGCGAGCGTCTCCTCGGTCCCGCCCGAGTAGCTCGAGCAGAGCACGGTCCACTCCGGCGTCGCCCAGCTCGGCAGCGCGTACCCGCGCACCGTCACCATCGGCGCGGTCAGCCGGTCGCCGATCGCCGCCGCGGCGAGGTCGCCGCCGATCGCCGAGCCGCCCATCCCGCAGACGAAGAGGCCCGCCGACGGCGAGGGCTCGAGGCGCGCCGATTCGATCCGCCAGAGCGCGTCACGGAGTTGATCCGGGATGCCGAGGACGTCGTCGATCATCGCGCGGCAACCCTTTCATTCTCGGCGACCATCGTGTCGGCAAGCCGGGCACCGGGCTCGACCGTCGCGCCCGGGGCGAGGACCGACCCGCTCACCCGCGCCCCCGCGCCGACCGTGCAGCCGTCGAGGAGGACCGAGTCGACGACCACGGCGTCGGCGCCGACCTCGCAGCCCCGCGAGACCACCGCCCGGGGACCGATCCGCGCCGAGTCCGCCACCGCGCAGCCCTCGCCGAGGAAGAGGCCCGGGGCACTCGGGCGCACCTCGGTGGACACCCGCCCCTCGAGGATGTCCCAGGTCGCCTGCAGGTAACGCTCATGGGTGCCGATGTCCATCCAGTACCCGTCGAGGCGCAGCGCGCACAACCCCTCGCCGACCAGCCGCGGGAAGACTTCGGTCTCGATCGAGACCTTGCGCTCGGGCGGAATCAGGTCGAGGACCGAGCGCTCCAGCACGTAGGCCCCGGCGTTGATCTCCCCCGGCACCGCCTCGCCGGTCTTCTCGGTGAAGGCGAGCACCGCCCCCTCCGGATCGCACTCGACCAGGCCGTAGGCGGAAGAGTCCTCGACCGGGTAGAGGCCGATCGTCGCCCGCGCCCCGCGCTCCTCGTGCGCGCGCAGCAGCGCGGTCAGGTCGAGGTCGGTGAGGACGTCGCCGTTCAGCGCCAGGAAGCGGTCTTCGAGGCGGTCGCCGAGCGCTTCGGCGGCGAAGCGGATCGCCCCCGCGGTCCCGCGCAGCTCGGGCTCGACCACGTAGGTGAGCGCGACGCCCTCGTGTTCCCCCTCCCCCAGGGCCTCGCGCAGGCGGTCGGGCAGGAAGCCGCAGGCGAGCACGACCTCGCTCACCCCGTGCGCCCCGAGCCACTCCACCATGTAGGCGAGGAACGGGCGGTCGACCAGCGTCAGCGCCGGCTTCGGGACGTTGTCGGTGAGCGGGCGCAGGCGCGTGCCCTCGCCCCCCACTAGGACTATGGCCTGGATCGGCTTCTCCTAGGAGACCTTGGTCGGCGCCTGTCGCGGCTGCCGGCCGATGCCCTCGTATTCGAAGCCCGCGGTCGCCAGCGCCTCGGGGTCGAGGTAGTTGCGGCCGTCGACGACCAGCGGGCGCGCCATCGACGCGGCGGCAGCGGCCCAGTCGAGGTCACGGAACTCGCCCCACTCGGTGACCAGGACCGCGGCGTCGGCGCCCTCCAGCGCCGCCATCGCCGAGTCGGCCATCTCGACCGAGGTCAGCATCGCGCTCGCCCGCTCGGAGGCGACCGGGTCGTAGGCGACGACCTCGGCGCCCTCGCCCTGCAGGCGCGCCGAGAGCACCAGGCTCGAGGCCTCGCGCATGTCGTCGGTGTCCGGCTTGAAGGCGAGGCCGAGCAGCGCGATCCGCTTGCCGATCAGCGAGCCGAGGTGCTTCTCCAGCTTCCCCACCACCCGCCGCTTCTGCAGCTCGTTCACCTCGATCACCGAGGTCAAGAGCTGGAAGTGGTAGCCGGTGTTGCCGGCCAGCATCTTCAGCGCCGAGACGTCCTTGGGGAAGCAGGAGCCGCCGTAGCCGATCCCGGCTCGCAGGAAGGACTTGCCGATCCGCGTGTCGGACCCCATGCCGCGGGCGACCTCGCCGACGTCGGCGCCGACCTCCTCGCAGACGTTGGCGATCTCGTTGATGAAGGAGATCTTGGTCGCCAGGAAGGCGTTCGAGGCGAGCTTGATCATCTCGGCGCTGGCGACGTCGGTGCGCAGGATCTCCCCCTCGGCGCCGAGCGGCGCGTAGAGGGCCGCCACCGCGTCGGCCGCCTCCTCGTCGCCGGGGTCGGCGCCGACCACCACGCGGTCGGGGTGCATGAAGTCCTCGACCGCGGTCCCCTCCTTGAGGAACTCGGGGCAGGAGACGTAGGCGAGGCCGGGCATGTCGCGGCGGATCGACTCGCCGGTCCCGGCGGGCACGGTGCTCTTCATCACCAGCACGTGGTCGGAGTCCTCGGGCAGCTCGGCGACCACCGCGCGCACCCGCGAGAGATCGGCGTCGCCGGAGTAGGTCGGCGGCGTGTCGACGCAGGTGAAGAGCAGGCGGGCGCCGGCGAGCAGCTCCTCCATCGAGGTGGTGAAGGTGATCCGCTCGGCGTTGCGGCGGATCATCTCGGTCAGCCCCGGCTCGTGGATGGCGACGTCGCCGCGCGCGAGTGCCTCGACCTTCTCGGGAAGGATGTCGCGGGCGATCACCCGGTGGCCCAGCTCGGCAAAGCAGGCGGCGGTCACCAGCCCGACCCAGCCGACCCCGATCACCCCGACAGCTTCGCCTCTCTCACTCATTCGCTCTTGCTCCCCGCTTTCGCAGTTTTCTTCTTCTTCGGCAGCATCACGTGGCAGGACTCCGCGATCCCCATCATCTGCTCGTTCGACAGCGACTGCTGCAGGCTGTTGGAGATCCAGTAGGTGTTTTCGCCGCGGTGCCAGGCGACCAGCTTGATCTTGCCGCTATCGGTGTAGATCGAGTATTCACGTCCGTTGACGGTCCGTTCTTCGGTCGGGTCGTCGAGGATCGGCGGATTTTCCCAACCTTGGATCCCCTGTACCCCGAAGTAGTTCGGTTCTTCGTAGACGGGGACGAAGATGCCGACCATCCGGTAGGCCCCGTGGCGTTCCTTGTCCTTGTCTTTCAGGTGGTAGACGCGCGGATCGACGATGTGTTCGTAGGGATTCGATTCCTGGAAGCTGGCGCCGGAGGGCAGCCGGGTCGGGTAGAAGACCGGGAAGCCACCGCCCACCTTGCGGGCGACGATTTCCGCCTCCTGTTCGCCGATTTCGGCCGCGGGCACGAGCTCGTCGCCACCCGGTGGCGTGTGCTTCTTCGGCTTCTTCTTGGGCTTCTTCTTGGCCTTGCCCTTCTTCTTCTGCCGTTCTTCCTGCCGCTTCTTCTTCCGTTCGGCCTTTTCTTCTTCTTCCTGCTTTTCGGCCTTCTGCGTCTGGTAGCCGGCTTCGCCGAGGAATTCCTTCGCCGCGTGGTGGATTTCGTTCTCGTTCGCGTAGACGTAGCTGGGGCCGAGTTCGGCCGGGAAGTGAATCTGCTGGACTTCGGCGCCGCGGAGTTCGTAGAGCAGGTCGAGCAGTTCGATCAGTTCGGCGCCTTCCTCGATGTTCGCCGTCGTGTATTCGGTGAGGATGTCGATCAGGCTGTGGTTGTCGGTGATCAGGTCGAGCGGCGAGATCTGATGGCGCACCTGGCTGAGGAAGCTCTGCTGGCGGGCCGAGCGGACGATGTCGGTGTCGGTGTGCCGGTAGCGCACGTACTGGAGCGCTTTTCTTCCACAGAGCTTCTGGTAGCCGGGCTGGATGTTGATTTCGGCGTACTGTTCTTCTTCCGGCACGCCGACGTTGGAGTGGAAGTAGCGACGGTCGACGTCGGTGTAGACGCAGCCGATCGCGTCGACGGCGCGGACGAAGCCGAGGAAGTCGATGTTGACGATGTGGTTGATCTGCAGGCCGGTCAGATCCTTGACCACCTGGACGGTCAGCCTCGGGCCGCCCTCGGCATAGGCGCCGTTGAACTTTTCGGGGCCGAAGAGCCCGGGGATTTCGACCTTCAGGTCGCGCGGGATCGACATCACCGAGATCAGGTTCTTGCCGGCGTCGAGCCGCAACAGGATCGTGGTATCGGAGCGGCCGAATTCTTCTTCGAATTCGGGGCGTTTGTCGGAGCCGAGGATCAGGATCGTCTGCGGCGCGCCGCCGTGGACTTTCTTGACCACGTCTTCGACTTCGGCGGAGAGGTGCTTGTTTTCCTTCGTGCCGATCGCTTCGGCGATCGAGTTGATGTAGAGCAGCACGGCCGACGACGTGGCCGCGGCGCAGACGGCGACGATGATCAGGCTGGCGAGGCTGAACCGCCACCAGTAGCGCTTCTTCTTCGGCGGCTCGGTGCCGTCCCCCTCGGGGGGCGGCTTGCGGGTCGAGTACCCGCCGTAGCCGGGCGGCGGCGTGCTACTCACCGAGCCGCTCCGGGATCGCGCGCAGGAACGACTCGAGCGCCTGCCGGTAGCCCTCCAGCGAGGCGACCGAGACCCACTCCGCCGGGCCGTGGTGACCGGCGCCGACCGGGCCGAACTCCACCGCCGGCACCCCCACCCGCAGGAAGGAGACCGCGTCGGAGGCGCCGTCGCGCCCGACGCTCATCGTCTCCCCGTTGGCATAGGTCGCCGCCGCCTCGCGCAGGCCGACCAGGAAGGGCGATTCGCGGTCGACCGTCGCCGGCGGGCGGACAAGCAGCGGCGCCGCGGCGACACCGGGCATCGCCTGGATCTCGTCCAGCAGGGCCACGGGGTCCTGGCCGGGCAGGTAGCGGATATCGACGTCGATCACGCATCGGTCGGGCACCTTGTTCAGAGCGTCGCCGCCCCAGATCCGCCCCAGGTTTATCGACGGACGGTCGAACAACTCCGAACTCTGTCTCGCAAACGGTAGCGACTCGATACTCCGGAAAACGTCGATCGCGTTCAGCACCGCGTTGTCGCCCAGCCAGGGCGTGGCGCCGTGCGCCGCCGTCCCGCCCACCTCGAGCCGCAGCGCCAGCACGCCCTTGGCCTCGACCCCGATGTGCAGGTCGGTCGGCTCGCCGGTGATCGCGAAGTCCCCGGTGAAGCCGCTGTCGACCAGCCGGTCGCAGCCCCGGTCCTCCCCCTCCTCGGACTCCTCGTCGCCGACGATCCCCAGCCGCACCCGCACCCCGTCCTGCTCCCGCAGCGCCGCGGTGACCACCATCATCGCCGCGATCGCGCCCTTCATGTCGTAGGAACCGCGCCCGTAGAGCCGATCCCCCTCCAATCGCGGCTCGAACTGCTCGGCGTGCGCCGGCACCACGTCGATATGCCCCTCGAGGACGACCGTCGGCGCCCCCTCGGGCCCGACTTCGGCCTTCACCACGGGCAGCCCACGGACCTCTTCCCGCTTCGTCTCGATGTCGCGCGCCTCCAGCCACGCTTCAACAAACCCGGCGCACTCGAAAATGCTGCGCTCATCGCAGGTCTCATACGCAATGAGCCGCTTCGCAAGGGAAAGGAGCTCTGAGGGAGGGGATTCGGTCATTCTCGTTCCGGAATTGCTTCGCGCACCCTTCGGGTGCGGCTCACGATGACTGAGCGCGCCTATGGCGCGCAATGATCGGATTGCATTTCCGCCGCTTCGCGACATTCCTCCACGAGAACGACCGAATCCCCTCCGCCGGGCGCATCGCGGCAGCTCCCCCAGTCCGGGATCCGGCGACGAGCTTGCAACCTCGAGATTTGCCGTCAGCTTTCCCACCCCGCGACGCAGCGTCAATTCGTCCCGGCGCGACGCAGGCGGGGCTCTCGGGCTCGACTCGCCGGAATATCCGGCGATATGCAATCTGATCCCTGCGCCCCATAGGGGCGCAGCATCTTCCCCGACCCAGCGCCCGAAGGGCGCGGGAGGTTGTTCCGGAGAGGCGAGCCCGGGAGCCCCGCCCCCGCCTCATCCCTGCGCGATCGACAGAAAAGTCTCGGCGCGCTGTTTGTCTTTCACCGCGCGCGACCACTCAGCAGTGCCCGACTCCGACTCAGCCAGCCGCCGTTCCGCGTCGGAGAGCTCCTCTTTGAGCGCGCCGGCGTCGAGATCCTCGGGCGCGACCGCTTCCTCGACCAACACCCGGGCGGTGTTCTCGAACACCTGCAGCCAGCCGTGCGACTGCGCGTACTTTTTCGTCTCTGAGTCGGAGACGTGCAGGCGCAGGGTGGTCGGCAGCAGGGCGCCGAGCACCGGGGCGTGGTTGGCGAGGATGCCGATTTCGCCCACTTCGGTGCGGGTCGAGAGCTGGCGGACTTCGCCGTTGAAGACCTCCCCCTCCGGGGTGAGGACTTCGACGTCCAGCATGTGCTCGGCGGCCAACTTCGCTCCCTAGGCTTTCGCCGCGGCGTTCTCGGTGACCTGGTCGATGCCGCCCTGCATGTAGAAGGCGCCCTCGGGCAGGTCGTCGTGGGTGCCGTCGAGGATCTCGCGGAAGCCGCGCACCGTCTCCGAGACCGGCACGTACTCGCCGGAGCGGCCGGTGAACTGTTCGGCGACGAAGAACGGCTGCGAGAGGAAGCGCTCGATCTTGCGGGCGCGCGACACCGTCTGGCGGTCCTCGTCGGAGAGCTCGTCGATGCCGAGGATCGCGATGATGTCCTGGAGCTCTTTGTAGCGCTGCAGAACCTCCTGGACCTCGGTCGCGGTGCGGTAGTGCTCCTCGCCGACGACGTCGGGCTTGAGGATCGTCGAGGTCGAGTCAAGCGGATCCACCGCCGGGTAGATGCCTTTCTCGGAGATCGCCCGCGAGAGCGCGGTGGTCGCGTTCAAGTGGGCGAACACCGAGGCCGGGGCCGGGTCGGTGTAGTCGTCGGCGGGGACGTAGACGGCCTGGATCGAGGTGACCGAGCCGCGGTCGGTCGAGGTGATCCGCTCCTGCAGGCCGCCCATCTCGGTCTCCAGCGTCGGCTGGTAACCGACCGCCGAAGGCATGCGCCCGAGCAGCGCCGAGACCTCGGAGCCCGCCTGGACGAAGCGGAAGATGTTGTCGATGAAGAGCAGCACGTCCTGGCCGCCCTGCTCGCGGTAGTACTCGGCCATCGTCAGGCCGGACAGGGCGACGCGCAGGCGCGCTCCGGGCGGCTCGTTCATCTGGCCGAAGACCAGCATCGTTTTGTCGATGACGCCGCTTTCTTTCATCTCGAGCCAGAGGTCGTTGCCCTCGCGCGAGCGCTCGCCGACGCCGACGAAGGCGGACAGCCCCTCGTGCTCCTCGGCGATGTTGCGGATGAGCTCCTGGATCAGCACGGTCTTGCCGACGCCGGCGCCGCCGAACAGCCCGACCTTGCCGCCTTTGGCGTACGGCGCGAGCAGGTCGATGACCTTGATCCCGGTCTCCAGGACCTCCTGGGTCGGGGTCAGGTCGGAGGCCTTCGGGGCGGGACGGTGGATCGGCCAGCGCTCGACGTCGGCGCCGATCTCCTCGCCGTTGTCGATCGGGTCGCCCAGCAGGTTGAAGATGCGGCCCAGGGTGGCGTCGCCGACCGGCACCGTGATCGGGTTGCCGGTGTCGATGACCTTGTCGCCACGCTGCACACCGTCGGTGGCGTCCATGGCGACCGCGCGGACGCGGTCGTCGCCGAGGTGCTGCTGGACCTCGCAGAGCAGCTCGGTGTTGTCGCCCTCGTCGTTGCCGCGGCTCTCGATCACGATCGCCGAGTAGATCTCCGGCAGCTCATCGGGGAAGAGCGCGTCGATCACCACGCCGGTGACCTGCTCGACGCGACCGATGTTCTGCCCTGCTCCGTTGCCGTTCTCAGCCAATTTGATCTAGGTCCTTTTCCTGGTCTCGCGAACTCGTGGATTTTCTGGGGGGTCTAGCTCAGCGCCTCGGCGCCGGAGACGACCTCGAGGATCTGCTGGGTGATTTCCGCCTGGCGGGCGCGGTTCATCTCCAGGGTCAGTTTGTCGTTGATTTTTTCGGCGTTCTCGGCCGCGTTGCGCATCGCGGTCATCCGCGCGCCGAGCTCCGAGGCGGCCGACTCGAGCAGCGCCCGGTAGACCGAGATCGTCACGTACTCCGGGATCAGCCGCGCGAGCAGCTCCTCGGCTTCGGGCTCGAAGAACCACTCCGAGCGCGCCTGGCCGCCGCCCGACTCGTTCTCCTCCGGCTCCTCCTCGGCGTCGGCGCCCTCGCCGACCACCTCGGCCTGCTGCAGCGGCAGCAGGGTCTGGCGCCAGACGTGCTGGGTCAGCGGCGAGACGAAGCGGTTGTAGATCAGCTCGACCCGGTCGACCTCCTCGTCGACATAACGGGCGACCAGCTCCTCGCCGATCTGCCGCGCGTCGGCGAACGACGGGCGGTCGGTGAAGCCGGTGTATTCCCCGCTCAGCTCCTGTTTGCGGAACGTCATCGCGGAGACGCCCTTGCGGCCGACCACCGAGAAGATCGGCTCGGCGCCCTCGCCGCGGACGCGCTCGGCCGAGCGCATGCCCTCACGGATGATGTTCGAGTTGAAGGCGCCCGCCAGGCCGCGGTCGGCGGTGACGAGGACGATGCCGACCTTCTGCACGTTCTCGCGCTCGGCCAGCACCGGGACGCGCGGCAGCCCGCCCGCGTGGGCGGAGGCGATGCGGGTCAGTTTCCGCATCCCCTCCGAGTAGGGACGGAGGTCGGCGATCCGCTGTTCGGAGCGGCGCAGGCGCGCCGCCGCGACCATCTCCATCGCGCGCGTGATCTTGTTGATGTTTTTGATCGACGCAATGCGACTCTTGACTTCCTTCTGCGTGGCCATGGCGGATCTCCGGCGTCGCTACGACGCCTGCGTCGCCTCCTCGGCATCCTCGGCCTCGGCGGCCGGCGCATCGTCACCCTCGGAGTCCGAAGCGGTCCGGGCCGGGGCCTGGCGCTCCTCCTCGGAGTGGATGCGGTCGGATTCGCCCGCCGCCATCGGCTCGCCGTGCTCGTCGAAGTCGGGGCCGAAGTCGTCGACGAAGTCGGCGATCGCCTTGCCCAGCGCCTCCTCGTCCTCGTCGGAGAGCTTGCCGCTCTCTTCGATCCGGTCGAGCAGCGCCTTCTGCTCGGCGTGCAGGCGGATCCGCAGGTCGCCGAGGAATTCGCCGACGCGCTCGACTTTGATCCGGTCGAGGTAGCCGCCGGTGCCCGAGTAGATCGAGGCGACCTGGTCGGCGACCGCGAGCGGTTCGCGCTCTTTCTGTTTCAGCAGCTCGACCAGCCGTTCGCCGCGGGTCAGCGCTTTCTGCGTCTCCGGATCGAGCTCCGACCCGAACTGGGCGAAGGCCTCGAGGTCACGGTACTGGGAGAGGTCGAGGCGCAGTTTTCCGGCGACTTTCTTCATCGCCTTGGTCTGCGCGTTACCACCGACCCGGGAGACCGAGATGCCGACGTTGATCGCCGGGCGGACGCCGGAGAAGAAGAGGTCCGACTCGAGGAAGATCTGGCCGTCGGTGATCGAGATGACGTTGGTCGGGATGTAGGCCGACACGTCGGAGGCCTGGGTCTCGATGATCGGCAGCGCCGTCAGCGAGCCGCCGCCGAGGTCGTCGTTCAGTTTCACCGCCCGCTCGAGCAGCCGCGAGTGCAGGTAGAAGACGTCGCCCGGGTAGGCCTCGCGACCCGGCGGGCGCCGCAAGAGCAGCGACATCTGGCGGTACGCGGAGGCGTGCTTGGTGAGGTCGTCGTAGACGCAGAGGGCGGCTTTGCCGTTGTAGAGGAAGTGCTCGGCCATCGCGCAGCCCGCGTAGGGGGCGATGTACTTGATCGGCGCCGCCTCGTCGGCCGGCGCGGCGACGATGATGGTGTTCTCCATCGCGCCGTTCTCCTCCAGGACCTCTTTCAGCTGGACGACGGTGGACATCCGCTGCCCGATCGCGACGTAGACGCAGATCAGGTCCTTGTCGCGGTTGTTGATGATCGTGTCGATCGCGATCGCGGTCTTACCGGTCTGGCGGTCGCCGATGATCAGCTCTCGCTGGCCGCGGCCGATCGGGATCATCCCGTCGATCGCCATCAGGCCGGTCTGCACCGGTTCCTCGACCGGCTGGCGCTCGACCACGCCGGGGGCTTTGAACTCGGCCGGGCGGGTCTCGGTCGTGGCGACCTCGCCGCGGTTGTCGAGCGGGCGGCCGAGCGGGTCGACCATGCGGCCGAGCAGCTGCTCGCCGACCGGGATCTCCAGCAGGTGGCCGGTCCGTTTGACCGTGTCGCCCTCGACGATCTTGTCCCACTCGCCGAACAGCACGGCGCCGACGTTGTCGGACTCCAGGTTCAGCGCCAGGCCGGTCACCCCGTGGGGCAGCTCCAGCATCTCCAGCGCCATGCAGTTGTCGAGGCCGTGGACGCGGGCGATGCCGTCGGCGACCGAGAGGACGGTGCCGACCTCGGTCAGGTCCGCCGAATCGGTCTCCAGTCCCTCGATGCGCTCCCGCAGGATGCTCGCGATCTCGTCGGGCTTGATCTCCATCGCCATCTTGGTCTACTTCCTCCTTACGCCGCGCTCGCGACGCTTTTTCGCAATTTCTCCAGACGAGTGCGGATGCTCGCGTCAAGGACCATGTTGCCGACCCGCAGCACGATGCCGCCGAGGATCCCGTCGTCCACCTCGCTCGACAGCTCGACCTTCTCGCCGGTCTGCCGTTCGACCTCTTCGCCGATTTTCCCGACCACGCCCGGGTCGAGCTCGATCGCGCTGGTGACGGTCACGTCGAGGCGGCGGTTGGCTCTTTTCCAGAGCTCGTCGTACTCCCGCCGGATGCGGAAAACCTCCGGCATCCGGCCTTTCTCGACCAGCAGCTCGAGGAAGTTGACGAACTCCGGCTCGGCACCCGTAACGGCGCGCCGCAGCCCCTCCACCTTGTCGTTCGAGCTGAGGTACGGGCTGAACAGGAAGACCTGCAGCTCGCGGTCGGCGTCGACGGCGTCGGCGAACTGCGCCAGCTGCTCCTGCAGCTCGTTGATCTTGCCTTTGTCCTCTCCGGCCTCGAAGAGGGCCTCGGCGTATACGCGGGCGGCGTCGGCCATCTGCTCCGGTTACCCCTAGTTCTCCGAGCTCGAGCCCGAGAGGGCGGAGAAGTCGACCTCGCCGAGCGCCTCCTCGACGAGCCGTCGCTGGTCGTCTTCGGTGAGCGTCTTGCGGGTGACTTTCTCGGTCGCCAGGACGGTGAGGTCGGCGACCTCCTTGCGGATCGACTCGAGCGAGCGCCGGGTCTCGGCCTCGATGTCGCGCTGCGCCTGGGCGACGAGCTCGTCGCGTTTCTCCCGACCGGCGGCGGTCGCCTCCGACTCCGCCGTCTCGGCGGCCTTGCGGGCCCGGGCCATGATGTCGTCGGCCTGCTCGCGCGCCTCGGCGAGGCGGCTGCGGTACTCCTCGAGCAGTTCGTCGGACTCCTTGCGCTGCCGTTCGGCGGCGTCGATCGACTCCGAGATCGCTTTCGCGCGCTTGTCCAGGGCCTCCTGGATCCGCGGGAAGGCGACCTTGCTGAGGACCCACATCGTGAACAGGAACACGATCAGCGTCCAGATCATCAGCCCGACACCGGGTGAGACCAGGAAGCTTCCTTCGCTCTCCGCGACCGGGATCGCGGCTATCTGGCCGACGAGCGCCATCGCTACGAGAGGAAGAAGGCGATCAGGCCGAAGATGAACGTGTAGAACGCCACGGCCTCGGTGAGCGCGAAGCCGAGCCAACGGATCGATTCGAGCTCCGATTTCATCTCCGGCTGGCGGGCGACCGACTCGATCTCCTTGCCGAAGATGAAGCCGATGCCGATACCCGCGCCGATCGAGCCGAGGCCGGCGCCCACACCGAGGGCGATCGCTTTACCGGCGCCTTTGACGTCTTCGCCGGTGATGGCTTCGGTTGCGGCGGTGATTGATGGCAGGTCCATCAGGGAACGTGCTCCTTTTCCTAGTTGTCAATGCTCGGCGGAGGTGGCTCCGCCGATGTAGATGGCGCTGAGGGTCGAGAAGATGAATGCCTGCAGGGTCGCCACCAGCCCGACCTCGAAGATGAAGAAGGCGAAGGCGAGCGGGAAGGTCAGCGCGCCGAGCGCGGCGATCCCGAGCAGGACCGCGAGCCCGCCGCCCATGAACAGCAGCAGCAGGTGGCCGGCGAGGATGTTGGCGAAAAGACGGACGGAGAGGCTGACGAGCCGGACGAGGTGGGAGACGACCTCGATCAGGAAGATCGCGCCGCGGCCGATCGGGCTCATGTTCTCGAGGCCCGGCGGCAGCCAGCTCTTCATGTAGGGGAGGAAGCCCTTGGCCCGGATCCCTTCGACGTGGTAGCTGACCCAGACGACCAGGGTGAGGACGATCGGGATCGAGATGTTCGCCGTCGCCGCGTAGATCGCGAAGGTCGGGATTTCGAGGCCGAAGACGTTGAAGTGCTCGCCGGTGTTGGTCGGCAGCGGCAGGTAGCCGATCAGGTTGGCGAAGAGGATGAAGAAGAAGAGGGCGGCGATGAAGGGGAACCAGCGGGCCGCCACCGCCGGGTCCGACATGTTGCCGCGGGCGATGTTGTTCTTGGCCAGGTCGTAGGCGATCTCCATCGCGGTCTGGGTCTTGTTCGGCCGCTGCTGCATCTTCTTCGAGATCCAGACCATGGTGGCGATGGTCAGGCCCGCGGTCAGGGCGAGGTAGAAGACGGCGCGGTTGATCGAGAGGTCGATCGGGCCGATGTGGATCGAGATCCAGGGATGAAGTTTGAACTCGTTCTGCGGTTTGAACTCTTCGTTCTTGCCTTCGTTGCCGAAGATGAGGAGCAGAAGGATGATGATCGCCATCCACACGCCGCCGGCGATCAGAGCTTTGGTTTTGGTCTTCATCGCGGTTGGACGCTGTGCCCTTCGGGTTCGAGGAGGTAGGCCAGGCCCGACGAACCCATCGAGATCGTGAAGAGGGCGGCCAGGAGGACCGCCGCGGAGAGCCCGGCGGTGCGTTGGGCGATGCCGACGAGCAGCACCACGGTGGCCATCAGCCAGACGCGGCCGAGCGTGGTGGCGGCGATGATCCCCATCGCGCGCTGGCGGTTGCCCGCTTTGAGCGCTTCGCCGGAGCGGCGCTGGGCGAGCCACTGGATTCCGCGCTGGGCGAGCCAGGCGGCGGCGGCGCCGATGTAGCCGAGCAGCGAGAAGCCGCAGACGGCGAACACCACCGCGGCGGCGGCTAGCACCAGGAGGTCGACATGCTTAGGAGGAGACATAGATACGCCCGTCTCGGGGCCCGAGCGGACGGGGCCGCGACTATACCCGAAGCGGCCGGCAAATGGCTTTCTGATGCGGGTTAGTGCCCCTTGCCACTACCTGCCGGAGGTTTGGGTGAGGGCGGCTCGACATCCAGCTCCAGAGCTTCGAACTCGCCCGTTTCCGGGTTGATCCGACCCCGCCTCAGCTTGAGGATCTCGAGCACGTAGACGAGGTAGACGCTGTAGGCGAGGGCGGCCACGATCAGCACCAGCATCACCGCGGTCCAGAGCGCGTCGAAGTGGCCGTGGTTGTCGCTGTAGGGGACGAAGCGCAGGGCCAGGGCCAGCATCGACATGACGATCGTCCAGGCGTAGAGGTAGGCCACGGTGCGCCGCTGGCTGAACCCCTTGTTCGCCATGCGGTGGTGGAAGTGCCAGGAGTCGGCCTGGTAGATCGGCTGGCGGTATTTGAGTCGTTTGGCGACCACGAAGCCGGTGTCGAGGATCGGCACCGCGAGCACGATCAGCGGGAAGGCGAGGGCGATCACCGCGTTCGTCTTCAGCGCTCCCTGCACCGAGGCGGTGGCGAGCAGGTAGCCGAGCAGGTTCGAGCCGGTGTCCCCCATGAAGCTCGAGGCGGGCGGGAAGCCGTGGCGCAGGAAGCCGAGCGCGGCGCCGGCGGTCAGCGCTGCGAGCACACCCGCCTCGTTGCGTTCGAGCGAGAGCGCGATCGTCGCCAGGGTCACCGCGGCGATCACGCAGACGCCCGCGGCGAGCCCGTCGACCCCGTCGAGGAAGTTGATCACGTTGACCACGGCGACGATCCCCAGCACGGTCAGCGGGTAGCCCCAGCCGTGCAGTTCGAAGCCGCCGAGGAACGGCAGCGTCAGGTTCTCCACCCGCACCCCGGCCAGGACCGGGATCAGCGAGGCGGCGATCTGGCCGATCAGCTTCGGCAGCGCGGGCAGGTCGTAGATGTCGTCGAGGACACCGACCGCGGCGATCGCCAGGCCGCCGATCAGGATCGCGCGGCTCTGGCCGTCCCCCGGCAGCCAGATCCAGCCCGCCGCCTCGACCGCGACCAGGATCGCCAGGCCCGAGAGGCGCGGCATCGGCTTGTCGTGGAGGCTGCGCTCCTTCGGGTAGTCGATCGCGCCGACCCGGAAGGCGAGCCGCTCGGCGTAGGGAACCAACAGCCAGGCGATCGCCGCGGCGGCGATGAACGCGAGTGCTGCATCGGTGGTCGCGGCCAAATTTCAGTCCCGCGTCGGTCGAGGTGCGAGGTCCCGTCCGGCCTCCCCGGACCGGATCAGGTTACGGATAAACGCTGACGGCGCCGAGCACCGAGGCGACGAGGAAGGTCGGGTCGCGGGGATTCAGGACCCCGACCGGATCGGTCCGCTTGCGCAGCTCCAGTTCGGCCGGGTCCTCCAGCACCCGCAGCCGGCCTTCGTGGATCAGCACCTCGTCGACGCCGCCCATGCGGCCGCTGAAGGTCGTGTAGACGGGGGTGCCGAGGGCGACCGCCTCGCGGTTCATCGTCCCCCCCGCGCTCACCACCAGGTCGGCGCAGGCGATCAGGCTCTGCGCGTCGATCGCCTGCTCGGGGATCAGCAGGTTGGGGGCGCCGAGCGCCCGCGCCGCCTCCGCCTGCTCGCGGGTGCGGGGGATGATCACCGCCTGCGCCTCGCCGTCGGCGTCGGCCAGCCGGCGCACGGTGGCGGCGTAGAGGTCGTTGCGCTCGTGGTACTCGGAGGTCTCCGGCGGCGGTCGCACCACCGTGATCACCTTGCCGCGGTCGAGTCCGAGGTCGTCGATGATCGCCTCGTCGGGCACGAAGTCGTAGAGGTAGTACTCCTCCTTCAGCCCCGGATAGCGGACCAGCTTCTTCGGTTTCGCGCCGATCTTGCGCAGCCGGTCGATCGGGATCGCCTCCGGCGCCAACACCCGCGTCGCGGCGCGGAAGGAGATCTGCCGCTGCAGGTTGGCGAACTCGTAGTCCTGCATCTGCACCGATGCGATCCGCAGGAACGCGCAGACGACCGCCAGATCGACCGACCCATGCGCCAGCGCCAGTTCCGGCTGCTGCTTCCAGACCAGCTTGGCGAGCGCCCGCGAGCGCGACTCGAGCGCCCGCGCCTTGGCGACCTTCGACGCCCCCCCGTGCTCCCCGACCACCGTGTAGTGCATCCCCAGACGGTCGAGGATGCCGACCGTCTGCCCGTACTCCCGCGCGGTGATGAAGACCTCGTCCCCCCGCGCCTCGAGCCGCTCGATGATCGGCCGCAGGACGAGCGGATGCGCCGCGGCAGTGCAATCGACCCAAATTCTCATCGGCCAGCGACCCTAGCGGGGCGGGGCACCAGCCCGTCGCTCGGTGAGTTATGGGCGCCATGGCGCCCATAACTCACCACTCGTGCACCCGAGCCGCCTATGAACGGCCTCGTCTTTCACATGGTCGGATCCGTCGCTCGCTGAGTTAGGCCCCCTATGGCGCAGCTAACTCAGCGAGCGGCCAGATCCCCTGATGAGGAAGTGTGTCGCCCTTCCCCGCAGGCGCCCCGGATTCCTCAGACGACCGTCGGCGAGAGCTGCGGGTACAGCGGGTGGCGGTCCATCAGGGCGCCAGTGCGTTCGGCGAGGGAGGCCTTCTCGGACTCGAAGTCGGGGCCGAGGGCGGTGGCGATCACGGCGGCGATCTCCTCCATCTCCTCCTCCTTCATGCCCCGGGTGGTGAGGGCCGGGGTACCAATGCGGAGGCCCGAGGGGTTCATCGGCGGGCGCTCGTCGAAGGGGATCGCGTTGCGGTTGACGGTGATGCCGACCGCCTCGAGGCGGTCCTCGGCGGTCTGGCCGTCGAGGCCGGTCGGGGTGAGGTCGACGAGGACCAGGTGGACGTCGGTGCCGCCGGTGAGGACCGGGATGCCGTTGGCTTCCAGGCCGATCCCGAGCGCGCGGGCGTTGGCGATGGTCTGGCGCTGGCGCGCGGCAAAGGGCGCCGAGGCGGCGATCTTCATCGCCACCGCCTTGGCGGCGATCGTGTGCATCAAGGGCCCGCCCTGCTGGCCGGGGAAGATCGCTTTGTCGATCGCTTTGGCGTGCTCGGCCTTGCTGAAGATCATGCCGCTGCGCGGTCCCGCCAGCGTCTTGTGGACGGTGGTGGTGACGACGTCGGCGTAGGGCACCGGGCTCGGGTGCTCGTTGGCGGCGACGAGGCCGGCGAAGTGGGCCATGTCGACCATCAGCAGGGCGCCGACCGAGTCGGCGATCTCGCGGAAGGCGGCGAAGTCGAGCTGGCGCGGGTAGGCGGACCAGCCGGCGACGATCATCTTCGGCTTGTGCTCGGCGGCGAGGCTCGCGACCTCGTCCATGTCGACCCAGTAGTCCTCGCGCCGCACGTGGTAGGCGACCGGGTTGTAGAGCTTGCCGGAGACGTTGATCTTCATCCCGTGGCTGAGGTGGCCGCCGTGGTCGAGGGCGAGGCCGAGGATCGTGTCGCCCGGTTCGAGCAGCCCGAAGTAGACGGCGTTGTTGGCCTGCGCGCCGGCGTGCGGCTGCGCGTTGACGTGCTCGGCGCCGAAGAGCGCCTTGGCGCGGTCGATCGCCAGCTGCTCGGCGACGTCGACCTCCTCGCAGCCACCGTAGTAACGGCGGCCCGGGTAGCCCTCGGCGTACTTGTTGGTCAGCACCGAGCCCACCGCTTCGAGCACCCCCTGGGGGACGAAGTTCTCCGAGGCGATCATCTCCAGCGTCCGCTGCTGACGGCGCAGCTCGCGGTCGAGGACGGTCGCGATCTCGGGATCGACCTCGCTCAGCGGGGCGGTCTGGAAGTTCTCGGGCAGGTCGGCCATCGCTCGTGCGACGATAGCAACGGCCTCCGATATCGCGGCGGCGGCGACGGGTAGGCTGGCCGCCGTGAAGGCGCCCCGCTCGGTCCTCGCGTCGATCCTCGTCCTCGGCGCGGCCGTCCTCCTCGCGGCCGTCCCCGCCATCGCGTCCGCCGCGCCCGGGTGGAAGGTCCCGAGCGAGAACCCCTGCCAGGGGCCGGAAGCCAAGCACCTCCTCTGCCCCGACCTGCGGATCGGCACGCCGAGCGAGATGTACGTCTCCAGCTACGACGGCAAGACGCTCCTGCACGCGACCTCCGACGTGCAGAGCCGCGGCCGCGGGCCGATGGAGGTGCGCGGGCAGCGCGACGGGCCGAAGTCGATGAAGGTCACCCAGCGGATCTACAAGGTCGGCGGCGGCCACATCACCCTGCGCACCCACGCGAGCCTCCAGTTCACCGACGTCGGCGAGTACTTCGGCGGCTCCTACTGGAAGGTCCACCAACTGGCCCGCTTCGAGCTGCGCCGCGTCCTCCCCGAAGGCAGCCTCGGCCCGGTGCTGCGGACCAGCCCGAAGCTCAACTACTGCCTGCGCGATCTCGACCGCACCCGCCCCGGCGCACGCTCCCCCGACCACCGGGTCTACCCGGGCTGCAACCAGGACCGGACGATCCCCCGGGACCGCCTCGGCACCTCAGTCGGCTGGTCGGACATCTACCCGGCCGACTACAACAAGCAGTACATCGACGTCAGCGGCCTCCACGGCTGCTTCGCCTTCGGCATGACCGTCGACCCCAAGCACCTGCTCTTCGAGTCGAACGAGGACGACAACTCCTCGCACCGCCGGGTGCGCCTGCCGTTCGACGGCGGTGGCTGCTGAGGCGACGCTTGGGGTGGCTGGGGCACGGAAGGGACGGAGTCTCGCGAGCTGTCGCCCGGGAGGGTCCAGGCCCCGCAAGCTGTCGCCCGGATTACGGACGCGCCCCTCTCGCCACGGCCCGGGCAGGCTGTGGCCGTGGCGAGAGGGGCGGGTGTGCGGAAGGTGTGGAGGGACGTGCGCGGGAGCGTCACGGGAGTGCGTCGGGAGTGGCACGGATCCGTGACGGGAGTCAGACGTCGTCACGGAGATGTCGGGAACTCCGGTCTTCCTCCCGTGTTGTGCAACACCGACCTACGCGCTGCGTGTATTGACCCCCCTATAGGGGCCCTAAAACACGCAGCGCGTTATCGGGCCTCTATTTCAGGACCGAAAAGGGCCTCCCAGGGCCGGAAAGTGTGACGTTCCCGGCATCTTCGTCAACGATCCGGGCGAGGTGTGGAAGCTCCCCGACCTGATCGTCACGTAAGTCCGACTTCGCGACGTCCCTGTGCCGCCTCTCCCACGCACCCCTCACGTCCTGGGCTCCTCATGGGGGTTCACAGCCTGCCAGGACCCCCATGAGGAGCCCAGGACCTCCCTCGGACGGCCG
>Ga0209916_1001440_pt1 | contig 20391 bp, 18 predicted proteins | sample ThiBio_1000_plan_FD_183956 | JGI IMG/M metagenome (GOLD analysis project Ga0209916, IMG submission 183956) | Wastewater bioreactor microbial communities from Cape Town, South Africa - Thiocy_solids_2 (SPAdes) | ecosystem: Engineered > Bioreactor > Thiocyanate-remediating > Anaerobic-Aerobic ... | reverse complement strand
TTCGGCCCGAGCGATCGGCACCGCCTCTTCAACATCCAAGGGACACCATGGTCAAGGTCATCGCCAGTTCGGTGCGCAAGGGCAACATTCTCGAGGTCGACGGCAATCTCTACGCCGTGCTCACCGCCGAGAGCTTCCACCCCGGCAAGGGCACGCCCACGACGCAGATCGATATGCGCCGGATTTCCGACGGCGTGAAGACGACGCAGCGCTACAAGACCACCGAGCAGGTCGAGCGCGCCTATGTCGAGGATTTCGACTACACCTATCTCTACCAGGATGGCGACGACTACGTCTTCATGAACCCGGAGAGTTTCGAGCAGTTGCACGTCAAGGCCGACGTGATCGGCGATCAGGCGGTCTATCTCCAGGAGAACATGACCGTGCGCCTGTCGATCTTCGAGGGCCAGGCGATCTCGTCCGAACTGCCGGCCCGCGTCACGCTCGAGATCGTCGAGACCGAGCCGGCGATGAAGGGCCAGACGGTGTCCTCGTCCTACAAGCCCGCCATCCTCTCGAACGGCGCCCGCACCACGGTGCCGCCGCATGTCGGCCCCGGCACGCGCATCGTTGTCCAGACCTCCGACGGCTCCTATGTCGAGCGCGCCAAGGACTGAGCGCGGCCCTTGTCGGCACGCCTGATGCGAAGGCCCGGGGAGCGATCGCTTGCCGGGCCTTTTTCCTGTTCGCCGGGACGATGGCGGCATTGACAGATGCCCGCCACGCTCGCCAGCATGCCGATGCACGCTGATCGACCCCTCTTGCTGAACCGGTTCCAGCGGTTCATCCTGCTTCGCAACGATAAGGGATCGGGCGTCGAGGAGGGAGCATGACAAGGTTCACCAACAGCCTCACCAACGGCCTCACGCGGCGCGGCCTGCTGCGCTCCGGCGCAGGGTTCGCCGGCGCCGGCCTGATCGGCGCGCCGGCGCTCGTCTCGAGCGCCAACGCCCAGTCCAAATTCGACTGGAAGCAGTTCAAGGGCGAGAAGATCGACGTTCTGCTGGTCAAGAACCCGCGCGCCGACCTGATCCAGGGCGCCGAGAAGGCCTTCACGGAACTGACCGGCATCACGGTCTCCTCCGAGCAGGTGCCCGAGCAGCAGCAGCGCCAGAAGGCGATGATCGAGTTCTCGTCCGGCCGGCCGAGCTTCGACGTGTCCTTCATCTCGCTGCATGTGCAGAAGCGCCTCGCCTACAAGGGCAAATGGCTCGAGGACCTCAAGCCCTATATCGCGGATGCGACGCTGACCTCGCCGGATTTCGACTTCGCCGATTTCAACAAGGCCGGGCTCGCTTTCGCCACCCAGTCCGACGGCTCGATCCAGACCATCCCGCAATTCGTCGATTACTGGATGGTGTATTACAACAAGGAACTCTTCGCCCAGAAGGGCCTCGCATATCCGAAATCGATGGACGAGTTGATGAAGACAGCCGCCGCGCTGACGGACCCATCGAAGCAGATATACGGTTTCGTCTCGCGCGGCCTGAAGAACGCCAACATCCCGGTCTGGACAAGCTGGCTGCTCGGCCAGGACCAGCAGACCGTCAGCCCGGACGGCAAGCTCTTGACCGACACGCCGGAAGCGATCTGGGCGGCGGAATTCTATCGCAAGCTCAACAAGGAATACGCGCCGCCCGGCACGATCGGCTTCAACTGGAACGAATGCCAGACCACCTTCATGCAAGGCCGCGCCGCGATGTGGCTCGACGGTATCGGCTTCGCCACGCCGCTCGAGGACAAGACCAAGTCGCGCGTCGCCGGCAAGGTCGGCTACGGCATCACGCCGCCCGGCCCGAAAGCGCATCATTCGGCAACCTTCGCCGACGGCATCGGCATTTCGCGCGGCTCGTCGAAGGCCAAGAAAGGCGCCGCCTGGCTCTACATCCAGTACATGACGAGCAAGAAGGAGCAACTCAAGCTGATCAAGAGCGGCGCCGGCTCGCCCGCGCGCCAGTCGCCCTTCGCCGACCCGACCGTCAACGAAGGCTCGATCTTCCCGAAGGATTATTTCGAATGCCTGCTCGGCTCCGGCAAGATCGGCGAGCCCGGCCTGCCGGCGATCATCCCGGTGACCGAGTTCCGCGACGTGTTCGGCGTGGCGCTCACCAACATGCTCTCGGGCGCCGACCCGGCGACGGAACTGAAGAAGGCCACGGAAGCCTTCAAGCCGGTCCTCGACAAGAGCGAATTGTGAGGGCAGGCGGCGGTCACTGACGGAGCGAGGCTCGCATGACCGGCATGCCGGCCACGTCTCTCGGCACGGGCAAGGCGCTGGCGGCCACGCCGCCGGCCGGCCATTACGACTTCTCGCGCAAATATTGGCTCTTCGTGCTGCCGGCCGTGGTGATCATCCTGGCGGTGATCGTGTTTCCATGGCTGTTCACCTTCTTCATGGCGACGCAGGAATGGCAGGTCACCGGCGCGACCAGCTTCGTCGGCCTGGCCAATTTCTACACGCTGTTCCAGGATACCCGCTTCCTGGAATCGATCGGGCACACCTTCTACTTCACGATCCTGGGCGTGGCGCTGCCGGTATTCTTCGGCACGCTGGCGGCGCTGGTCTTCCATCGCGAATTCCCGTTCCGGGGCCTGCTGCGCACCATCTTCGTCATGCCGATGATGGCGACGCCGGTCGCGGTCTCGCTGGTGTGGACGATGATGTTCCACCCCCAGCTCGGCGTGCTCAACTACCTGCTCTCCCTGGTCGGCATTCCGCCGCAGGCCTGGACCTACGACCCCGCCACCGCCATCCCGACGCTGGTGCTGGTCGAGGTCTGGTTCTGGACGCCGCTCGTCATGCTGATCGTGCTCGGCGGCCTCGCCGGCCTGCCCAAGGAACCGTATGAATCGGCGCTGATCGACGGCGCGTCCGACTGGCAGATGTTCCGCCACATCACGCTGCCGCTGCTATGGCCCTTCATCATGATCGCGCTCGTCATCCGCACCATCGACGCGCTCAAGGTGTTCGATACCATCGTGGTGATCACGCAAGGCGGCCCCGGCACCGCCTCCGAGACGCTGAACTACTTTCTCTACCTGCAGGCGTTCCAGTTCTACAAGATCGGCTACGCCTCGGCCGTGGTGGTGATCTTCTTCGTCATCATCGTCGCCCTGTCGCTGCTGCTGCTCTATGCACGACAGAAATCGAAATGGGACGCCTGATGCCGCACGTCCTGCGAAAGCTCCTCAAGAAACTCGGCTTCTATCTCTCGGTCGCGGTGCTGGTCTCGCCGGCGCTGCTCGTCTTCCTGTGGATGCTGTCGCTGTCGCTGAAGAACGAACTCGACAACACCGCCTACCCGCCGGTGTTCATCCCGAGCCCGCCGACCTTCGCCAATTACATCCAGGTCTTCGCGCAAAATAATTTCGGCCTGTATCTGTGGAACTCGATCCTCGTCACCGGCGGCGCCGTGCTGATCGGCCTCCTCGTCGGCGTGCCGGCCGGCTACGGTATCGCGCGCGGCAAATCGGCCAAATTCGCCGTGCTGATCCTGATTGCGCGCATGACGCCGGCGCTGTCCTACCTGATCCCGCTCTTCATCCTGTTCCAGATTGTCGGCCTCGTCGGCACCAAGACCGGCTTGATGATCACCCATCTCGTCATCACCATCCCGATCATCGTCTGGATCATGATCGGCTATTTCGAGAACGTGCCGATCGAACTGGAGGATGCGGCGCTCGTCGACGGCTGCTCGCCCTGGCAGAGCTTCCGCTACATCGCCTTTCCGCTTGCCCGGCCCGGCATCACCGTCGGCGGCATCCTCGCCTTCATCTTCTCGTGGAACAATTTCATCTTTTCCGTGGTGCTTGGCGGCAAGGCGAGCCGCACGCTGCCCTCGGCGGTGTATAACTCGCTGACCTTCGAGCAGATCTCCTGGGGGCCGCTCGCCGCCGCCGCCCTGCTCGTCACCCTGCCGGTGCTGCTGCTGACCGTGGTGGCGCAGCGCGAAATTGTTGCCGGACTTTCCGCCGGCGGCTTAAAGGATGGCTGATGAGCCAGACCCTCCCGCCCCCCGCCTTTCCGACGCTTGCCGATATCGAAGCCGCCGCCGCCCGCATCAAGGGCCAGGTGCAGCTGACGCCCTGCATGCCGTCGCTGACGCTGTCGCGCTTCATCGGCACCGACATCGCACTGAAATTCGAGAACCTGCAATTCACCGCCTCGTTCAAGGAGCGCGGCGCGCTCAACAAGATCCTGTCTCTGAGCGAGGCCGAGCGCGCGCGCGGCTTCGCCACCGTCTCGGCCGGCAACCACGCGCAGGGCCTCGCCTACCACGCAAGCCGCCTCGGCTATCGCGCCACCATCGTCATGCCGGAGACGACGCCGGTCACCAAAGTGCGCAACGTTGCCGCCTTCGGCGCTGAAGTGATCCTGACCGGCGAGACCTTCGCCGACGCCGCCGCCTCGCTGCCCGAGATCGCCGCCCGCGACAATCTCGTCATCGTGCACCCGTTCGATGATGCGGCCATCGTCGCCGGCCAAGGCACGATCGGGCTCGAAATGCTCGCCGCCGACCCGCTGCTCGAGACGCTGGTGGTGCCGATCGGCGGCGGCGGCCTTTGTTCAGGGATCGCCATCGCCGCCAAGGCGCTGAAACCCTCGATCCGCATCATCGGCGTGCAGAGCGAACTCTATCCCGGCATGGCGCTGGCGACCGGCCATGCCACGACCCCGTTCCGCGGCGGGCCGTCGGTTGCCGAGGGCATCGCCGTCAAGCAGCCGGGCGCCCTGACCAGCGCCATCCTGCGCACGCTGATCGACGATATCGTCGTGGTGCCGGAAGCCCCGATCGAGGATGCCACCGCGCTGCTGATCGAGATCGAGAAGACCGTGGTCGAGGGCGCGGGCGCCGCCGGCATCGCCGCCATGCTGCACCGGCCGGAGCTGTTCAGGGGCCAGCGCTGCGGCGTGGTGCTGTGCGGCGGCAATATCGACACGCGCGCGCTCGTCACCGTGCTGCAGCGCCATCTCGTGCGCTCCGGCCTGTTCGTGCGCCTCGGCATCACCGCCGCCGACAGTGCCGGCTCGCTCGGCCGCGTCGCCACGATCATCGGCAAGCGCGGCGGCAACATTCTCGAACTACGCCACGAACGCGCCTTCGGCAGCAAATACGCCAAGGAAACCACCATCGAGATCGATATCGAGTTGCGCGATGCCGGCGACCGCGACCCGCTCATCGCCACGCTCGAGGAAGCCGGCTTCGCCGTGCGCATCGAATCGCAGTAGATTCGCGACGCTCGTCCGCTTGGCGACTCGTTCCGCTCGAGCCTTTTCTCCATCCTCATCCTGAGCTTGTCGAAGGATAGTCCAGTCCGGCGCCAAGCTGGAGCACCCTTCGACAAGCTCAGGGTGAGGAGAGTTCCCAGCCCTTGGCAAGGCAAGGCCGCCGGAAAATCCCGCCCATTCACAGCGGCAGCCGCAACTCGTACTTGACCTCCTCCATCACGGCGTAGGTGCGGGTTTCCTTGACGCCGGGCAGCGCCAGCAGCACCTCGCCGAGCAGCTTGCGGTAGGCGGCCATGTCGGCGACGCGCGTCTTCATGAGATAATCGAAACCGCCGGCGACGAGATGGCATTCCAGCACGTCGGGCGAGCGCTGCACGGCGGCGCCGAACAGCTCGAAAACATCCGGCGTGGTCTTGTCGAGCGTCACCTCGACGAACACCAGGAAGGCGCGGCCGAGCTTGGCGGCATCGAGCCGCGCGCCATAACCGAGAATATAGCCGTCGCGATGCAGCCGCTTGACGCGCTCGCTGGTCGCGGTGGCGGACAGGCCGATGCGCTCGGCGAGATCGACGGTCGAGATGCGCCCGTCCTCCTGCAGCACGGTGAGGATACGGCGGTCGAGGCGGTCCAGATCGGACATGATATTTTTCTCTGTTTGTTGCCATCGAAGTAGAGATTTATCACGCTACTATTCTTTTATCGCCACTGGAAGCACTACGAGATAGCGGCGATGATAGCGGATATCGAATGTGAGGCAGAATCATCGCCATGGCCCAGATTTCCCCTTTCCGCGCGCCCTTCGCCGAGCCGGACGAGACGCTCGCCGCAGCCTTGCTGGCCGAGGCCGGGCTGGGCCAGGCGCGCGAGGCCGCGATCGATGCCCGCGCCACCAGCCTGATCGACGCCATCCGGGCGAGCGGCGGCGGCCTTGGCGGCGTCGAGGACGTGCTGCGCGAATATTCGCTCTCGACCCGCGAGGGGCTGGCCTTGATGGTGCTGGCCGAGGCGCTGCTGCGCGTGCCCGACGCCGCCACCGCCGACCGGCTGATCGAGGACAAGCTCGGCCAGGGCAATTTCGCCGGCCACACGCCAAGTTCGGACGCCTTCCTGGTCAACGCTTCCGCCTGGGCGCTCGGCATCACCGCGCGCATCATCCAGCCGGGTGAGACGCCAGAGACCGTGCTCGGCGCGCTCGCCAAGCGCGTCGGCCTGCCCGCCGTGCGCACCGCCGCGCGCCAGGCGATGCGTGTCATGGGCAACCAGTTCGTGCTCGGCCAGACCATTGGCGATGCGCTGAAACGCGCCACCAGCGGCGCCGGCCGGCTGTATCGCTACTCGTTCGACATGCTCGGCGAGGGCGCGCGCACCGCTGAGGATGCCGCGCATTATTTCGCCAGCTATGCCGCGGCGATCGAGGCCATCGGCGCTTCCGCCGGCAACGAGCCGCTGCCGAACCGGCCGGGCATTTCCGTCAAGCTCTCGGCGCTGCATCCACGCTACGAGGCGGTCAGCCGCGAGCGCGTGCTGCGCGAGCTGGTGCCGCAGATCATCGATCTCGCGCGCCAGGCCAAGCAGCACGAGCTGAACTTCACCATCGATGCCGAGGAGGCCGACCGGCTCGAATTGTCGCTCGACGCCATCGCCGCCGTCGTCGCCGACCCGACGCTTGCCGGCTGGGACGGGTTCGGGCTGGCGATCCAGGCCTACCAGAAGCGCGCCCGCGCCGTGATCGGCTGGGTCGAGGCGCTTGCCGGCGCCCATAACCGCCGCTTCATGGTGCGCCTCGTCAAGGGCGCCTATTGGGATACCGAGATCAAGCGCGCGCAGGAGCGCGGCCTTGCCGATTATCCCGTCTTCACGCGCAAGGCGATGACCGACCTGAACTACCTCTCCGCCGCCACGGCGATGCTGGCAGCGCGGCCGCGCCTCTATCCGCAATTCGCCACCCATAACGCGCTCACCATCGCCTCGATCCTCGAGCGCGCCGGCAGCCGCGACGGTTTCGAGTTCCAGCGCCTGCACGGCATGGGCGACGCTGCCTACACCAGGCTGCTCGCCGACGAGCCCGGCCTTGCCTGCCGCACCTACGCCCCCGTCGGCGGCCATCGCGACCTGCTCGCCTATCTCGTGCGCCGGCTGCTCGAGAATGGCGCCAACTCGTCCTTCGTCAATGTCGCCGCCGATCCGAATGTCGAGATCGCCACGCTGCTCAAGCGCCCGGCGGCGATCATCGCCACGCCTGAGCGCGCCCGCCACGCCCATATCCCGCTGCCGGCGGCACTCTATGGATCGGCGCGCCGCAATTCGGCCGGCGTCGAGTTCGGCCATGCCGACAGCCTTGCCGGCCTCGCGCGCGAGATCGCCGGCCAGCACCAGACCGGCATCGTCGCCCGCCCGCTGATCGACGGCGCGCTGCTTGAGGGTGCCAAAACCCCGGTGCGCAGCCCGATCGACGGCCAGATTGTCGGCGAGGTCATCGAGGCGGACGGCGATGCCATCGCCCGCGCCCTCGATACCGCCATCGCCCATGCCGCGAACTGGAACGGTCTGGCAGCGGAAAAGCGCGCCGCCATCCTCGAAAAGGCCGCCGACCTGCTCGAGGCGCGGCGCGGCCTGTTCCTTGGCCTGCTCCAGAGCGAGGCCGGCAAGACGCTCGATGACGCGCTCTCGGAAGTGCGCGAGGCGGCGGATTTCTGCCGCTTCTATGCCGGAGAAGCGCGCCGCATCTGCGGCGCGGGCGAATTGCTGCCCGGCCCGACGGGCGAAGAAAACCGCCTGTATCATCGCGGGCGCGGCGCCTTCATCTGCATCTCGCCATGGAATTTCCCGCTCGCGATCTTCCTCGGCCAGGTCACGGCGGCGCTGGCGAGCGGCAACACCGTCATCGCCAAGCCGGCCGAGCAGACGCCGCTGATCGCCTTCGAGGCCGTCAGGCTGTTGCACGAGGCCGGCATCCCGACCCACGCGCTCGCCCTTGTGCCGGGCGACGGCAAGGTCGGCGCGGCACTGGTCACTGACGCGCGCATCGCCGGCGTCGCCTTCACCGGCTCGACCGAGGTCGCGCGCCTGATCAACCGCACGCTCGCCGCCAAGGACGGCCCGATCGTACCGCTGATCGCCGAGACCGGCGGCATCAACGCCATGATCGTCGATGCCACGGCCCTGCCCGAGCAGGTCGCCGACGATGTCGCGATGAGCGCGTTTCGCTCCGCCGGCCAGCGCTGCTCGGCGCTGCGCCTGCTTTGCGTGCAGGATGACGTCGCCGACAAGGTGCTCGCCATGGTCGCCGGCGCGGCAAAGGAGTTGCGCATCGGCGATCCGCGCGACATCGCCGTGCATGTCGGCCCAGTCATCGACCGCGAGGCCAAGGACAAGCTCGACACCCATGTCGCGCGCATGCGGCGCGAGGCGAAAACCGTGCTTGCCGGCACGCTGCCGGCGAACGAGACCGCCGACGGCCATTTCGTCGCGCCGCATATTTTCGAGCTGAACAGGGTCGAGGACCTGACAGAAGAAGTGTTCGGCCCGGTGCTGCATGTCGTGCGCTGGAAAGCCGACAGGATGGATGCCCGCACGCCGCGCGGCCTCCATGCGTTGCTCGACAGCATCCGGGCCAGCGGCTACGGCCTGACCATGGGCCTGCATTCGCGCATCGACACCACGGCCGAGATCGTCACGGCGCGGTCGCCGGCCGGCAATCTCTACATCAACCGCAACATCATCGGTGCCGTCGTCGGCACCCAGCCCTTCGGCGGCTCCGGCCTGTCCGGCACCGGGCCAAAGGCCGGCGGTCCGAACTACCTCAAGCGCTTCGCCACCGAACAGGTCGTCAGCATCAACACCGCCGCCGCCGGCGGCAATGCCAGCCTGGTGGCGATGAGCGAGGAATAGGCGCGGCGCGCCATCCGGCCGCTGCTGCGAGACGGTTGCAACCATACATCGATCACGGCAGAACGCGTCCCTTCTCCCCTTGCGGGAGAAGGCCCCGGCAGGGGGATGAGGGGTAAGGTCGCGCGCGCGCCCCCTCATCCGGCACTTCGTGCCACCTTCTCCCGCGAGGGGAGAAGGAATTCACTACCGGCATCACCCAGCAACCGCCTTCACTCCAAGGCCCGCAGCAATAAAAAAGGGCCGCGTCAGCGGCCCTTGTCATAGCGTGCGGGAGAAAAACCTCAGTTGCGCACCAGCGCCATCATCTCGCGCAGGCCGTCGAGCTTTTCCTCGGCATAGGCGCGCGCTTCGTCCGAGGTCGCGTCGCGCAACTGCTCTTCGGTTTCGCGCATCTGCTCGGCGACGTCCTCGGCCTTGATCTCCTCGACCGGCACCGCGACCTCGGCCAGGATGGTCAGGCCGCTCGCGTTGACGTCGGCGAAGCCGCCATGCACGAACATGCGCTGCGCCACGCTGCCCTTGCCGTCCCAGACCGCGACGACGCCGGCGCGCAGCGTCGTCATCACCGGCGCGTGGTTCGGCAGGATGGTCATGTCGCCTTCGCTCGCCGGAACGATCACGCTCTCGACCGGGCCCTCGAACAATTGCCGTTCGGGAGACACAAGTTCAAAATGAAAGGTGGGCATGCCGCTTTCCTGACCAACCATTGATGGCGCTAAAAGGAACCTGCGCGGGGGAATGTCCCGCCGCGCCAATGCTCGCCTTGCGCTTGAGTGTCACGCCTTTGGGCGACCAATGCAAGCGATTGGTGCAAACCTCAAGGCAGACCGTTCGATTAGGCGGCTTCCGCCGCCAGACGCTGCGCCTTCTCGATCGCTTCCTCGATGGTGCCGACCATGTAGAAGGCCGATTCGGGGAGGTGATCGTATTTGCCGGCGCAAAGATCCTTGAAGCCCTTGATGGTGTCCTCGAGGCGCACGAGCTTGCCCGGCGAGCCGGTGAACACTTCCGCCACGAAGAACGGCTGCGACAGGAAGCGCTCGATCTTGCGGGCGCGCGCCACGGTCAGCTTGTCCTCTTCGGACAGTTCGTCCATGCCGAGAATGGCGATGATGTCCTGCAGGGACTTGTAGCGCTGCAGGATCGACTGCACCTGGCGCGCCACGCCGTAATGCTCCTCGCCGACGATCAGGGGCGACAGCATGCGCGAGGTCGAATCGAGCGGATCGACCGCCGGATAGATGCCCTTTTCCGCGATCGAGCGCGACAGCACCGTGGTGGCGTCGAGATGCGCGAACGAGGTCGCCGGCGCCGGGTCGGTCAGATCGTCGGCCGGCACGTAGATCGCCTGCACCGAGGTGATCGAGCCCTTGTTGGTGGTGGTGATGCGCTCCTGCAGCGTGCCCATGTCGGTGGCGAGCGTCGGCTGATAGCCGACCGCCGAAGGGATGCGGCCCAAGAGCGCCGACACTTCGGAGCCGGCCTGCGTGAAGCGGAAGATGTTGTCGACGAAGAACAGCACGTCCTGGCCCTGGTCGCGGAAATGCTCGGCAACCGTCAGGCCGGTCAGCGCGACGCGGGCGCGCGCGCCCGGCGGCTCGTTCATCTGGCCATAGACGAGCGCGCATTTCGAACCGTCGCCGCCGCCCTTCTTGTTGACGCCGGACTCGATCATCTCGTGATAGAGATCGTTGCCCTCGCGCGTGCGCTCGCCGACGCCGGCGAACACCGAGTAGCCGCCATGCGCCTTGGCGACGTTGTTGATCAGCTCCATGATCAGCACCGTCTTGCCGACGCCGGCGCCGCCGAACAGGCCGATCTTGCCGCCCTTGGCATAAGGCGCCAGCAGGTCGACGACCTTGATGCCGGTCTCGAGGATCTGGCCCTCGGTCGACTGCTCGGCATAGCTCGGCGCGTCCTGGTGGATGGCGCGCAGCGCCTCGCCCTTGAGCGGGCCGGCCTCGTCGACGGGGTCGCCGATGACGTTCATGATGCGGCCGAGCGTCTCGGCGCCGACCGGCACCTGGATCGGCGCGCCGGTATCGGTGACGGACTGGCCGCGCACCAGGCCCTCGGTCGAGTCCATGGCGATGCAGCGCACCGCGTTCTCGCCGAGATGCTGGGCGACCTCAAGCACCAGGCGGTGGCCGAGATTGCTGGTTTCCAGCGCGTTCAGGATCTGCGGCAGCACACCCTCGAACGTCACGTCGACGACCGCGCCGATGACCTGTGTGACCCGGCCGGTGCCGTTGGTGCCAGCCGCGGAGGCGGCCGTGCTGCTCGTCGCTTTCTTAGCCATTGGCTTGTCCTCTTGGCTTGCTCAGAGCGCCTCGGCGCCCGAAATGATTTCGATCAGTTCCTTGGTGATCATCGCCTGACGCGAGCGGTTGTAGAGCTGCGTCTGCTTCTTGATCATCTCGCCCGCATTGCGGGTCGCATTGTCCATGGCCGACATGCGCGCGCCCTGCTCGGACGCGCCGTTCTCCAGCAGTGCCCGGAAAATCTGCACCGCGATGTTGCGCGGCAGCAGGCTCTCGAGGATCACCGATTCCTCCGGCTCGTATTCATACGAGGTCTGGTGGCCGGCCTCCGTCGGGATCGAGGCCGGGATGATCTGGGTCGCGGTCGGGATCTGCGCGATCACCGAGCGGAAGCGCGAATAGAACAGCGTGCAGACGTCGAACTCGTCATTGGCGAAGCGCGCCAGCACATTCTTGGCGATCGCCTCGGCATTGACATAGCCGAGCACCTTGACCGAGCGCAGCTCGATCAGCTCGATGATCTGCTTGTCGAACAGCCGGCGGAGGACATCGTAGCCCTTCTTGCCGACGCAGATGATCTTGACCGTCTTGCCCTCGGCCATCAGCTCATGCGCCTTGTCGCGCGCAAGGCGCGCGATCGACGAGTTGAAGGCGCCGCACAGGCCGCGCTCGGCCGTGCACACCAAGAGCAGATGCACGTTGTTCTTGCCGTTGCCCTTCAGCAGCGGCGGGGCAAGAGCGGCCGGCACGCCGCCGGCAATGTCGGAGAGCACCGCTTCCATCTTGCTGGCATAGGGACGCGCCGCCTCGGCCGCGACCGTGGCGCGGCGCAGCTTCGCGGCGGCCACCATCTGCATCGCCTTGGTGATCTTCTGCGTCGCCTTGACCGAGGCGATCCGGTTTCGGAGGTCCTTAAGGGAGGGCATGGGCCGCCTTTAAAAGAACGAGTGGGTCGGGCCGGGAAAACCGGCCCGAAGGCTCAGGCGAAAGGCTCAGGCAAAGGTCTTGGCGTGGGCTTCGACGATGTCCTTCAGCTTGGCGGCGTCGGCATCGGAAAGATCCTTCGAATTGCCGATGCTGGTCAGCAGGTCGGTGTGCTTGCCGCGCAGCAGCGACAGCAGCCCGGCCTCGAAAGCGCCGACGCGATCGACGGGCAGCGGATCGAGATAGCCGTTGACGCCGGCATAGATCACGCAGACCTGCTCTTCCATCTTCAGCGGCGAGAACTGCGGCTGCTTGAGCAGTTCCGTCAGGCGCGCGCCGCGGTTGAGCAGGCGCTGCGTCACGGCGTCGAGATCGGAACCGAACTGCGCGAAGGCCGCCATCTCGCGATACTGCGCCAGCTCGCCCTTGATCTTGCCGGCGACCTTCTTGGTCGCCTTGGTCTGGGCCGAGGAGCCGACGCGCGACACCGACAGGCCGACGTTCACCGCCGGGCGGATGCCCTGGTAGAACAGGTCGGTCTCGAGGAAGATCTGGCCGTCGGTGATCGAGATCACGTTGGTCGGGATATAGGCCGAAACGTCGTTGGCCTGCGTCTCGATGATCGGCAGCGCCGTCAGCGAACCGTTGCCGGCGGCATCGCCCATCTTGGCGGCGCGCTCGAGCAGGCGGGAATGCAGGTAGAACACGTCGCCGGGATAGGCTTCGCGGCCCGGCGGGCGGCGCAGCAGCAGCGACATCTGGCGATAGGCGACGGCCTGCTTCGACAGATCGTCATAGATGATCACGGCATGCATGCCGTTATCGCGGAAATACTCGCCCATCGTGCAGCCGGCGAACGGCGCCAGGAACTGCATCGGGGCGGCGTCCGAGGCGGTCGCCGCGACGATGATCGAATATTCGAGCGCGCCCTGCTCTTCCAGGACCTTGACGAACTGGGCGACGGTCGAGCGCTTCTGGCCGACCGCGACATAGACGCAGTACAGCTTCTGGCTCTCGTCGGAACCCTGATGGGCCGGCTTCTGGTTGAGGATGGTGTCGAGCGTCAGCGCGGTCTTGCCGGTCTGACGGTCGCCGATGACGAGTTCGCGCTGGCCGCGGCCGATCGGGATCAGCGCGTCGACGGCCTTGAGGCCGGTCGCCATCGGCTCGTGCACCGACTTGCGCGGGATGATGCCGGGCGCCTTGACGTCGACGCGGGCACGCTGCGTCGCCTTGATCGGGCCCTTGCCGTCGATCGGGTTGCCGAGCGCGTCGACGACGCGGCCGAGCATTTCCTTGCCGACCGGCACGTCGACGATGGCGCCGGTGCGCTTGACCGTCTGGCCTTCCTTGATCTCACGGTCCGAACCGAAGATCACCACGCCGACATTGTCGGATTCGAGGTTCAGGGCCATGCCGCGCACGCCGTTCTCGAATTCAACCATCTCGCCGGCCTGGACGTTGTCCAGCCCGTAGACGCGGGCGATGCCGTCACCGACCGACAGCACCTGGCCGACTTCGGTCACCTCGGCGGAGGAGCCGAAATTCTTGATCTGCTCCTTGAGGATTGCGGAGATTTCTGCGGCGCGGATATCCATCAGCCGACCTCTTTCATCGCGACTTTGAGTGAGTTGAGTTTGGTGCGGACGCTGGCGTCCACCATGCGGGAACCGAGCTTGACGACGATGCCGCCGATAATGGCGGGATCGACCTTCTCGGAGAATTCGACATCCTTGCCGACCGTGCCGCGCAAGGCCGCGATCAGCGCGTCGCGGTTCTTGTCCGACAGCGTCTCGGCGACGGTGACCTCGGCGCGCACGACGCCGTTGCGGGCGTCCGTCAGGCTGGCGAAGGCGCGGATGCAGTCGCGCACCACGAACAGGCGGCGCTTGGCCGCGAGCAGCTTGATGAAATTCGCGGCCAAGCCGCCAATGCCGGCCTTGTCGAGGATCGCCGTGATGCCGGCAAGCTGCTCGCCCGCCGTGAACACGGGGTTGCGCACCAGCCGCTCGAGATCGGCGCTCTCGGTGATCATCTGGTCGAGCCGCCTGAGATCGGCGCCCACGGCATCGACCGCACCGGCTTCGACGGCGAGATCGAACAGGGCGGACGCATAGCGCCCGGCGATTCCGGAAACGATCGGGCCTTCTTCCTGAGCCAAAGTGACGCCCCTCGCATCTCTTTAGATATGACGCACAGCGGCTGCCCCACCTGAATGACGGGCGCGGCGCCGTTGCGCTGGATAATGCCGGATCACGGCTGCAACGGGACATAACCCGGCCGCCACGAAAAGCGAGGGTGAACTAGCATCGAGTCCGCGGGAGAGCAAGCCCCAGACTGCGGCCGCGACCGCGTCATCGGCGCCACGCCGCGAGGGAGCGTCATATTTCAATAGAAACTGACCGGATCGATGTCGATCTGCACCCGGACGGCGCCGCGCGGCTTGGGCGCGCTCGCCAGCATGGCGCGCAGGAAACCTTGCAGGTCGGTGGCGCGCGGCGCCTTGGCGAGCAGCCGGATGCGGTGGCGGCCGCGCAGCATGGCGAGCGGCGCCTCGGCCGGCCCGAGCAGGGTCACCGCGCCATAGGCGGGCTCGCCCCTGCACAGCTCGAACCCGGCCCGCGCCAGCGCCCGCGCCTGGGTTTCCGCCGCCTGCTTGTCCGGCCCGGTGACGAGGATACCGGCGAGGCGGCCGAAGGGCGGCAGTTCGGCGGCGCGGCGCGATGCGATCTCCTGCGCATAGAATGCTTCCGTATCGCCCGAGACCAGTGCCCGCATCACCGGATGCTCCGGCTGCCAGGTCTGCAACAGGCCGCGCCCCGGCCGCGCGCCGCGCCCGGCCCGGCCCGTGACCTGTTGCAGCACCTGGAACGAGCGCTCGGCGGCGCGCGGGTCGCCGTTCATCAGGCCGATATCGGCATCGATCACGGCCGCCAGCGTCAGCAGCGGGAAATTATGGCCCTTGGCGACGAGCTGCGTGCCGACGACGATGTGGAACTCGCCCTGCTCGACCGCCTCGAACTCGCGCCTGAGCCGTTCCGTACCGCCGGGAAAATCGCTCGACAGCACGATGGCGCGCGCGCCGGCGAAGGTTTCGGCGACCTCTTCCGCCAGCCGCTCGACACCCGGCCCGATCGCGGCCAGCGTGTCCTCGGCGCCGCAGGCGATGCAACGCGTCGGCGTGCGCTCGACGTGGCCGCAATGATGGCACACCAGCGCGCGCCGGAAACGATGCTCGACCAGCGAGGTCGCGCAATTCGGGCATTGCCAGCGATGGCCGCAGGCGCGGCACAGCGTCAGCGGCGCATAGCCGCGCCGGTTGAGGAACAACAGCACCTGCTCGCCGCGCTCCAGCGTCTGGCGCGCCGCCTCGACCAATGGCGGCGACAGCCAGCGCCCACGCGCCGCCCCGTCGCGGCGCAGGTCGATGGCGCGGATATCCGGCAGCGCCCGGCCGCCGAAACGCGCCGGCAGCACGATGTGCCGGTAGCGCCCGCTCGCCGCATTGACCCGGCTCTCGATCGAGGGCGTGGCGGAAGCCAGCACCACGGCGGCCTGCTCGAGCCGGCCGCGCACCACGCCCATGTCGCGCGCATGGTAATGCACGCCGTCCTCCTGCTTGTAGGCCGCCTCGTGCTCCTCATCGACGACGATCAGGCCGAGATCGGCGAAAGGCAGGAACAGCGCCGAGCGCGCGCCGACCACCACGCGCGCTTCGCCCGCCGCAACCGCGCGCCAAAGCCGGTTGCGGCGCTGGCTGGCGATGCCGGAATGCCATTCCTGCGGAAAGGTGCCGAAACGCGCCTCGAAACGCGCGAGAAACTGCGTCGTCAGCGCGATTTCCGGCATCAGGATCAGCGCCTGCCGGCCCTGGCGCAGCGCTTGCGCCACCGCCTCGAAATACACCTCGGTCTTGCCCGAGCCGGTGACGCCATCGAGCAAGCTGACCGAAAAGCTCCGCGCCGCCGTTGCCCGTACCAGCGCATCCGCCGCGTCCTGCTGCGCCGGCGACAAGGCAGGAATGATGAAATCCGGCACCGGCTGCTCGTGCCCTTCCGGCGGCAGCGCCACGATCTCGAGCGCACCCTCGTCGACAAGCCCGTCGATCACCCCGGCCGAAACGCCGGCGGCGGCGGCAAGCGCGCTCTTGCGCTGCGCCAGCCCGCCCTCGGCCGCCGCCAGCACCCGGAGCCTGGCCGGTGTCGGCCGGCGCGGCGCAACCCCGGTCAGGCGCACGGCGAAACGCGGCTTTTCCGGCGCGGAACCTTCCGGATCGCGCAAGGCCATGCGCGCCACCATGCCGCGCGGCGCCAGCGTATAGCGCGCCACCCAATCGACCAGCTTGCGCAGGTTTTCGGCCAGCGGCGGCGCATCCAGCCGCGCCGTGACGGCTTTCAGGTTGTCGCCGCGCCCGTGCACCGCATCGGGCTCGGGGTCCCAGACGATGCCGACCGTCTCGCGGGCGCCGAGCGGCACCTGCACCATATCGCCGGGCTTGAGCGCGAGATGCGCCGGCACGCGATAGGAATAGGCGTGATCGAGCGCCACGGGCAGCAGCACGTCGACAACCTGGGTCCGGCCGGCAGAATCGGTCATGACCTGGGAGATAACATCGATCCGGCCGAATGCGACACCGGCAGCTTGCCGGCCTTGTCGCGTGGCGGAACAGAAGATATATTTCATTTATATCTTTTATCCGACCCGCGCGTCATGCGTACGAAAACCAGGACCTCAACGCCATGACCGAGCAACCGGACGCCAAATCCGCGACGACGACGCCCGAAACCGGCGACATCACCGTCGATGCCGTGCTGCTTGGCGACCTGCTCGCTGTCGCGCCGGCTGAGATCCCGGCGCTGCTGCGTGCCGGCGCCATCACCAGCCTGTGCGAGCGCGGCACCGGCGCGGATGAGGGCCGCTTCCGGTTGAGTTTCTTCTACCGCAATCGCCGCGCCCGCCTGCATCTTGACGCGGCGGGTTGCATCCTGCGGCGCGGGGTGATCGACTTCGGGGAAAAGCGCTTGCCGGCCCAACTGCGTCGCGCCGGTGATCCGGCCCCGCCAAGATACCTGCCAGGATACCTGCCAAAGGCCCCGTCAAGACGAGGGTAGAGCCTCGAGGGAGAGCATGATGAGCACGGAGCGATCCACGGTCCATGAGTTGCCGGGAAGCGGGTTCGAGACCGCGAGGATGCCGGGGCACTGGCTGCTGGCGCGGCTCGGCAAGCGCGTGCTGCGCCCGGGCGGGCTCGGCCTGACGCGCGAGTTGCTCGGCGGGCTGGCGATTCGCCCCGATGACGAGGTGATCGAGTTCGCGCCCGGCCTCGGCGCCACCGCCAAGCTGATCCTCGCGCGCAAGCCCTCGCGCTATATCGGCGTCGAGCGCGACGCCGAGGCGATGGCCTGGGCGCGCGACAACCTGCCGCAACGGGCCGATGTCTCGATCGCCGTCGGCACGGCGGACGCGACCGGCCTGCCCGCGGCATCGGCCTCGGTCGTGCTCGGCGAATCGCTGCTGAGCATGAACGATCAGGCGCAGAAACAGGCCATCGTCGCGGAGGCGTGCCGTCTGCTGCGCCCCGGCGGCCGCTACGGCATCCATGAACTGTGCCTCGTCCCCGAAAGCCTGCCGCCCGAGCGCCGGCAGGCGATCCACAGCGAGCTTTCCGAGGCCGCTCATGTCGGCGCCCATCCCCTGCCGGCCTGGGACTGGACGGCGCTGCTCGAGAGCGCCGGCCTGCATGTCATCCAGATCGGCTACGCGCCGATGCATCTGCTGCGCCCGCGCCGCATGATCGCCGACGAAGGCCTTCGCGGCGCCCTGCGCGTCGCCGGCAACATCCTGCGCGATAGGACCGCCCGCCGTCGCGTTCTGGCCATGCACCGCGTGTTCGAGCGCCATCGCGACAATCTGCGCGGCATCTACCTCGTGGCGGAGAAGCCGGCGGTTTGAACCGCCTCAGGCGGCGGGACGGATGCCGAAATCCTCCGGATTGAGCAGCAGGTCGGCGAGCGTATAGCGGTCGAGCGTCGTCACGAAGGCATTGAGCGCCTCGCCGAACACGCCGCGCAGCCGGCAGCAGCGCGAGATCACGCAGCGATTGCCGGGCATGAAACATTCGACCAGCGCGAAATCGGGCTCGGTCGCCCGCACCACGTCGCCGATGCGGATGTTTTCCGGCCGCATCGCCAAGGCCAGCCCGCCCGAGCGCCCGCGCACCGCTTTCAGGAAGCCGCTGCGCGTCAGCTGGTTCGCCACCTTCATCAGGTGCGCGCGCGATATGCCATAGACCATCGCCGTCTCCTCGATGGTGATCAGCCGGTCGCCCTGGGTGGCGGCGTACATCAGCACGCGCATGGCGTAATCGGAAAAATTGGTCAGTCGCATGACGGTTCCGCGCTGGCAGCCGGCCAGGCTGCGATCGGCTCAAGCAGTTGAGCGTGATTAAACATGCACGCGCAGGATATGTTTATCAAGCCCGCCCGCTCATGCATGAATCGGGAGAAAGCGGAAACAACCGCTTAACCCGGCATCATGGAGTCGTTCCAAACTTGGGCCTTTGTAACTTAGACCTTATCTAAACTATTGTATTTGCAAGACTATTGCCGCGCTGCTAAGCGAGGGTCAACGCGGGCGGATCGTGCCTGCGGCAATCTGGCCGCCCGGCTGGCTCGGCCATGAAGGATTGATCGGGAAACGATGTGATGCGTGCGTATGGTCATCTGCTGCCGAAGCGGGCGCTCCTGCCGGCCGGAGCGCTGCTGCTGGCCTGCGCGCCAGCTTGCGCGCAGGAGGCGGGACAGCAGGGTTTGGCGGCACAGGCTTTGGCCCAGCAGGGCCTGCCGGCCCGCCCGGCGGCGCTCGCCTTGCTGCCGCACGACCTGTCGCCGTGGTCGATGTTCATGAATGCCGACATCGTCGTGAAGGCGGTGATGGTCGGGCTCGCCTTCGCCTCGCTGATCACCTGGACGATCTGGCTCGCCAAGAGCCTCGAACTGCTGGGCGCGAAGCGGCGCGCGGCGCAGGCGACGCGGAAACTGGCGCAGGCCGACAGCCTGGCGCAGGCGGCACGGCACGTCGCCGAGGGCTGGACCGGACACGGCCCGGTCGCGCAGCTGATCGAGACCACGCGCGCGGAGGAGAGCCGCTCGCACGGTCTCTCCGCCGACGGCGTCAAGGAGCGCGCGGCGATCGCGCTGTCGCGCATCGAGGCGCGCGCCGGACGGGCGATGGCGCGCGGCACCGGCGTGCTGGCGACGATCGGCGCGACTGCTCCCTTCGTCGGCCTGTTCGGCACCGTCTGGGGCATCATGAACGCCTTCATCGGCATTTCGCAGGCCAAGACCACCAATCTCGCCGTGGTGGCGCCCGGCATCGCCGAGGCGCTGCTCGCCACCGGCATTGGGCTGGTGGCGGCGATCCCGGCCGTGATCATCTACAACGTGTTCTCCCGCAGCATCGCCAGCTATCGCGCCCTGCTTTCGGATGCCTCGGGCGAGGTATTGCGCCATCTCTCGCGCGATCTGGAGCGCGCGCGCTCCGGCCTGCCAGCCGCACCGCGCGCGCAGGCGGCGGAATAGCGCTTATGGCAATCTCGCTGAAACAGCCGCAGGATGGCGATCAGGCGGAAATCTCCGACATCAACGTCACGCCGTTCATCGACGTGATCCTGGTGTTGCTGATCATCTTCATGGTGGCGGCGCCGCTCTCGACGGTCGATGTCTCGGTCGACCTGCCGGTTTCGAACGCCCAGGTCCAGCCGCGCCCGGACAAGCCGATCTTCCTGACGGTGAAGGACGATCTCACGCTGGCGCTCGGCAATGACGCCCTGCCGCGCCAGGCGCTGCAGGCGACGCTTGACGGCGAAACCGGCAATGACCGCGAAACCCGCATCTTCCTGCGCGCCGACCAGGCGGTGAGCTACGGTGCGCTGATGCAGGTCATGAACCTGCTGCGCGAGGCAGGTTATCTCAAGATCGCGCTGGTCGGCCTCGAGGATACCGGCCAGGCCGGCGCACCCGCCACCCCGGCGCCGGGCGCCACGCCGTGATCGGCTTCAGGGCACCGGCGCGCCGGCTCGGCGCC
>Ga0209916_1001437_pt1 | contig 20518 bp, 13 predicted proteins | sample ThiBio_1000_plan_FD_183956 | JGI IMG/M metagenome (GOLD analysis project Ga0209916, IMG submission 183956) | Wastewater bioreactor microbial communities from Cape Town, South Africa - Thiocy_solids_2 (SPAdes) | ecosystem: Engineered > Bioreactor > Thiocyanate-remediating > Anaerobic-Aerobic ... | reverse complement strand
GGTTCCTTGACGTCGCGGAAGCCGCGGATGTGGTCGGGGGAGAGGAAGCCGGTGGAGCTGCCGACGTCCCCCTGGCGGGTCATGCTGGAGAAGAGGTTCCCCTCGGCGAAGCTCTTGGCCAGTCCGAAATCCGACAACTTCACCCGGGGTCGGTGGGGAGGGCCCATCACCAGGAGGTTCGACGGCTTGACGTCGCGATGGACGTAGCCCTTGGCGTGGGCGTAAGCCAGGGCCGAGAGGAGTTGGCGTCCGATCCGGGCCACCGCGGCCGGCGTCAGCGGCCGATGCTCGCGGGCCCACTCAAGCGCGTTGCGGCCGTCGACGTATTCCATCAGGAGTTGGTAGCGGCCGTCGACCTCGAACAGGTCGTGGAACGCCACGATGCCGGGATGGCCCCGGCCGTCGGGGGCCAGCAGGTCGCGCAGGACGTGGATCTCGCGGCGGAAGTAGTTGAACGCCTTCTCGTCGGGGGGGGCGCCCGGGGACATCGTCTTGATCGCCACCCGGCGGCCGGTGGCGAGTTCGGTGGCGCGGTAGACCTCGCCCATGCCCCCCTCGCCGATCAACTCGTCGATGAGGAAGCCGGGGGCGGTCTCGGGGAAGCGGCGGCGACGGGCGCGGCAGGCGTCGCAAAGACCGAGGTCGGCGACGTCGAGGGGTGGATCGCTGACGATCCCGGTGCGTTCCGCCGAGTTGGAGCCGCCGCTCGGCGGGTCGCCGAGCCGGACCCCGCAGCCGGGGCAGACCGGGGGGGGCGAACCGCCCATGCGGGTGTCGAAGACCGCCACCTCGAAGGCGCTTTGGCCGGCGGTGACGACGTCGCCCTCGCGGAGCATGACCCGTTGCACCCGCAGGCCGTTGACCTTGGTGCCGTTGGTGCTCCCCAGGTCGACCAGGTGGTAGGCGTCGCCGGATCGCTCGACGCGGAAGTGCTCGCGGGAGAGGAGGAGGTCGCCGGTCATCGGGAACGCCGCGCGCGAGGAGCGGCCGACGACGAACGGGCCGGGCTGGTCGATCAGGCCCTCCTCGCCCGCGTGCGGTCCGGACGTCACCCGCAGCGTCAGCTTCATGCGAGTCCCCCTGGCGAGGCGTCCCTGCTCCCTTCGTCGCATCCTTCAGTCGCTTTCATCATACGCGGCGGCGAGGGAATCGCCCAGGGCCGTCGGCGCGGCGTCGCGCCGACGGCCTCAGACCGACCGCCGCGCGGCGGCCTCGCGAAGCGCCTTCAGGTCGGTCTTGCCGGTCCCGGTGATCGGGATGGCGTCGACCCGGACGAAGTCGCGGGCCGAGGGGATCCAAAGCTTGGGGACGCCGGCGGCGATCAGGCGGCGGTGGATCTCCTCCGGGGTCGCGCCCAGGTCGGTGTAGAGGACGCAGAGGCGCTCGCCGTGCCTGGCGTCGGGGACGGACGTGACGGCCACCCGCTGTTCGTCGACCCCGGCGGCGGCCATCACGGCGGTCTCCACGCCGACGTGCGGAATCATCTCGCCGGCGATCTTCGAGAACCGGCTGATCCGGTCGGTGATCGTCAGGAAGCCGTCCTCGTCGACGAACCCGAGGTCGCCCGTCGAGTACCAGCCGTCCTTGAGGACCTTGGCGGTGGCCTCGGGCTTGTGGAGGTAGCCGGCCATCACCTGCGGGCCCTTGACGCAGACCAGCCCCGTCGCGCCCGGCGGGAGATCGTCGCCGGTCTCCGGGTGGACGGTCTTCACCAGGGTGCCGGGGACCGGCAGGCCGACGGAGCCCGGCCGGTTGGCGTGGATCGTCCGGCCGTCGGGGAAGCGGGCGTCGTCCGGCACGTTCACCGAGACCACCGGGGACAGCTCGGTCGTGCCGTAGCCTTGCATCGGCTCGATCCCCAGGGTCTCCTTGATCTCGCGGTAGGTCTCGTCCTTGAGCTTCTCCGCGCCCAGGATCAGGTGCTTGAGCGTCTTGAATTGCTCGGGGGGACAGGCCTTCATATACATCCGAGCGAACGTCGGCGTGCCGGCGACCAACGTGACGCCGTGCTCCTGGCAGAGCTTGCCGATGGTGCGGGCGTCCAGCGGGTTGAAGTGGTAGACGGCCGACTTGCCCAACACCAGCGCCGTCCACAGGCCGATGGTGTAGCCGAAGGAGTGGAAGAACGGCAGGACGCCGAGGATCGTCTCGCGGTCGTCCAGCCGGATCTGCTCCTGGACCTGCAAGACGTTGCTGAGGACGTTGCGATGGGTGAGCATCACCCCCTTGGGATCGCCGGTGGATCCGGACGTGAAGATGATCGTCGCCAGGTCGTCCAGGCCGCGAGTCCGCAAACCGGGGAGGAGGCGGCCCATGGCGCCCTCGGGCGCGGCCTTGGCGACGGCCGCGGCGAAGAGCTTGTCGGCGGTCTTCACCCGGGCGGGGACGTCCTCCAGCATCAGCAGTTCGGCGGCCGGCCGGATCGGGCACTTCTCCAGCACCCTGGCGGACGTCAGCACGGTGGCGATGCGGCACTGGTCGACCGCCGAATCGACCATCGCCTGGTTGGTGGTGTAGTTGAGGTTCACCGGGACCTTGCCCAGAAGGCCCAACGCCAGGTTGGCGACCGCCGAGGGGACCATCGGCGGCAGCATCAGCCCGACGAACTCCTCCGGGCCCAACGACCGCGCGAGGACGCGGGCCAGGACCGTCGCGCGGAGCAAGGTCTGGCCGTGGGAAAGGGCCGCGCCGCTGCTGTCGCGAACGGCGGGACGGCCGGGCGCGCGGCGGGCCTGACGGGCGAAGGCGTGCGGCAGCGAGCGCCATTCGGGCGGAAGCGGCGCGAGCGGCCGGGGGACGGCGTGACCCTCCGCGGGGTTCGAACGGGCGCCGACGTACGGAGCGGACGGATTCATGGACGGGCTCCCAGGACGGCCTCGGGCGGGATCGCGCTTCTTTTCATCGTATCGCATCTCGGGTTCGTCGGCGGGAACGCCCAATCTACGCGAACCGCGGCGCCTCGGCAACGACCACCCGATACCAAACATCTTGATCCCAGGCCGAGAAGGTTCGTTTATGACGGCCGCGCGCGGGGCGGTCGGTCCGTCTCTCCGGGGAAGGGCGTGCAATCCGTCGCCGGGGTCGGTTAGAATCCAAGAAGACCGAGACCTTGGGTCTTCTTCCCGCCGTCGATGCGCGCCCCCACCACCAGCACCAGCCGTCGCGAGGACGGATTCATGACGTCGAATCGTGCAGTCGCAACGCGCCTCACGCGACTTCGGTCGCGCGTTCGGGCGTTCGTCGCGTTCTTGATCGCGGGCTTTTGCGGGGCGGCGGTCGCCGATGACGCCGCCGCGCCCCCCCTGGAACGTCCGATCCGCTTCAACCGCGACGTCCGGGCGATCCTGGCCGAGAAATGCCTCGCCTGCCACGGACCCGACGAGGCGAAGCGCAAGGCGAAACTCCGACTCGACACCTTCGAGGGCGCGACCGCCCCGGCCGCCACCGGCGACCCGGCCATCGTCCCCGGCGACCCCGACGAGAGCGGTCTGATCTGGCGGATCACCACCGACGACCCCGAGGACCGCATGCCGCCGGCGAAGACCGGCAAGTCGATCACGCCGCGGGAGGCGGAGATCCTCCAGGCGTGGATCGAGGAGGGGGCCGAATACCAGAACCACTGGGCCTTCATCCCCCCCGAACGCCCGACGACCCCCAAGGTCTCCCGCGCCGATTGGGTGAACGACCCGATCGACGCCTTCGTCCTGCGGAAACTTGAGGCCGAAGGGCTCCAGCCGTCGCCGGAGGCCGACAAGACGACCCTGATCCGTCGGCTGTCGCTCGACCTCATCGGCCTGCCCCCCTCCATCGCCGAGGTCGACGCCTTTCTCGCCGACGACCGCGCCGACGCCTACGACCGCCTGGTCGACCGCCTTCTGGAATCCCCCCACTACGGCGAGCGCTGGGGACGAATCTGGCTCGACGCCGCTCGCTACGCCGACTCCGACGGCTACGAGAAGGACAAGCCCCGCTTCGTCTACTTCTATCGGGACTGGGTCGTCCGCGCCTTCAACCACGATCTCCCCTACGACCGCTTCATCGTCGAGCAAATCGCCGGCGACCTTCTGCCGAACCCCGATCAGGACCAACTCGTCGCCACCGGCTTCCTGCGGAACTCCATGATCAACGAGGAAGGAGGCATCGACCCGGAGCAGTTCCGCGTCGAAGCGCTCTTCGACCGCATGGACGCCATCGGCAAGGCGGTCCTGGGCCTGACCACCAGTTGCGCCCAGTGCCACACCCACAAGTTCGACCCGATCGAACAGGTCGACTACTACCGGATGCTCGCGTTCCTCAACGACACCGACGAGGCGGCCATCGCCGTCTACACGCCCGAGGAACAAGCCAGGCGCGAAGAGATCGTCCGCGAGACCGCCGCCATCGAGGAGGGCCTGCGCCGCGACGCCCCCGACTGGGCCCAGCGCCAGCGGGCGTGGGAGGAAACGGTCGATAAGCCGGGTCCGGAGTGGACGGTCGTCCGCACCGACGTCGACGCCAACAACGGCACCGGGCAGAAGCACGTGATGCTGGAGGACGGCTCGCTGGTGGCCTCCGGCTACGCCCCCACGATCCATATCGACACCTTCACGGGGCTTGAGCCCGTCCCCTCGGTCGCGGCCGTCCGCCTGGAGACGCTCAACGACCCCAGCCTCCCTCTGAACGGCCCCGGCCGCTCCACCAAGGGGCTCTTCGCCCTGACCGAGTTCCACGTCGAGGTCGCCCCGGCCGACAAGCCGAACGAGTGGAGGGAGGCGAAGATCGTCCGCGCCACCGCCGACGTCAACCCTCCCGAGACCCCGCTGGAGCCGATCTTCGACGACCGCAGCGGCCGCAAGCGCGTCACCGGGCCGATCGACTTCGCCACCGACGGCAAGATCGAGACCGCCTGGGGGATCGACGTCGGCCAGGGCCGGCGCAACGTCCCGCATCAAGCGGTCTTCGTGCTGGAGAAGCCGGTCTCGTTCCCGGCCGGCGTCCGAATCCGGTTCAAGCTCGACCAGCGCCACGGCGGCTGGAACAGCGACGACAACCAGAACAACAACCTCGGCCGGTTTCGACTCTCCGCGACCGCCGACCCCGACGCGACCGCCGACCCGATCCCCGCCGCCGCCCGCGCGGCCCTGGCCGTCGCGCCGGAGGCGCGCTCGCCGGAGCAGGCCGCGGCCGTCTTCGCCAGCTTCCGCGAATCCGTCCCCGAGTGGAGGGAAGCCAACGACCGCATCGAGGCGCTCTGGAAGACCCACCCGGAAGGCGCCTCGCAACTGGTCCTCCGCGATCGCGAGCGGGAGACGCATCTCCTACCCCGCGGCGACTACCTCCACCCCGCCCAGGTCGTCGAGCCGGGCGTGCCGACGTTCCTCAACCCGCCTCCCGACACGTCGACCCTCACCCGGCTGGACTTCGCCCGGTGGATGGTCGACCGCCAGGCGCCGACCACGGCGCGGGCGATCGTCAACCGGGTCTGGCAGGCGTACTTCGGCATCGGGTTGACGTCGACCAGCGAGGACCTGGGGACGCAGGGCGAGCCCCCCTCGCACCCCGAGCTGCTCGACTGGCTGGCCGTCGAGTTCATGGACGGCGGCTGGAGCTTCAAGCGGCTGCACCGCCTGATCGTCGGCTCCAACACCTACAAGCAGGCGTCGAAGGCCAGCCCCGAACTGACGGCGCGGGACCCGTACAACCGGCTGCTGGCCCGAGGCGCTCGGGTGCGGGCCGACGCGGAGATCGTCCGCGACATCGTGCTCGACGCCGGCGGCCTGCTCGACCCGAGCATCGGCGGACCGAGCGTCAACCCGCCGGCGCCGATGTTCCTGTTCCAGCCCCCGGCCAGCTACGGCCCCAAGAGCTGGCCGGAATCGACCGGCTCGGCCAAATACCGCCGGGCGCTTTACACGTTCCGGTTCCGGTCGATCCCATACCCCGTCCTTCAGGCGTTCGACGCCCCCAACGGCGACTTCTCCTGCGTGCGCCGGAGCCGATCCAACACGCCGCTGCAGGCGCTCGCGCTTTTGAACGAGCCGGTGGCGATGGACGCGGCGCGGTCGCTGGCGGCCTTGACGCTCGCCGAGGGGGGCTCGAACGACGAGGACCGGATCACCTACGCCTTCCGCCGCTGCCTCGCCCGCCGCCCGACCGACTCCGAACGCCGGGTGCTGACGAACCTGCTCCACAAGCAATCAGCGCGGTTCGCCGCCGACGCCGAAGGCGCGGCGAAGCTCTCCGGCGCCGCCGCGAACCCCGCGGAACACGCCCGTTGGACGGTCCTCTCCCGCGTGCTGTTGAACCTGGACGAGACGATCACCAAGGAATGACGAGGAGGGTTCCCCGATGAACTGTCAGGACCACCTGCTGGGCGGTCGGAACCCCCTGGACGTCTCGCGGCGCTGGTTCCTCGGCCAGTGCGGCGTGGGACTCGGGGCGATGGCGCTCAGGGAGTTGATCGCCGCGGACGCCCAGGGCGCCTCGCCGGCGGTCGTCGACCCGATGGCCCCCAAGAAGCCGCACTTCGCCCCCACGGCCAAGCGCGTGATCTTCCTGTTCATGGCCGGCGGCCCGTCGCATCTGGAGATGTTCGACGACAAGCCGCAACTGGCGAAGTACAACGGCTCGCTCCCGCCGGCGGAATTGCTCAAGGGCTACCGCTCGGCGTTCATCAACCCCGACGCCACGCTCCTGGGCCCCAAGTTCAAGTTCGCCAGGCACGGCCAGTGCGGCACCGAGGTCTCCGAGCTGCTCCCCCACACCGCCGGCGTCGTCGACGAGATCGCCGTGGTCAAGGGGATGTGTACCGACTCGTTCAACCACGCGCCGGGACAGCTCATGATGAGCACCGGGTCGATGATCTTCGGCCGCCCCAGCCTGGGCGCCTGGACCTGCTACGGCCTGGGGAGCGAGGCGAACGACCTGCCGGGCTTCATCGTCTTCAGCACCGGCTCGAAGGGCCCCAGCGGCGGCAACTCCAACTGGGGCAGCGGCTTCCTGCCGACGGTCTACCAGGGCGTCAAGTTCCGAACCGGCGGCGACCCGGTCCTCTACCTATCCAACCCCGAGGGGGTCGACCAGGCCGTCCAGCGCGACTCGCTCGACGCCATCCACGCCCTCGACCAGGAGCGGCTCGACGCCATGGGCGATCCGGAGATCGCCACCCGGATCAACTCATATGAAACCGCGTATCGCATGCAGATGTCCGCGCCCGACGTGATGGACGTGGCGCGCGAGCCGCAACATATTCTGGACCTCTACGGCGTCGAGCCGGGCAAGGGGTCGTTCGCCGGGACGTGCCTGCTGGCTCGGCGGCTGCTGGAGCGCGGGGTCCGGTTCGTGGAGATCTTCCACGAGGCCTGGGACCAGCACGGCAACCTCACCGCCGACCTGAAGAAGAACTGCGCCGCCACCGACCGCGCCTGCGCCGCGTTGATCCTGGACCTCAAGCAGCGCGGGATGCTGGACGACACGCTGGTCGTCTGGGGGGGCGAGTTCGGCCGCACGCCGATGGTGCAAGGAGGCTCCGACGGTCGCGACCACCACCCCAACGCCTTCACGATGTGGCTGGCCGGCGGCGGGATCAAGGGGGGGACGAGTTACGGCGTCACCGACGACCTGGGCTTCAGCGTCGTGGACGAGAAGGTCCACGTCCACGACCTCAACGCCACGATTCTGCACGCGCTGGGCTTCGACCACGAGAAGCTGACCTACCGCTTCCAGGGCCGCGACTTCCGACTCACCGACGTCCACGGCCGGGTGGTCAAGGAGCTACTGGCCAGGGCCTAGAAAGTCATCGTTCACGGCTGGGCGACGGCGGTTTCTTGCGATTCGGCGAACGACGCCAGCGGGTTCTTGATGGAATCGGCGAGGCGGGGTTGGGCTTGGGCGTCGCCGCGAAGGTCGGCGGCCTCCCGGCGCAGGAGGTCGGCGTGGGTCGTCCGGTCGAGCCGCGCCAGGACGGCGGCGCGGGCCTCCAGCGCGTCGACGAGGTTGAAGCCGCGGACGTCGTGTTGCTTGTAGATCAACGCGGCGCGGCGGTAGTGAACGTCGGCGTCCTCCAGCATGCCGGAGTCGGCCTCGGCGTCGGCCAGTTCCTTGAGCGTCGACCCGAGCCGGACGTCGCCGCCGCCAAGGTGCCGCTCCTCAAGCGCAAGCGCCTTGCGCAGCAGGGGCACGACGTCGGCGGGGTCGCGGTCGAGTTCGCGGTAGACGACGGCCAGGAGGTAGACGCTGTCGAACATCACGTCGTCGCGGGTGCGGGGGTCGTGCTCGCGGGCCTCGACGACCCACTTCGCCATCGCCTCGGCGTCGGCGAACCGGCCCTCGACGCAGAGGACGCGGGTGAGGTCGTGGCAGCTTCGCGACATCAGCCGCGGGTAGTCCTTCTGGTATGGCCGAACGTATTCGATCGCGTGGGTGAAGCGATCGCGGGCCAGGTCCAGGTCGCCGAGCCGGAACGCCGCCCAGCCCATGTTGTTGTAGAACCCCCACGACGCATAGACGTCCGTGGACGTCGGCGCCTTCTCGCCCGCCCGGACGGGGACGCACGCGACGGCGAGGAACAAGGCGATGCCGATTCGACTCGGGGCCGTCATGGCGGACCTCCCAGGGGCGCGGCGGCTCGATCGACCCACGGAGGGCCTTCATTCATCTTACGCGGCGATCCCTCGCGCGTCACGCCTGACCGGCGCGACGGGCGGTTCCCGCGAGAGGACCGCGACCCTCCCTTCGCGTGCTTCCTAAAAACTCCGCGACCAATACCATTTCCCATGGATCGTTCCGTCCACGGCCCCGATCCAAATCTCTTCGCCAGCATCCTCGTCCTTCCAGGAGTAAAACTTCTCGCCGTCGACCACGGGCCCGAGGCGAGTCCAAGGCACGCGCTCCCGTCCCATTCGCCGGCCGGGGCCAAGCACCGACTCGGCCTCGCTTACCGCCATGCCCGGAATCAACAAATTGTATTTATAATACAGCGAATTATAAAATGTATATACAAAGAACGCCGACGAGGCGGCGATTAAGAACGCCATCAAGATCATGACATTCCGCGGCCTGCAAACTTGATTTATCTTCATCGTCGATCACGCCGTAAACGGAGGTGGGGTGGGTCGAGGGCGGATGACGCGGAGAGGCGGAAGACATGGGATCGGCACCCGTCCCCTTCTCCTCCCCCGCCTGGAGCGTCTCCGTCCTCATCTTATCGCGTCACCCCCGCGCGGGCGCGGGATTTCCGGACCACGCCGCCAGCGCGTTCAGATCGATCTCCGACGACGGCCGGACGTCGGCCTTGAGGACTCGGCGCATCAAGGCGAGGGCGGCGCGGTCGTCGCTCGGCTCGACGGCGGCCACGCAGTCTTCGGCCACGATCAGGCCGAAGTCGCGCATGTAGGCGTCGTTGGCGGTGAACAGGACGCAGATGTCGGTGGTGATCCCGGCGAGGACCAGCGTCCGCGCGCCGAGGTATTCCAACAGGGTGTCGAGGGTCGTGGAGAAGAACCCGGAGTGCTTGGGTTTGACGACCTGGTAGTCGGTCTCCTCCGGCCGCAGCCTCGCCACGAAGTCGCGGCCTGGGGCGTCGAGTTGCACGCAGCGCTCGACGAGGCCCTGGAAGTCGGAGCGCCAGCGGCCGAAGTTGTCGTTGACGTAAATCACCGGCACGCCGACCTTCCGCGCCCTGGAGGCCAGCGTCGCCAGCGGCTCGGCGATCGGTCGGGCGTTGGCCAGGAGCTGCTCGGCGTCGGGGAAGTCGAAGCGGTTGACGACGTCGATGATCAGAAGCGCGCCGTCGGCCTTGTCGGGGGCGTTGCCGTGGAGGTCGGCGTTTCGGGGCGACATCGGATGATCTCCTGGAAGCGGTTGCCCTCCGAGATCACGGCAAAGGGCGCGCCGCTCCAGGAGCGATCGGGGGATCACCGGCCGCGTTGCGGCCTGGTCAGGCGGGCGGCCAGGGTGGTGGAGAGATGGTCGAAGGGTCGGGGCGTCCCCTCGGTCCCGGCGAGGATCGCCTCGGCCTCGCGCGACGCCGCCGCGGCGTCGTCGGATCGGCCGAGCTTCGCCAGGACGTCGGCGCGGCCGGCCAGGGCGTCGGCGAGGTCGAGGTTCTTGGCGTCGTTCTGGTGGATCTCGATGGCGAGGCGGTAATGCTCGTCGGCCGCGGCGATCGCGCCCGATTGGGCTTCGGCGTCGGCCAGCTCCCGGAGCGTCCAGGCGAGTCGGACGTCGCGGGGGCCCAGGTGCTTCTCCTCGATCGCCACGGCCTTGCGCAAGGGGGGGACGACGAGGGCGGGGTCGCGGTCGAGTCGGCGGTAGACGACGGCAAGGAGGTAGACGCTGTCGAACATCACGTCGTCGCGGGTGCGGGGGTCGTGCTCGCGGGCCTCGACGACCCACTTCGCCAGTGGCTCGGCGTCGGAGTACCGGCCCTGCTCGCAGAGGACGCGCGACAGGTCGTGGCAGCTTCGCGACATCAGCCGCGGATATTCCTTTTGATACGGCCGAAGGTATTCGACGGCGTGGGTGAAGCGATCGCGCGCCAGGTCCAGGTCGTGGTCGTAGTAGGCGCCCCAGCCCATGTTGTTGTAGTACGACCAGGCCCCGAAGACCTCCGACGACGACGGGGCGGGCTCGCTCGCGCCGCAGGGCGCGCAGGCGATGGCCAGGGTCAGGACCAGGCTGATTCGAAGCGTGAACGACATCGCGCGCCTCCTGAATGTTGACCGTCGCGGATCTTGGGATGCGATCATAACGGCCTTCCCCCCTCGCGGGGGAAGGTGGCCCGAAGGGCCGGATGAGGGGGAGGACGCGCCAGAAAACCATCGACGTCCAGGGCTTTCCGGACGGGCTTTCGCGAGCACCGACGGTCGTTTCGCCCGTCGTCCCCCTCATCCGGCCGCTTCGCGGTCTGTCTTCCCCCGCGAGGGGGGAAGAGCGTTCACGTCCTCCAAAATTCTCGACGTTCAGCCTAAATGATCAGTTCGAACGACCGCGGAAACACGTTCATTCTACGTCGCCGAATCCTTCGCGTCTCGCAAGTACCGAGGGGATTGCGGCGACGGGAGCGCCACCGCAAGATGGGGGCCTCGCGGCCCCGACGGCGGGGGCCTCATGACGCGATCGGGACGTCTTCGATGCTGCGACGACGCTTGCGACTGCTTCAGGCGGTCAGCCTGAACATGTCGATGATGGTGGGGATCGGCCCGTTCATCACCATTCCCACGATCATCGCCGCGATGCAAGGGCCGCAGGCGATGGTGGGCTGGATCGCCGGCGTGGTCGTCGCCCTGGCCGACGGCCTGGTCTGGTCGGAGCTGGCCTCGGCCTTCCCCGGCTCGGGCGGGACGTACCACTTCTACGATTCCGCCTACGGCGAGTCGCGCGTCGGCCGCGCGTTGAAGTTCCTGTTCGTCTGGCAGTTCCTCTTCAGCGCCCCGCTGGAGGTCGCCACCGGCGCGATCGGCCTGGCGCAGTATGCTGGGTTCTTCTTTCCCGGGCTCGACGCGACGGTCGCCAACTGGGGCGCGATCATTCCCGGAGTCGACGCGCCGTTGCGCGCCTCGAACCTCGCGGGGCTGGCGGTGATGGGGTTGGTGACGTTCCTGGCGTATCGCCGGATCGAGGTCGCCGGGCGGCTCCTGGTGGTGCTCTGGGTGGGGATGCTGCTGACGGTCGGCTCGGTGATCGTCGTCGGGCTGGCGAACTTCGACCCCGCGCTGGCCTTCGACTTCCCCGAGGGCGCCTTCGCGCCGACCTCGGCCAACGCGATGGGCCTGGGCGCGGCGCTCGCCATCGCGATGTACGACTTCCTCGGATATTTTCAGATCTGTTACATGGGCGACGAGGTTGAGGAGCCATCGCGGACGTTGCCGCGGGCGATCATCATCTCGCTTTTGGCGGTCGCGACGATCTACCTGACGATGAACGTGAGCATCCTGGGCGTGCTCCCCTGGCGCGAGGCGATGGCGTCGGAGCATGTCGCCACCGACATGATGGAGCGCGTCCTGGGCCCGGCCGCGGCGGGGCTCTTGACGGGGATGGTCGTCTGGACGGCCCTGGCGTCGATCTTCGCGGCGACGCTCGGCTACAGCCGCGTCCCCTACGCCTCGGCGAAGGCCGGCCACTTCCCGCGGTTCTTCGCCGCGACCCATCCGAGAGGGGATTTCCCCCACCGCTCGCTGGTCCTCCTGGGAATCCTGGGGATGCTGGCGTGCCTGGCCGACCTCACGACGGTCATCGCGGCGCTTCTGACCTCGCGGATCCTCATCCAGTTCGTCGGCCAGATCGTCACGGTCTTCTGGATTCGGACCCGACCGGAGATCATGGGGCGGCTGAAGTTCCGGATGCCGCTATTCCCGCTGCCGGCCTTGGTCGCGCTCGTGGGTTGGCTGTACGTCTTCGGCACGTCGACCAGGGCGGTGATCGCCTACGGCCTGGGCTCGCTGGTCCTGGGCGTGGCGGCCTTCCTCGTCTGGGATCGCGCGGCCCGCCGTCGCGGGGCCGCCCCCCTCGAAGGTTGAGGGGTTTTCGTAGTAGGCCGTCGCACTTAAGAGAGTGGGTGTTTTTGTAGGCTGGGTCTGGACCCAGCCCTCGCGCGCCTTGGCTTTTTCCAAGCTGGGTCACGACCCAGCCTACAAAAACCAGGCGACCGACCCACGATCTTAAGTGCGACGATCTACTCGAAGGTTGAGGGGCGCCCGGCGGTTTCAGGATTCAGGGTCGGTCGCCGGCCTTCTCCGGCAGCTTGACCTTGGCGAGATAGATCGACGTCTTCCCCTCGTGTCCCGAGTAGTAGCTGACCCACAGGAGGCCGTGGTGGAAGACCAGGCCGGGGTAGCTGGAGTCGCCGTTGGAGGGGAGGCGGAGGAACTCGGTCAACTCGCCGGCCTCGGGGTCGAGCCAGCAAAGCCCGGTGTGGGCGTCAGGAACGTGCAGCCGGCCGCCGGCGATGATTCGGCCGTCCTCCAGGCGAAGCAAGGCGGGACCGCCCAGGTGCTTGCCCAGGTCCTTCCAGGTCCAGTCCGTGTAGGGAGGCTTCGACGTGCCGACCTGGTTGGTGTTCGGCGAGCCGTCGCGACGCAACAGGCAAACCGCGGAGCCGTCGGCCCGCCAGGCGAGCGCGGCCTCGTTGGGGAACCCCTGGTCGAAGAGCGTCGGGACGAGGGTGACGACCCGGCCGTCCCGGCCGGAGTAAAGGCGGGTCGAGCGCTCGTCCCTGGAGGCGTAGCCGACGGCGTAGCCCCGGCCGTCGTGCCAGGCGGGGCGCCAGACCCAGAAGTCCGGATCGCCGACCGGGTGAGGCTCGGACCAGTGCTCGCCGTCATCGGAGAGCCAGACGAACGACTGGTGCTTGACCTTCGACGGCGGGTGCAGGGCCGAGCCGCCCGCCAGCATCAGCCGGCCGTCGGGCGTGATGGAGAGCTTGGGGTCGCGCAGATCGCCGTCGGGCGAAGTGATGAGCGCGGTCGATTCCCAGGTCTCGCCGTCGGTCGAGGAAAGCACGCGCAGCGCGCCGTCGGGAGAGACGTGGGCCTTGCCCTCGCGGAAGGTCATGAACCAGCGGCCCTGGAAGCGGACCAGGTCGGTGAAGGCGTTGTAGGGGGCCTGGTCCCAAACGCGCTTGACGCTTACGATCTCGGCGGCGGCGGGCTCGGCCTGGAAGCATGAAAGGCCGAGGGCCACGAAGAGGGCGGGGATCACGGGCGGTCCTCCAAACAAGGTTCAACGTCGTCCTCGTTCGGCCGATCATCCGCGATCCCGCGGCCTCGATCCAGTCGCCTCCGTCCCGGATCGGGCTTGATTCCCGATCAGTCCGGCGCGGTCGCGGGCCCCGCCCCCGTCCTCATGTAATTTGTCCAGGGGACGACGACCGGACGGTTTCGGATCGGCCCCACGACCCCGACGCGCCGGATCGGCTGGAAGGGGACGCGCCGGACGGGGGCCGTCCTCGCGAGTCGTCTGAAGAGCGGTCCCGACGCCGACGACTGCTGGGATCCGGCGGTGATCGTCACCTGGATGGGCGTGTCGGTCGAGGTCGCCCGCTTGCTCAGCACGATCTGGGGCAGGTCGCCGGAGGTGGGCCCCTTGAAGATCAGCGTCGTCCCCGGTTGGATGAAGCCCGGCGCGGAGATGGTCGCCCCCACCTGGCCGTCGCCGGGGTTGTTGATCTGGTTGTAGAGCCTCAGCGCGTCGGGGCCGGTGAAGGTGACGATGGAGCATCCCTTGTATTTGCCCGTCGGCTGAACGCCGATCGTCGCCTGGGTCGTGATCGTCCCCCACGGGATCGTCGGAAACCACTGGCTGGTATTGCCGAGCCGCCCGGCGCCTCCGAATTCGATTTGGAGGTTGTTCGGGAAGTGGTTGGCGGACCCGTCCGGAGCGACGAGGGGGCCGGTCGCGGTGGGGTTGGCGACGTCGTCGTCGATCGAGAAGCCGTAGGCCGACATTTGCTCCACGTCGTGGACGAACCAGACGTATGGGTCGAGGTTGAAGACGTTGAAGTCCTGGCCGCTGGTCAGTCCGGACGTCTTCGAGCCGGGCGCGGGGTACCAGAGCGATTGATCGGGGACCGCGTTGAAGTCGTAGACCCCGCGAAGGATCGACTTGACCACGTCGCGGACCTCGCCCACCAGCAGGTTCGCGGCGGGGTTGCCGGCGCGGTCGTAGCCGGGGAGCTTGGCGTAGAACTGGATCACCTGGGAGACCAGGTTCATCGAATAGGGGAGCGACGACGGCGGCAACGGGTCCACGCCGGCCTCGGCCGACATCGCCGCGTACACCGAGCCCGCGAAGAGCCTGGCGCCGGGCGTCGCCGCGGCGTCGAAGGAGAGCTGGTACGGCGTCGTGTACTTCGGGTCGTAGGCGATGGCCCGGGGCTTGCCGAAGGTGTAGACCTGGCTGGCCGGCGCGTCGTCGTCGGGGATCCGGCTGAGGAAGATTTGATCGCCGTCGATCTTGAGGATCGTCGTCCCGGCGGGGACGCCGGAGGGGGCCGTCACGGTCATCCCCACCGCCAGCGGGACCGCCGGCTGGGACGCCAGGGTGATGACGTTGGAGGCGTAAGTCCCCGAGAAGCCGAGCGTCGCCGAGACCGTCTCGGGGACGAAGTCCTGGAACTGCTGGACGTGGTAATTCGCCCACGAGTACCAAAGGTTGGTGATGGCCGTGACGGCGTAGTCGCTGGGCTCCCTGGTGAAGGCGAACACGCCCCCCGACGGCCCGGTCGCGGTGATCGGCGCGCTCAACGTGACGTAGGGCCTGCCGCCGGGGTTGGGGTGGATCCCGGTCACGGTCGCCAGCGTCTCCTGGCTTCCGGGGTACTTCACGTCGACCGTCCCGTCCGCCAGCATCTGGCGCAGGTCGCGGAGGAACGACGGCGGCAACGCGCCCAGCTCGATCCGGTTCGTCGCGATCGGGCGGACGAACCCCTGCACGCCCACGCCCGCCCCGCCCGCCGTGATTGGCGCGTCGCCGGCGCTGGTCAACTGCCACCGATTGGAATCGTAGGAGGAGACGTTGACGTTGGTCGAGCCGGTGGTCAGCGGACTGTTGGCGAACAGGTTGGAGCCCGCCGGAACGTCGTACACGCCGGCCGCGGGGTTGTAGTATTCGGGCCAGCCCTTGCCGCCGAAATACCGGCCGACGCTCGAAGCGCCCGCGTTGTTCACGAAGTCCTTGATCGCGTTCTGGAACGTCGCCACGTCCCGGTTCGTCGCCAGCCAGCCGAAGTCCTGATATCCGAAATACTCCGGAGGCGTCGCCTGGTTCGGGTCGCCGTAGGTGATCGGGACGTGGCTCGCCTCCATGGAGACGGGCGCCACCAGGTTGTTGACGTAGGAGACGTCGTAGTTGATCAGCGGGAAGGTCTGGTTCGGGTCGTTGACGAAGTTCTTGAGGTAGGGGTCTCGGAACGTCAATTCCGTAAGCTGCGACGGGGCGTCGTTGGGCAGGGTCAACGGCGCGGCGTCGGAGTAGTAGAACATGACCAGGGGGGTGGCGGCGGCGGGGTATCCGCCGCTTCCCTGGACCCAGGTCGAGCCGTCGACCGGGGCGGCCGCGGCGACGCTGACGGATGCGGTCGGATCGTATCCGAAGATGTGGGGCGAGGTCAGGTGCGCGCCGTCGGTGGTGAGGTAAAGGTTGTCGCCGTCCCACAGGACCAGCGGGACCTGGATCGTGATCGACGCGCCGGGGGGGAGGCCGAGGTACTGCCGGCCGCCGGGGCCGCCGTAGCCGACGTACTCCCGGAACTCGTGGTCGACGAGATCCTGGGGGTCGTAGGGCGCCGGGGGGTCGGCGTTGGGGTCGACGCCGATGTTCTGGCTTCGAAGGAACGGGTAGATCGTTTCCGGCCCGCTGTTGATGATCGTGACGGTCTTCATCGCCCCGGCCGCCTCGGGCGAGGGAACGTTCGACTTCCCCGCCGGATTCAAGGGGGTCGGCTCCCCGTTCCAGAAGATCGTCGCGAGCGCGACCCTCGGATTGCTCGCCGGGATCGGCACGGCGACGCTCAGAAGAAGTCGCTCCTCCAGCGCCGCGCGGAGCGGCTCGATCGCGGCGCGGCGACGCCGCGACCGCCGGTCGTTTCGGACCCGGAACGACGACGGAACGGGATTCCATTGGCTCATGCTTGGGTGCCCTCGCCGCTCGCGGCGGCGGACTCCGGACGGCGATCGTCGATGGGGAAGGACCGCCCGGCGCGCGGCGGCGGAGTCGACCTCGAGGCGAGACGGAATGAAGAAAGCTTCACGCCAAATCATACCACATCGACTTTGGCGCGTGACGCCCGACGCGCCGCCTCAAGTCGGGGAAACCGGAAAAGGCCCGCCAGGTCCCCGATCGTCCGGACGCGCCTCAGTCCGAGGAGGGCCGCGACAGGGGGCCGGTGGATCGCCGGGGGCCGCCGCGGACGCCGGGCCTCGACTTGACCTTGGACGCGGCGGCCGCGGGGGCGGTCGGCGCGTCTTGGAAGTCCGCGGCGAGCGGCTCGGGACCGTTCGCGCCGCCGCAACCGACGACCGCCGAAACGAATCCCGCCAGCGACAGGGACGCGAGACGCCTCATGGTTTCGTTGCCTCTCCGTTCGGGAGCGTCCGCGTCCCGACGATCAATAAGCGTCGGCGCTTACGATCTCGCCGCCGGCGCGGGTGGCCAGTTTGCGGTACACCCCGTTGGTGACGTTGCCGGTGGCGGGGTCGACGGGGCCGGCGACCTGGATCGAGTCCTTGACGAACCGGACGCCGCCGTCGCCGAAGAGGAAGTTCGCGCCGCCGGGATGCCTGCTCCGAAAGCCCCAGTTCCCCATCCGCAAGACCGCGTTGCTGGGGTTGACCTGCCAGTCGATGTTGTAGAAGTCGTCGGCGGGGACGTCGGGGACGACGGGAGGGCAGTTGGGCCGAGCCACGGTCAGGGCGAAGGCCAGGATCCGGGAGGCCCCCGCGCCGAGATCGGAATCGTACCAGTTGTCCTGGCTCCACTGGTAGAACCAGTCGTCGTCGGGGTCGTTGAGGAACTTCGACGTCTCGCCCAGAAACATGGTGTTGCTCAGGCCGTCGGTCACCGCGGCGACCGGGTAACAGTAATCGGCGGCGAACATGCCGTCGGGCTCGATGCTGGCGTTCGCGCCGCCGCCGCAGGCGTATTGCCAGTGGACCACGTCGCGATTGCCGGCGACCCCGGCGTAGGAGGTCGGCCCCCTCCCCGGCACGCTGGTCGGGTGCGACCGCGAGCGACCGTCGGAGGGACAGACGTAAGCGGCGACGATCGCGTTCAGGGCCGTGCTGTTCGTCGCCGCCCCGTTGCCGGGCTTGCCGTAGGGGCCCGACGCGGCGAACGCCGGGACCATGAAGTTGATCGCGTCGTAGACCGCCGTCTGCTCCAACTGTGGCAGGATGAACGCGAAAAGCGTGAACCGCCTGGGGACGGCGCAGTCCTGCGTCGCGCCGGTCCCGAAGCGGAGCGAGCCCAACGGAAAGACGCCCGAGACGCTTTCGTAGCTCGCCAGCGCCAGGCCGATCTGCTTGAGGTTGTTGACGCATCGGACCCGCCGGGCGGCCTCGCGCGCCGCCTGCACCGCCGGCAGCAAAAGCGCGATCAACACGGCGATGATCGCGATCACGACCAACAGCTCGATCAGCGTGAAACCGCGGCGTCGTTTCCAATGAAGCGACATGGCTGTCCTCGCGGGCCACGATCAAGAAGAAAACCCGAAACGACGATCCGCCCGCCCCCGGCCCTGGGTCGCGCGCGATCGAAACCGTGTCCGACGGGAACGTCAAAAGCGCCCCGGACGCGCTTCCATCATACAATCACGATCGCCAGCCGGGTTGCGTCTAAGCCCTGATTAACTAAAGCGTATCCCGCCTGATAAGGAAATCAAGGGACGATCTCGCGAATGCCGCGCCCGCTCCCGATTCTTAAGGTTCTCGGGATTCTCCTTGCATCGGCGCATGACCAAGGATACCACGGCGATTTCCAAACGTGGACGATCGGTCGAGGATCGCCGGGTTCCAGAGGAGGTTTCCCATGACGAAGTCGCTCGCGCGGTCGGCGGCCCTGGCGTTCGGCGTCCTGGCGACGTCGGCGGCGCTCGGTCAGGAGAGGGCCGGCGTCATCAAGGACGCGGACGACCTTCGGGGGCGGATCGCGAGTCAGTTGAACTTCACGAAGCCGGACTTCGTGGTCTTCGTCCCCAGGGTCCAGGCCGACGAGGTGGTCGACACGGGGAACGAGCACTTTCTGGTCACCGGCGGCCCCGACGGTTCGCTGCTGGCGGTCTGGACGCAGTCGTCGGCCGAGGGGGACCCGGACCAGCACATCGCCTTCGCCAAAAGCGACGACGAGGGGAAGACCTGGACCGAACCTCGCGTGATCGCCGGTCCCAAAAAGCCCGGCGACGGCTTCATGGCGAGCTGGGGATACCCGTTGGTCTCCAGAACCGGGCGCGTCTACGTCCTCTACAGCCAAAACGTCGGCAAGGTCGACCAGTTCCGCCATCACACCGGCGAACTGACCGGCATCTACAGCGACGACGTCGGCGCGACGTGGTCGAAGCCCCAGGTCGTCCCGGTCGCGCGGAGCGCGCGCGACAACCCCGACCCGACGATGCCGTCGAACATGCTCTGCTGGCAAAAGCCGCTGCGGCTGGGCGAGGACGGCAAGTACCTGGCCGGCTTCACCCGCTGGACCAGCTTCGCCGTGACCCCCAACCCGCTTAAGGACTGGCGCGCCGCCGACGCCCGGGTCGAGTTCATGCGGTTCGAGAACGTCGACGAGTCGCCCGAGCCCCGCGACCTGAAGATCTCCTGGTTCGCCCGCGACGACGACGCGCTGGCGGTCCCCTTCCCCGGCCTGCCGGACATCAGCGCCTGTCAGGAGCCGTCGATCGTGAAGCTTCCCGACGGCCGGTTGTTCGTGGTGATGCGAACCGCCGCGGGAAGCCCCTACTGGTCGCTGAGCGAGGACGGCGGCGAGACCTGGACGAAGCCTCGCGTCCTGCTCCTCAAGGACGGCGGCGCCCCCCTGCTCCACCCACTGTCCCCCTGCCCGATCTACGACGTCGGCGGCGAGGCGGCCGGCAGCGGCCGGTACGCGCTCTTCCTCCATAACCACGACGGCCACTACCGGGACTTCGGCCCCAAGGACACCGGGATGCACCGTCGCCCGGTCTACCTGGCCGCCGGCCGGTTCCACCCCGACGCCGACCAGCCCGTCTGGTTCGACGAGCCCCGCCTCTTCATGACCGCCGTCGAGGTCCCCCTGGGCAAACCCGGCACGCCGGGACGGCTCGACATGGCGCTCTACGCCAGCTCGACCGTCCGAAACGGCCGCGCGGTCCTCTGGTACCCCGACCGCAAGTTCTTCCTCCTGGGTCGCGTCATCGGCGAGGAGTGGTTCCGCCCGGCCCCCTGAACCGGGGGACGACGGGTGGAACGAGCCCCGGCGCGACCGTCGGAGCGCTCGGCGCGAAGATCCCCGGATCGACGTCCGGGCGAGCCGGGACGATCATCGCCTCGTCGATCCCCGCCGGGGCGGTGACGACCATCGGGGATGGTCTCGGCACGGGCGCGGGCATGGACGGCGGCCGAAATCGCCAAGGCCGCGGCGGCGGCCGACGGAAGTCCGGCGGCGGTTGCAAGTATCCCGGCCCGTTCATCCCCGCCAGCAGGACGACGAGGACGGACGCCACGCCCACGAGCGACCGTCGGCGGCTTCCAGAAGCCCGGGGTCGCCGTTCCATGAAATCCGGATCGATGCGACGGGTCGTCATGACGTCCTCCCGAAGACGAAGTCCACCCGTATCACGTCCCGGCGCGCGGTTTCTTAGGACGACCGCGGATCGGGACCGCGTCAACCCTCATCATGAGCGGAGAGGCGACGTTTTCGCAATCGATCGTCGAGCCCGCGACGGCCTTGCGGTGGGCGTCTTGAAAGTTGGTGGAATTTTTGTCCAGATGGAGGGTGACCGCGTTTATCGAGGAAAATCCCGATTTCGGAACAGGAGTCCATCCAATGCCGGCCCACCCCTCGCCGTCTCCAAAAT
>Ga0209916_1001436_pt1 | contig 20533 bp, 17 predicted proteins | sample ThiBio_1000_plan_FD_183956 | JGI IMG/M metagenome (GOLD analysis project Ga0209916, IMG submission 183956) | Wastewater bioreactor microbial communities from Cape Town, South Africa - Thiocy_solids_2 (SPAdes) | ecosystem: Engineered > Bioreactor > Thiocyanate-remediating > Anaerobic-Aerobic ... | reverse complement strand
ACTGTTTATTGAAGTGTGCTTTTTATTAAAACTGTTTAACGTTAAAAACTAAAACTTATAGGGTAGAACATTGTTATAAAAAATATTCAACCGGGCGTGCAGCCTTTTCTCATCATTGAAGGTGAGAGGTGAGAAGTGAGAAGAGAGAGGTGAAAGTTGAAAAGTGAGAGGAAGTACTGATCCTATCCGAGTAGTTTTTAGCTGACTGCTGACTGCTGATAGCTGACTGCTGACAGCTCAATGCACAGACAATCTTTTGTGGATATACAACACTAATTAATATGAGTGCTTTAGAAAATATGACCGGCAGGTTTAAGGAATTTAAACCCACTACCTGGAGTATAAAGAACAGAACTTCCATTTACCTGATGATGTTATTTATCAGTGCCATTGGCGTATACCAGTTCGTTACTTTGCCCAAGGAACAGTTTCCTGATATTGTAATTCCGACAGTATATATTCAAACGGTATATGTAGGTAATTCGCCGCGCGATATCGAAAACCTGGTTACCCAGCCCATCGAAAAGCAGATCAAGGGTATTACAGGAGTAAAAATTCAAAAAACCACCAGTACTTCCGTCCAGGATTTTTCCGCAATTGTGGTTGAGTTTAATACCGATGTTGATATTGATGTGGCGGTGCAAAAAGTAAAAGACGCGGTAGATAAAGCCAAAAAGGATCTTCCTACGGATCTTACAGAAGAGCCTACTGTGATGGAGGTGAGCTTATCCGAAATCCCCATCATGTATGTAAACATGAGCGGCGATTATGATGAAATGAAGCTGAAGAAGTATGCCGATGATTTACAGGATAAGCTGGAAGAGCTTTCGCAAATTACGCGTGTTGATATTGTAGGCGCTCCTGAAAGAGAGTTCCAGATCAATGTAGATAATTACAGGATGCGCAGCGCCAATATTACTTTTGATGATATTGCCAATGCCGTAGCACGCGAAAACATGGACATTTCCGGCGGTTTGCTGGAAGTGGGCAATATGAAACGAACCCTTCAATTGAAGGGACAGTTCCGCTCTGCATCAGATATTGAAAAAGTGGTGATGAGGAGCCCTACCGGCGCTTCCATTTATTTGAAAGATATTGCGGTTATCAAAGATACTACCAAAGAAAGGGAAAGCTATGCACGGCTCGATGGCAAAAATGTAATTACACTTAACATTGTTAAACGTTCCGGCGAAAATCTTATTGAAACGGCCGATGCAGTAAAGCTGGCCGTAAAGGAAATGCAGGATAGTGAATTTCCGAAAGACCTGAACATTGTTGTTACCGGTGATCAAAGTAAAAATGCCAAACATTCCTTTGATGAACTGGTGAACTCTATTGTTATCGGTTTTATCCTCGTGCTGATCATCCTCATGTTTTTTATGGGGGTTACCAATGCATTTTTTGTGGCGCTTTCTGTTCCGCTGAGCATGTTCGTTGCATTTATGTTTTTACCAGCCGCGGATCTTATCATAGGAGCAAACGTTACACTCAACTTCATGGTATTGTTTGCGTTGCTGTTTGGATTGGGTATTATAGTGGATGATGCCATTGTCGTCATCGAAAATACGCACCGTATATTTATCCAGGCAAAGGGCAAGCTAACTTCCGAAAAATCGGCCATTGTTGCGGCAGGAGAAGTATTTATCCCGGTACTGGCGGGTACCCTCACCACACTCGCGCCCTTCTTTCCATTGTTGTTTTGGCCGGGGATCATTGGTAAGTTTATGATCTACCTGCCGGTAATGCTCATTTTTACGCTTACCGCATCGCTGATCGTAGCATTTATTATGAACCCCGTGTTTGCCGTTGATTTCATGAATCATCCCGAAGGGGAAATAAAAGAAAAGAAATTTGCGATCTTTAAAAAGCCGTTTTTCTGGGTAGCCATTGCAGCGGGCATCGTGCTTGATCTTTCCGGCGCGACTTTTCTGGGTAATATCCTTTTGTTTTTGGTGTTAATGGTTCTACTGAACCGTTATGTGCTTGAAGGAATGATCCGCAGCTTTCAGAACAAGGTGCTGCCCTGGATCATGGGGCATTACGAAACCTTGTTGCGCTGGGCTTTAAAAGGATGGCGGCCGGTACATTTGTTATTGGGCACTATTGGTTTGCTGATCCTGAGCTTTATGATATTTGTATCGGCAGTAAGCAGCCAGCGTGTACCCATCGTGTTTTTTCCAAAGGCCGATCCCAATTTTATTTATGTGTACCTGAAACTACCGGTAGGTACCGATGTGGAATACACAGATTCCATTACCCGCAACCTCGAACAGCGGGTATACAAGGTGCTGGATATGGAAAATGGTAAAAAGAACCCGATCGTGGAAAGTGTGATTTCTAACGTGGCCATTGGCGCCGGTGATCCGCAAAGTGGCGACAGGAGCGCACGCCCCGAACTGGGCCGTGTGCAGGTATCATTTGTTGAATTTGAAAAAAGACATGGCGCGTCTACAGCGGCCCTGCTGGATTCTATACGCAATGCGATCAAAGGCATACCGGGTGCTGAGATTTCGGTAGACCAGGAAGCCAGCGGACCGCCCACCGATCCTCCGATTAATATAGAAATTGCCAGTGAAGACTTTGATAAGCTCATTAAAACAGGTGTTGGCTTAAAAAATTACTTAGATTCCATACAGGTACCCGGTGTTGAAGAATTGAAGATGGATGTGGATTTAACCAATCCGGAGATCAGTATTACCGTAAACAGGGAAAGGGCGTTGATAGAAGGGGTGTCATCGGCGCAAATTGGCATGGAGATCCGTACAGCATTGTTTGGAAGAGAAGTGTCTAAAATAAAAGACGGTGAGGATGAGTATAAGATACAATTGCGCAACAATGAATTGCAACGCAAGAGCCTTCCCGATCTGTTGAATATGAATATCACTTTCAGGGATATGGCCAGCGGCGGCGCTATAAAAAATGTACCGATCAGTTCATTGGTTACAATAGATTATACCAATACGCTTGGCAGTGTAAAACGAAAGGATCAGAAAAGAGTGATAACACTACGCTCCAATGTACTTACATCGCAGGGCTACACGCCAACATCGGTGAACCAGCAGATCAGGAATTATATAGATGATTTTCCGGGAAGAGCGGATGGCGTAACGATTAAGCAAACCGGTGAAGGTGAGCAGCAGGCGGAAACAGGAGCATTTCTTCTTAAGGCCATGGTTATTGCATTAATGCTGATATTGTTTATACTGGTATTGCAGTTTAACTCTGTGAGCAAACCGGTTATTATTTTGATGGAAATCATTTTTAGCATCATTGGGGTATTGTTAGGATTTAGCTTAACAGGCATGGAAGTATCGGTAGCGTTCACGGGGTTGGGTATTGTAGGCCTGGCGGGGATTGTGGTGAAGAATGGGATACTGGTGATTGAGTTTGCGGATGAATTGAGAAGTCGTGGTTTAAAAACCAGGGAAGCCATGATTGAAGCGGGTAAAACCCGTATCATTCCCGTATTGCTCACTGCGCTCGCCGCTATATTTGGTTTGATTCCGTTAGCCGTAGGATTTAATATTGACTTTGTAGGTTTATTCTCCAGCTTTGAACCGCATATTTTCTTTGGCGGCGACAGTGCGCGGTTCTGGAAGCCGCTGGCATGGACCATTATTTTTGGTTTGATCTTCGCGTTCTTTATGACGCTGATCATTGTGCCCAGCATGTACCTGATCGCTGAAAGGCTGAGAAGACCGATGCGCAGGCAGTTTGGCGGCAAATGGATCTCTATGCTGGGTATACCTCCTTTCACAATTGTGTTCATGCTGCTGATGATCTATACCATGATCCGGCAAAGAATAAGTACGGCACGCAGAAGAAGAAAATTAGGAAACAGTGTTAATAAAGCATGGATCGGCAGTTGGTTTTAGGAAGTGGTTAGGGGTAAGTGGTAAGTAGTAAGTAATTGGTTTTAACAGTACGGAATCACAATAAGAAAGCGGTCAGCCTGTGCCTGGTGCATGGGTTGACCGCTTTGCTTTTCTTACAATCTAAGTGAATAGGCTATTTTTTTCACTTATCCTTTATCACAAATACCTCAATTGTTCGTTCCGCTTCCCGTAAATCCAGCCCGGAATACTGAAGCCTCCGGCGTATGCTTTCGATGTCTTTGAACCCATCGGGGAAGTCAATATCAATATTCCCTGTGTAACCGGTTTCATTGAGCACCGGCAATGAAATGGCTTCACAATTATTCAGCCTGGTAATAAGATGGCGGATAGGAGCATTTTTGATGTAAATATTATTCCCATTGAACAGATGAATTGCTGTAGCACCACCTTTGGTATATGGAGGTTTATGCTTCGCCTGCACACACAGAACCAGGCAGGGAATTTTCCTTTGTTCCATTTTTCCAATATAACCTGAACTGCGGTTAAGCTCTTCAAACATTGTATTGTACAACTTATTATGGGCATCAGGAGGTAGTATCACTTCAAGTGTATAAGTATTTTGCCGGTACCAGTGGTTTAAGCTTTCTTCGTGGTGTGGCATTTCCAATTGTGCCGGGTTTTTTACTTCCAGCCTAATCTTATTGCGGGTAAAACCGGGGTAAGCCCTGCTTAAAATGGAAAAGTATATCTCTATCAACGATGTGTTAGTAATACCCCATCCATGCAGGGTATCCCCAGTCTTGTGCATACGGTTACCTGTTCCCAGCCCATCAAACCGACCTTTCAGGAGTATTGAATAGCTCAACAACCGTTTCGTAGGCAAGTCGGCATTGGTAAATAACGGTTTATCCCTGTCCTGGTCTCTTTTCATCGGGAAGGCTACTTCCACACCATCAAGCACCGCCCTTATATTGGCAGCAGTAACCTGTTCGGCGGAAGTGGTAGCGATCACTTTGCCGGCACTGTTGATCCATACATAATGGGGCACAAGGTTATGCGGGAACATCGCATCCAATATGCTGTCGTTCACCACCGAACGCAGGTGCAGGCGCTTGCCGGTTCGTTCTTGCCATTTTCTTAAAAAGCGGTTGACCTTTACCGTATCATCTCCCGAATTTTTAGTATTCACCAGCACCACCTGCAACCTGTTTTTAAATTCATCCTGAAGTGTTTCCATTTTAGGGAAAGTTTTAATGCAGGAGCTGCACCAGGTGGCCCAAAAATCGAGGATGGTAAGCCTGCCGCTGTTATCCGGAAGGAGGGCGGCGCCCACCATATCATTAAAAGCATAGGTATATTGAACAACGGGAATGGTTTCATTTATTTGAAGCGGGCGTATGGTTTGGGCGTACAAACTGCTACACAGCAGGCATGTCATGCCCAATACAAATTTGAATGGCATAATTGATCATTTTAATAAAGTGGTGTAATGCCCCGGTTTGCGGTGGCCGGGGAATGATGATCTGTGCGAGTCTGTATTGCGGAAAACGAAGATGACGCCAATTGCCTGATTACCAAAACCCAATCTGGGATATTATATCCTTCAACGGTTAGCAACAAATGCTACCTTAGTATTTTACGTGGATACCTTATCCATTTTTTAATATCTTTATCCGGAATACAACAATTATGGCAACCACTACATTAAAAATACTGAGGGAGGTAAAAGGCTACAAGCAGGAGGAAATAGCAGAAGTGCTCGGGATCAGCCAGAACACCTATAGCCGGCTGGAAAGAAATCCACAAAGTTTAACTGCAGAACAGGCGCAAAAGCTTTCTGAATTTTATGATGTTAGTATAGAAAATTTATTATCGGAGGTGCTGCCCGTCATTACATTCCATGAATCTAAGTTTGAAAACTCAAACAATGGGTATCTTAATCAGGTTGAAAATGACTATAGGGTAGAAGGCGCCCAATCAGAAATAAAATCATTGAAAGAAGAAATCGAATACCTGCGAAAACAGAATTCAGAATTAATAAAAGCCCTTGGAAAAAATTAATTAGCTTAGTATCTTTTGCGGATTAGGCTATATATAGCGGCTTAACCTTTACCAATCAACCTGCCTACCAGTTGATTGTTTTGCTGCCGGAGCCGGCTGATCTCTTCTTTCAACAATTGAATTTCTTCATCTTTGGCAGCCGTTAGCATTTGAATTACCCTCATATCCTGCTGGTACATGTTATGCACATATGCGTTGCTGCCATTAAAAGTATTATGTGAATAGTTGAAACTACCCGCTTGTGAACGGGTATCCTGTAAAAAGATAGCAGGAGGTGCATTATACAGCCGGGAAAGTTTTTCTGCTATAGCTTCATCTATGTTTTCAACACCGGCTTCCATAGCTTCATATTCATCATAAGTTAAGCTAAGTTCATCGGCTATTTCAAACTGCGTTTTATTTACAAAAGAACGAAAAAAATAAAGAGATGAATTCATTTTATAGCGATCTCTGGCATTTACTCGAAGCCTTTTGAGAAAAACTCCTTAGGTGAAATTTCAAGTCCATCAATTATTTTCAAAAGAGTTCTAAGTCTAATATCATAAAAATTTCCAGATTCATAATTGGACATACCCACTCTTGATACCTCTATATCATACGCAAAAAGCTCATAGGAGTTAAATCCCCTTTCCTTTCTCAGTTGCTTTATACGCTTACTTAGGTTTCCAAGAAAAGCATCATGGTCCAAATGCCCTAATGTTGCTTTCTTGCGCGGAACCTTCTTCTTGCTTTTTGCCATGTCGCAATTAACAAGATAGATATTGTATAAATAACCTCTTATAGTATACTCATTATAATATACATATTATAATATTCATTTTTGTATCTTTAGTATTATTAATACTCCGCTTGAGAATAATTAATAACGATATAGCATTAGCTTGGCAATCATTTCAGCGAGGACAGGAAGAAGGATTCACCTTCTTTGTTAAGCACTATTATGCATTTCTCTGCTTTTTTGCCAACCGTTTTGTAAAAGATAAGGAAGCAGCAGAAGATATTGTAAGCGAATCATTGCTGAAGGTTTGGGAGAAAAGAAATGACCTGGAACATGGGGCAGCCCTGAAAAGCTATTGTTATACCGCTGTCCGCAACGCCTGCCTGCGATGGCTGGAAGTGCAGCAACGCGGTGCAGAACAGGAGAGGAGTTGGATTCAGGTTGAAGAAGTTACAGAAGCATGCGTGCTGGAAAACATCATTCAAACCGAAGTAATTGAAGAATTGTATACTGCTATTAAAAAGCTGCCGCCCCAGAGCAGTATGGTGTTTACCAAATTGTATATTGAGGGCAAAACCGTTGCCGAAACCGCACAGGAAATGAAACTTGCGGTATCCACCATAAAATCGCATAAAAAGAACGGGATCACCCTTCTGCGGAGTATGATCTCACCTGCTGCGCTGCTCATTCTCGTTATTGCTGTGCAGGGAAGCTGATAAATTGCGAGGTTGCCAATCTCTTTAGGAGCATTATAGCTTGAGCGTCACCTATCCCCGGTTGACAACACACGCCCACAGGCGTAAAATCGCAGATGTACAGGCAAACCGGTATTTTTTTACAAATTTTTACTTATCCGTTAGTCCTTTTCTTCTCTTTTTGTATCCTTATAAAAAAGGAGCGGTGATGCTACGCCAAAATATTTTTATCTTACTGAAATGAAAAACGAACCCCATATCAATAAGGATGATTTTGAAGGCGCCTACCGCACCGCCCGGTTGATAGCAGGGTACATCCGCAGTACGCTTACGGAAGAAGAAAAAGATGAATTAGACGACTGGATATGCGCCAGCGACGATAATAAGCACCTGTTCGCCAAACTAACGGATGAAAAAAATATAGAAGACAGTCTGAAGCAACGCCATGTTTTTGACAGTGAGGCCGCCATAGAAAAGCTGAAGCAAAAAATAAGAGCAGAACAAACGGGGAAACCTGTTGTAAAAAGCAGGGTGCTTTTATACGCGGCTGCCGCTACCATATTGTTGATAGCCGCTTTATTTATGGTATTCCGGTATACAAATACACCACCACTACCCAAACATATAATTAGTGAAAAACCAGACCTTAAACCCGGTGGCGATAAAGCCACGCTTACGCTTGCCGACGGAAGAACGATTGCATTAGACAGCACGCTAAAGAATATTGTGCAGGCCGAAAACGTGCAGGTAACCAATGCCGGGGGACAACTACTATATGAAGGAAACAGCAGCAAAGAAGAATGGCATACCTTAACCACCCCCAAAGGCGGCCAGTACCGGCTGGTTTTACCAGACGGATCAATGGTTTGGCTTAACGCGGCAAGCAGCATTACCTACCCAACGGCGTTCACCGGTTCGCAAAGAACCGTAGAGATAACCGGTGAAGCCTATTTTGAAGTGAAGCATTATGAAAACATGAAATTCATAGTATCTGTCAATCAAACAACCACAGAAGTTTTGGGCACTCATTTTAATGTGAATGCTTATGATGATGAAGCGGGCATAAAAATAACCCTGCTGGAAGGCAGTGTGAAGATCTCGCAGAACAACAGCCAGTCAGCCATTTTAAAACCAGGCCAGCAGGCACAAATTGACACTAACCGAAAGCTGCACGTAGCTGATATTGTAAGCACCGAAGAGGTGCTGGCCTGGAAGAATGGGTGGTTTCATTTTAATGACGCGTCAATAGAAACCATCATGCGCCAGGTGGCCCGGTGGTACGATGTGGACATCCGTTACGAAGGAAAAGTAAATTATCATTTCAACGCCGAAATAGAAAGGAATGTGCCGGTATCGAAACTTTTCCAGTTGCTGGAAATGACCGACAGGGTGCATTTTACCATAAAAGACACAACCATTATTGTAAACCCTTAAAAAAACTGCCCATGATATAATGCTTTTTACAGACCCAAAAACCGCTTCGTTTTGCGGACGAAGCGGTACATGAAATTGGGTCAATTAATAAACACAATCTGTGCGGATTGTTTCCTTGCGGGAAATAAATGTATTAATCAAACCAAAACAGTTCAAAGATATGGAATTCAGCATTCCCTGCAGTATCCATGCCGGTGCTGCTCGTGTATTGCCCTTCAGGTATGGTATCCACAGGATATTTAACCGGAAAATCATACTGATCATGAAACTGGTAATACTGCTTACAACCATGGCCTGTCTGCAGGCCTGGAGCCACCCGGTGGCCCAAACACTAACGCTTAACCTGGAACAGGCGCCTCTTGAAAAAGTATTCCGGGAAATCAGCAAACAAAGCGATTACCGTTTTATTTATACAAAAGAGGAATTGCTGGCAGGTAAAGCGGTAAGCCTGTCTGTTAATGAAGCGCCGGTTAAAGCGGTATTAGATTACTGTTTCAGTGAGCAACCGCTTATCTATGTTATTTCAGGAAGGTATATCATCGTAAAAAAGAAAGTCTATCCCCCCGATACCATTAAACCTGATACCCTGGTTAACATAAAAGGAAAAATTACTGAAGAGGGTGGCGAACCGCTTGCAGGCGCCACGGTTATGGTTAAGGGCACAAAACGTACAACCATCACAAATGAAAAGGGCGAATTTTTCTTAGACGGGGTAAACGCTAATATTATACTTGTGGTGAGCAGCATTGGCTATTTCCCGCGTGAATATCAAATGAAAGGAGAGGAGCTAATTTTGCTGCGTTTGCGGGCAAATGTTAGTGAACTGGGCAATGTGAATATTGAAGTAAGTACGGGTTTCCAGGAAATACCCAAGGAAAGAGCAACCGGATCGTTTACATTTATTGATAACAAACTATTCAACGAGCAGGTGGGTACTGACGTGCTGAGCAGGCTGGAATACATTGCCAATGGGTTATCGGTAAACCGAAAGATCAATGCCGGAGGTCAAATGAGTATCCGTGGATTAAGCACCATTCGTGGTCCAAAAGATCCGTTGGTCATTGTAGACAATTTTCCCTATGCAGGCGATTTAAACAATATCAATCCCAACAATATTGAATCCATCACCATCCTTAAAGATGCGGCTGCGGCCTCCATATGGGGGGCAAGGGCAGGTAATGGGGTGATCGTGATCACTACCAAAAAAGGAAAATTCAACCAGCCATTCCGGGTGGAGCTAAACAGCAATATAACCGTAGCTCAAAAACCCAACCTTGGTTACCTGAAACAGATGTCTGCCAGTGATTTTATAGATGTGGAAGAGATGCTGTTTGAAAAAGGATTTTATAACGGGAAGGAGAACGATTTTACACGGCCGCCGCTTTCTTCCGTAGTGGAAACTTTGATTGCTCAAAGAGACGGGCTGATAGACCCTGCCGCGGCCACAGCAAAGATCAATGCGCTACGTACAAAAGATGTAAGAGATGATTTTAACCGTTACCTGTACCGAAAGGCAGTGAATCAGCAATATGCATTAAATGTTAGGGGAGGTGCTGAGCACATTGCCTATTCTTTTGCTGCGGGGTTTGATAAAAACCTGTCAGAGCTTTCAGCCGGTTATGATCGTATAAATATCAGTTCTGAAAATACTTTTGTGCCGCTCAAAGGGTTAGAATTGAACGCAGGCATTTATTTTACACAGAGCAAAAGCACCAGCGGGAGGCCGGATTATTATGCAATCCAGCAGCCTGGTTATTCAGCCCTGCCACCTTATAGTTCATTAAATGAGCCACTTGATTTTTACCGCGGACCCTATATTGACACAGTGGGAGATGGGCAATTGCTTGACTGGAAATATTATCCCACGGAGAATTACAAGCATAGCCGTAGCGAATCTAAGCTGCAGGATATTTTGCTTAATATCGGTGTCAGGTATAGCTTCTTTAAAGGGTTCTCAGCGGATGTAAAATACCAATACGAACAGCAGCAGGTTAATGGGCGTTCGCTTCATGATATGGAAAGTTATTATGCCCGAAATCTTATTAATACATTCACGCAAATCAATGATGGTATTGCAACTTACGGCGTTCCCCTGGGTGCGGTGATGGGGTTATCTCATGTTTCCACCACATCGCACAACATCAGGGGACAACTGAATTACGATAACCGTTGGGGTAAACATGCGGTTACCGCGATAGCAGGAGGCGAAATTCGGCAGATCGCAAACAAATCCGATGGTAACACCATTTATGGCTATAACGATGATATACTCACTTATACACCTGTTGATTATAGCAATGTAAAGCCCACTTTTATTACCGGGTGGAGCAGCTTTATTCCCGATGGCATTTCTATTAATGAAACGATGAACCGTTTTGTTTCTTTTTACACAAACGCGGCATACACTTACCTTGACAGGTACACTGTTTCCGGTAGCGCCCGCAGGGATGCTTCCAATTTATTTGGGGTATCCATCAATAATAAATGGAGACCGCTATGGTCCGCAGGCACGGGCTGGGAGATATCCAAAGAGAAATTTTATAAATCAACTGTCATTCCATATCTGAAGCTGAAGGTTACATACGGGTATAGCGGAAATGTTAATCCTTCTATGGCGGCGGTTACTACAATTGAATACCTCGACACCAATCCTTATACAGGTACTCCCTATTCGCATGTTTTAAATTTTTCCAATCCTGAACTTCGATGGGAAAAAATAAGGATGTTAAATGCAGGTCTTGATTTCAGGATATTCCATGACCGAATTAGGAGTTCCATCGATATCTATTTTAAAAAAGGGAGCGACCTATATGGTTCGATTCCGGTGGATTATACATCTGGGTTAGGAACAGAACTTGTGGTCAAAAACGTTGCTGCTATGACAGCAAAAGGGATTGATTTCGAACTTTCCAGCATTAATATAACCGGAAAATTTGTTTGGAATTCCAGCTTGAATATAAATTATTACAGAGATAAAGTAGAGAATTATTACCTAACTGCAACCCAGGGAAGCTTTTATGTTACAAGTGGTGGATTATTGAAAATAGCCCCGGTTGAAGGAAGACCCGTCTATTCCATGTTGTCATATGCATGGGGCGGTTTGGATTCTGAAACGGGTGATCCCATTGGATATCTTAATGGAGGAATCAGCAAAGATTACAGATCGATTGTCGGAGCAGGAACAAAGAAAGAGGATCTGGTGTATTCTGGTCCTTCGATGCCGTTATTCAATGTGTCCCTTGGTAACACTTTTCAGTACAAAGGCTTTTCGTTAACAGTAAGAATAACAGGTAAAACAGGCTATTACTTCAGAAGATCAGTTGTAAACTATTCAAGCTTATACACAACCTATGCCGGTCATGGTAGCTTTGCTTTGCGATGGCAAAAAAAGGGAGACGAGTCCTTCACAAATATCCCATCAATGACCTATCCACTCAATGCAAGTCGTGATGCGTTTTATACAGGAACGATATCTCTTGCGGAGAGAGGAGACCATATTCGTCTGCAATACATTGCTCTAAGTTATGACATCGGACAAAATACACTGACAAAAATCGGTTTGAAACAATTACAGATATATACCAACGCTTCAAATCTTGGCATAATCTGGCGTCAGAATCAATATCATATTGATCCAGATTTTACCGATAATAGTATTCTTCCTTCTCAAACTGTTGCATTGGGTATAAGGTGCGGGCTTTAATTTTAACTTTAAACAGAGCATGAAATGGCCATAAAATCTAAATTTATAGTATACTTAGTTATACCGATAATCCTTTCTTCCTGCAAAAAATACTTAGACTATCCTTCAGATAAAAAATTGACGATAATAAGTAGTTTAACAGATATGCAAAGTCTTCTAGACCAGTATTATATTATTAACGAAAGAGACCCCAACCCTTTGGTGTATGCTAACGATGATCTTTTTCTAGATTTTGATATATGGGAATCTCTTATTGAATTTGACAGGGGCGTTTATGTATGGGAACCTTATAATATAGTAAGACCGTATTCATATACAGGTAGTGGGAATGCCTGGAGTGATTCATATAATAAAGTTTATCAAGCCAACATTGTTTTGGACAATATTGCAAGCGTTGAAAGAACTGAGAATAATTATAACCAATGGAATGATATAATAGGACAAGCCTATTTTATAAGGGGTAAAACTTTTTTAAATGTTGCATGGATATGGGCTCTCTCATTTGACAGTGCGAGTTTTGGCTCGGATCTCGGAATTCCCTTACGACTCAATTCAAATTTCAATGAAGTGTCAAAAAGGGCAAATATTAGAGACACCTATAGCCAGATTATAGATGATTTAAAAGCTGCTGCTAATTATTTACCATTAAAAGTCGCAAGTCCTTTTAGACCATCTAAGGGTGCAGCATATGGTTTTCTTGCCAGAACCTATCTATCGATGAATGACTTTATCAATGCAGAAAAATATTCTGACTCCGCCCTACAAATAAGTTCTGCATTAATAGATTTCAATAGCGATATTGACCTTTCTGAAACCTATCCATTTGCTGAAAATAATAAAGAGGTTATATACTTCTCAAAGATACAGTCATCAAGAGCTATATCTGCCTCTAACGTAAACACTATGCTTTATCATTCCTACGACTCAAATGATCTTCGGAAAAGTTTTTATTTTAATTTTAGGAATGAGGGGCATTGGAGTTTTAAAGGAAATTATACAAAATCCTCTTCTCCTTTCTCAGGAATGTCTACGAATGAGATTTTACTTATATCAATGGAAGCAAATGCTAGAAACGGCAATATTGGTAAAGCTGTTTCTCAGCTTAACGACTTCATGATAACTCGATGGAAAGAGGGAACATATGTACCTTTCTCATCCGCCGACATGAAAACTGTTGTAGATAAAATTTTAATAGAAAGAAGGAAAGAACTTCTTTATAGGGGTATTCGTTGGTCTGACCTAAAAAGACTTAATAAGCTTGACGCAAATGTTACACAAAAGAGAGAATTAAACGGTGTAGAGTATATTTTAGCTCCCAATGACCTACGATACGCAATGGCTATACCCGAAGATGTGATAGAACGTTCTTCAATTATTCAAAATCCAAGATAAAAGATTAATCAAATGAGGGCGTCTAAAAAAGGACGCCCTCATTGAAATAAGTAATTCAACCGACTCTGTGAGTGCCAGATTTGTCGCTTATTTTCACATTTATTAATCCCTGGTAGCCATGATTGTAGCCGAACCATTGATAACACCGTTATTAGAATCAATAAAATTAACCAACTGAGTTCTCGTGGATAAAGTGGCCGACTGCACTTTGCAGGCAACAAGTTCTCCATCACAAGTTAAATTTGGGTTTGTTTCATGTTTCGTCCACTTTGTAGAATCTGTATACTGTGCTGCAGTTGTGCCTGTAAATTCAAAATAGGTAGTTACCAATGGCTTTTCAGGTCTGTTGTTTGCCGATCGCTCAACCTTATTTGTATTCAGCCTGTTTCCGAATGCAAGTGCTACTACTGCTAATGATACCATGACAGGCAATATAAATTTAATTTTACGCATAAAAAAAATCTGCTTTTATAATCTCAAAAAGCAATAAAAACTTTAAGTTAATTAATGAATTGAGTATACAACGCTATGCCCTTATGCAAAGCTTTGATAAGAAAATAAGGCTTACTCTATTATAGGTTTTCGGCTTCCTTCCTGTCGTTATACGCTGGCCGGAGTGTAACGATATGGTTATTGCAATAAGATGAATCATACTCGGGTAGGGTGCCGCTTAAAGATCGGCTTAATGTTTTCAGCATAATCATTCAGTAACTGAAATGATGGGAACAGAAAATAATATTAAAAATTGAACTGGTTAGATACACACCCAACAGTTACCATTTGTCTTATTATTATTAACAGGGGAAGATTTAGTACCGTTGTTTGTACTACTAAGTTCCAACTACTCTGTTAACCATGCAAATGCATTCATTCGCTTTTCAGGAATAACAATACGGAATTTGGGCTATTCATTAAGCACCGGTTATTTTCGTTTTCGTTTATTGCCTGGTGTAGTACCGAAACGGGCTTTGTATACATTGATCAGGTCTTCGGGCCGCCACCCGGTTTCAATTGCTGCGTATTTTACCGATTCGCCATGGTCTAACAGTTCAATGGCTTTTTCGAGCCGTTTTTCTCTCAGGTATTCGTATGGACCTTTTCCAAAAACCATTTTAAAAACCATTTTAAAACGGTACTCATTCATGCCGGTTATTTTTGCCAATTGCGGAATAAGGTAGTGGGCGGATATATTCCTTGTAATCAGGCGTTCTGCATAATAAACTTTATCCTTTTCTTCTTCTGAATAAGGTGCGGCAACAGGATTGTAAAGGCTAACTTCAACCATGTATTTGAACAAGAGATCACCGGCTCTGGACCTGAAATAAGGCGGCAGCCATGCTTTTGGGTAGCGACACCGCAGAATTTTCTCCACCAGTTCCCTTGTAGCATATTCAGTATACTGTGCAATTTCTGTCAGCATTTTTCCCGCACGTATTTCCAGCAGGCTCCGGCTTATCTTTGGAAAATAGGTCAGCATGTCCGTATAGAAGTCCGGCCTGTACCAAATGGTAAAAAGTGTTATGAATTTTTCCTTCTCAAATATTACCCTGGTTCCCGGGATGCCTTTGGTAGCCTGCCATTGTCCTTCTGTAAGTTTTCTCCTTGTATCATCGGTTTCCAATACAAGATCACCATCTATAATAATTTGCAGGTAAAGTCCTTTATTGTAAGGCGTATTCTTTAAAATAAAATGTTCTTTCGTGTTCAGCATCACGTAGCCAAAAATAAAATCAGCGACACGGTATAATTGGATGCAAACCGACCCGAAACTTCCCGTTGCCGAATACACTTTTCCACCCGGTAACCGCACACCCGGAAAGTCGCGGGGCAGTTCTCCTTTCCATACCAGCGGAGCATGGGTTATAGATTGAACATTCGGTGTCATTCAGTGTTATTAGATGAATGGTTTCTAAAATACCAATAAAATATGATAAAAGAATATATAACCGGTGAGGCTGAGTTAGCCGAATACAAAATTCATTTTATTATGAAATGGATTTGCATGCAAAATATTCCGCCTATAACACCGCTCCCCTGTATGCCCGGCAGCCCGTGCAGTCTTTTCAAACCAAAGGACTGGTAACCTGGACAAAGACACTGATCTACGGAACAACGTTTTATCTGTACAGCGTGCACATTTACGACGATAAAGGGAGGCTGATGTAGTTGAAGAGCAAAAACTTTTCGGGGGGCGTGGTACTTAGATGGCTTTGTATATGAAAGCAAAAACATTGAGCCCGATGATCCCGACAATCCCGACTATTCAGATAAATTGCTCTTTGTTCCCCATGAAGAAGGCAGGATAAGGGCATTGTACAATGACCCGCTAAACCCCAACACCCCTACGGGTTTAACCTACGACTATTTTATTAAAGACCATTTGGGTAATGTAAAAATGGTGCTGACCGAAGAACAGAAGACCGATCAATACCCTGCGGCTACTATGGAAACAGCGCAGGCAGCCACAGAAAATACCTACTACGATAATATAGACCTTACCCGTTTTGACAAAAGCGGCATCTCCGCCTATCCTGCCGACCCCGCAACCGATCCCAATGATTATGTGGCAAAAACAGATGGCGACGGCAATAATATAGGACCTTCTATACTGCTCAAAGTAATGGCAGGCGATAAGTTCAGCGTGCAGGTGAGCAGCTGGTATAAAAAGAACGGCGCCACACCCGCCACGCCGGTAAGTCCCCTTACGGCATTGATCGCCGCGCTGGCGGGGAGCGTGAGCAGTGCAGCACCGATGCATGGCACGGCAACACAGCTCATCAGCAGCGGTGTGCTGGATCCCTCAGCAGCGGATTTTTTAAACAACCGTAATGCGCCGGCGAGCGGTAAACCGAAGGCCTTCCTGAACTGGGTATTATTAGATGAGCAGATGAGGATCGCCAAAGATGCCGGCGGTAATATTATGGCCGGCGGCTACAGCGGTGCAGATCCCGTAGGCGGTGACGAAGAATTTAAAACGCATGCATTTGTCAATATGCCCGTTAATAAGAGCGGATATCTGTATATTTACACCAGCAATGAAACACCAAACATTGACGTGTTCTTTGATAATTTGCAGGTGATGCATACCAGGGGACCTATCCTGGAGGAAACGCATTATTATCCATTCGGCTTGACAATGGCGGGAATATCTTCTAAGGCGGCAGGAGGTTTAGAGAATAAAATTAAATTTGGAGGAAAGGAAAAACAGGACAAAGAATTTAGTGATGGTTCAGGATTAGAATTGATTGACTTTGGTAAACGGATGCAAGATCCACAAATAGGAAGATGGTGGACATTAGATCCAAAAGCATCTAAATTAGCTCAATGGAGTCCTTACACTTATACACTTAATAATCCCATAAGTTTCTTTGACCCTAATGGTGAGTTTCCATATCCTGTTCAAATTAGAGCCTTTGCCCCTGTTGGTGCATTTAAAGGAACAGGTTTTCATGATGATGGAAGAGGGTTTTCTGCAAGCAATGTTGTTACATCAAGAATAAAGCAAACTATTACAATAGACCCTTCGGCAAGAACTGTAACTGGTGGACAGCCAACCAGTGACCCAACTAAAATAGGTTCATTCTCAAAAACAGCAACTGATAAAGGTGGTGTCCAAGGTTCACCAACTTTTTTTAAAAATAGTGAAGGCAGTAATGTAGCTTCTGTAAAATCATCCTTTGAAGGTTCAAATCCATTCTTCTTAGGTGCTGCCCCGAATATTGAAGTTAAATCAGCAATCACTTTATCTGAAAATACAGAAAAGGGATATGTTATTGCTTCAGTTGATTTATCAAGTAAACAGTTTCCTGCAACCGAAGCCCTGATAGGTGATACAAAAGGACAAAACGTATGGTTAACTGGTGCTGCTGCGTATGGTAGCGCTTCTGACTTAGTAAATGGAGATGTAAAAAATATTTCTTCTGTAGATATCCAAATCAACATTAATGATAAAGGAGAATTTACTGGGGTATCGTTTGGAGGTAAAACATATACAGTTGAAGATTGGAATAAGGCACAAACTGCAAAACCTGCAGGCCCACTTCCAAGAGAGGATAAGGATAAACATCAGTAAAATAAAAATAACATCAGATGCTTAAATATTTTTTATATAGCCTTTATAATACCGTTGCATTATTGATAATTTTTTTTGTGCTATTCTACATGAATACTTATGTCAATGATAAATTAATACCCGCATTTTTAAAAAAGAGTTTTGCAACGGAAATGATTATAAGATTTTTAATAGCGGCGATAGAAGGTATTCTTTTGATATTTTTTATTCGTCAATTAAATAAGCGATATCTCTTACAATCAAAAACAACTAACGTTGTTGCATGGACAACGATTATTGAGGTAGGAATTGTCATTATAGTTTGTGCGGTTATGTTTTACCTAATTTTCCAACAGGATAAGTAAAAATGAAACAGAAAGAAGCTTTATTCGTTTGCTCTAAAAAATAATGTTCAAACTAAGTTTCATTGAAAGATGGCAGTTGTAAAATTTTTATTGCCGATAAGCGAAAAAGTAGATTATCCGAATTTAAAATAACAGCAAAGCCGCAGAGATATGCGGCTTTTGTAATTTATGAATCTTATTTTCTTTCGTCCAGCAATTTTTAATACAGGACGGACTTGGAATCGACAGAGATGAATATCCCAGAACTCCCTTTTTGGATCAGGTAATCAATGAGATGGATAAACAATAACGATGAAGGTTTTAGATGTTTTTTACTATTATTATTTTTTGTTCTATAGAAAAGTGATTAGAGATCCGGAGCCCCATTTCGCGACAGTATTAGCATTAAGCTTTAGTGAGTCGTTATTATTAAATGGGTCAATGGATATAATTGCTCTTAAGTATTATTGTTACGAAGTAAAAGTAATTGTTCAGTTTTCAATAACTATTTTGATTATACTCATCAATTATCTATTCTATCATAGATCTGGTAGAGTTCATAATATTATTAACGCTAAACCAACTATAGCAGGAAGTAAATGGTTGTCTATAGCTATTACGGTACTGTTTTTTTTGATAACAACCTCATGGCTTTTTTGGGGGCCTATTTATGGAAAGCATTTATTAGAACAATGTAAATAATCGAGGACTTTGCGAGGTTTGCTTTCAGATTTATTTATGTTACGACAAACTACAATAGCCCGGCGTTGCCGGGCTGTTTTATTATTGTGCAAGTTGTTGCAGTTGTCTTTTAGTGAGAAAAGCGTCAATAAAAGTTTTGATGAGATTTTTATCTTCCGGGTTGAGCAGCTCCACCTGTTTAAATTGTTTAAGCAGTTCTTTATCGGTAAGCTGTGCGGCCACAGCTTCATCTTCGGTTCCTTTCATTAAAAAATCGGTAGTAGTATCAAGCGTTGCCGCCAGGCGGTGCAGCACATCAGCCGAAGGGCTGGATTTGTTGGTCTCATAACGTCCTATCTGTATATAAGAAAGTCCCACCTGCTTAGCCAGTTCAGTCTGGGTAAGTTTTTTCTGTGTTCTCAACTCCTTAATGCGTTCTCCAACGGTCATGTTTTAAAACATTTTCCCTACTGGTGGGTGTCTTCACCCACCAGCATAACTTGCAAGAATATTTCTCTAAACATTGCACCTATGAACATACGACACAAAAGACAAGGTCAAATGGAATTGCAGAATGTATATTTTTATACCGACACTGTCATTGACTTTAAGCATTTGTTAGAAGATGACAGCATAAAGCTTATTATCATCCTGCACATCAAATAAAAAGGTATCTGCAAACAAATAATCCACCGCAATTATTAAATTATTTATCAGGCAAAAACGATCGCCAGTATCAGTTCTGGAAACGTGACCCTCTGGCTATTCCGTTAAGTACGATAAAAATATTAGAACAAAAACCGGAATATATACATAATAATCCTGTGGCTGAAAAAAATGGGCATTATGTAACCTGCCTGAAGATTACAGGTGGAGTAGTGCAAGGTTCTATTTAAAAGGCGTTGATGAATTTGGTTTCCTGACACATTATAAGGAGTGCGTGTTTCGGTGTGTGAAGACACACACCGATAGGGGAAATCCACCACAATTATTAAAATATTTATCAGGCAAAAGCGATCGCCAGTATCAGTTCTGGAAACCTGATCCTCTGGCTATTCCGTTAAGTACGATAAAAATATTAGAACAAAATTTGGTTTCCTGACACATTATAAGGAGTGCGTGTTTCGGTGTGTGAAGACACACACCGATAGGGGAAAAATAATTCCTTTTCGTTCGAAGCCAGGATCACTGATCCTTGCAATCCCGCTACTGGAAAGGGTTGCAGGAATCGGCACAGGTTATTGGCAATTCTCGCCGTTGTTGGTGTTCGTGCAATGGGCAATGTGTGTCGGCATCACCAACAACAAGAGATGATATTTGATTCGACAGTGAATAAAAGAAGCGGGAGTTGTCTTAAAGCAAAATTGGTTATCCTGCTGGTGACAACACCAGGCAGGGGCGGTACATTTCCCTATCTTGATTTTTTGGTAAACCAGGCTAAAAACAATGCTCACCTGTTACGCAAAGCTTCCGAAAGCTTAAGTTCTAAACCATTAGTGTCCGGTAAAAATACTTGATTGATAAATTAAAAGGAGGCGAGTAGCCTCCTTTTTCGGTATTTTTAAGTTACCACACAAAAAAAAGCCGATGAGTAAAGGTACTTTTTTTACCGGACAGC
>Ga0209916_1001434_pt1 | contig 20586 bp, 19 predicted proteins | sample ThiBio_1000_plan_FD_183956 | JGI IMG/M metagenome (GOLD analysis project Ga0209916, IMG submission 183956) | Wastewater bioreactor microbial communities from Cape Town, South Africa - Thiocy_solids_2 (SPAdes) | ecosystem: Engineered > Bioreactor > Thiocyanate-remediating > Anaerobic-Aerobic ... | reverse complement strand
CCCCCCCTTGGATCTCGGCAAGCGGGTGATGGAGCGGATGGAGGCGCCCGCCAAGAACGCGCTGACGGACTTCTACGCCAGCGAGTACGCCAAGAAGCGCGAGGCCGCCGAGGCCCAGAAGGCGATCTCGCCCGAGGTCCGCGCCCAGATCCCGGCGTCGGCGTTCGTCGCGGCCCTCCGCGACCTCGTCCCCGACCTGAAGCTCCCCGCCGCCGAGGCGCTCGGGGACCGGACGATCGACCTGCCGATGCGCTACCACATGTCGGGCATGATCGGCGTGACCGAGAAGTCGGCGTACCAGATCGACAACTCGCTGATCTCGCTGGGACCGCTGGAGACGATCACGATCTACTTCCTGGTCTGCCTGGTCGCCGGCCTGGTGCTAGCGAGCCCCTGGGTCTTCTATCAGATCTGGGCGTTCATCGCCGCGGGGCTGTTCAAGCACGAGCGGCACTACGTCATGCGGTTCTTGCCGGTTTCGCTGGGGTTGTTCATCACCGGGGTGGTCCTCTGCTTCGCGTTCGTGCTGCCGTTGACCCTGGCGTTCCTGTTGGACTTCAACATCTGGCTGGGCGTCGCGCCCACCTTGCGGTTGAGCGAGTGGATGAGCTTCGCCACGCTCTTGCCGTTGGTCTTCGGGGTGGCGTTTCAGACGCCGCTGGTGATGCTGTTCCTGGAGCGGATCGGGATCTTCACCGTCGACGACTACCGGAGCAAGCGGCGGATCGCCATGCTGATGATCGCCATCGGCGCCGCCGTCCTGACCCCCGGCCAGGACCCCATCAGCATGACCCTCCTGATGCTGCCGATGATCCTCCTCTACGAGACGGGCATCATCCTGATCTCCCGCGGCTCCAAGTCGAAGGGCCGGACGCTGGTCGAGGCGTGACGACGAGGCAAGCGAGCGCGGTCGGCGCGACCGCGCCGACCGCTTTGAAGCGAGATCCAAGGCCATGCTTACGAACGATCGACAAATGATCGGGGTGGCCGTCGAAGTCCTGGTCGACCGCATTCAGGCGCTTCCCAGGGCCGACCGGAACGACCTGTCCGAGTTGATCCAAGGACTGTTCGACGCCAACGACGACGAGGAGATCGAGAGCATCCGGCGAACGATGCTGGAGATCATGACGAACGCTCCCGTTCGGTCGCGGCCGATGGTCCCGCCGCCGGAAGACGTAACACCCGACTCCGAGGCGGGGAAGCTCGCCCGGCACATCGGTCAGACCGTCCGCGGCCTTCGGGAGAAGGCGGGGATGACCCAGGCGGCGCTGGCCGAAAAGTCGGGGCTGACGCAGAGCCACGTCAGCCGGATCGAGACCGGCGCGCATTGCCCGAACCACTTGACGATGCGGAAGCTCGCCGAGGCGTTGGGCGTCGAGGTCCGCATCCTCGACCCGTACGGCGACTGACGCGCGTTTCAGACCGCCCTCGCGCCGCCGCTCGACTTGTCGGCGGGGCGGGGGCGTTCTAAACTGTCGTGTCGCGCCGCGGGGGCGCTTCGGCCATTCTCGTTTTCGGAGCGCTCGACGGCGATCGCGATGCAGCAGCAGTTTCGGGTGGGGATGGTCGGACTGGGGACGGTGGGCGCGGGCGTCGCTCGGATCCTCACGCGCCACGGCGACCGCGTCGGCCGCCGCGCCGGGCGGTCGATCGATCTGAAGTGGGTCGTCGTCCGCGACCTGAAGAAGCCGCGCGACGTCGACTTCGAGGGCGTCCGGATCGTCGACGACGTCCGTCGCGTGATCGACGACCCGGAAATCGACGTGGTCGTCGAATTGATCGGCGGGGTCGATACGGCGCGTTGGATCGTGCTGGAGGCGCTGGCCGCCGGCAAGCACGTCGTCACGGCCAACAAGGCGCTTCTGGCCGAGCACGGCCCGGAGGTCTTCGCCGCGGCGAGGAAGGCCGACCGGGCGGTCGCCTTCGAGGCGGCCGTCGCCGGCGGGGTGCCGATCATCGGCGCGATCGACGTCGGCTTGGCCGCCAACCAGATCCAATCGCTGGCCGCGATCCTCAACGGCACCTGCAACTACATCCTCACCCAGATGACCCAGGACGGCTTAGCCTACGACAGGGCCCTGGCCGACGCCCAGGCGCTCGGCTACGCCGAGGCCGATCCCACCCTGGACGTCGACGGCACCGACACCGCCCACAAGCTCGCGGTCCTGGCCCAGATCGCCTTCGGCGCCGACGTCCGCGCCGCCGACGTCCCCCGCCAGGGGATCGACCGCCTGGAGATCGCCGACATCAACTACGCCCGCGAGTTGGGTTACGCCGTCAAGTTGCTGGCCCACGCCAAGATCGGCGACGGCGGACTGGAACTCCGCGTCGGCCCCAGCCTGGTGAAGCGCGACCTCCCGCTGGCCCAGGTCCACGGCGCGTACAACGCCGTCCGGATCGTGGGCGACGCCGTGGGCGACGTCCTCTTCCAGGGCCGCGGCGCCGGCATGGCCCCCACCGCCAGCGCCGTCGTCGCCGACCTGATCGACGTGGCGACCGGCCGCGCCGCGATCACCGCCCGCGTCCTGGATCGCTGGTCGACCGACTCCCCCCCCATACCGCTCTTGCCGGCCAGCCAGGGCCGCCGGCGCAACTACCTGCGGTTCTCGATCGCCGACCGCCCCGGCGTGGTCGCGGCCCTCGCCACGATCCTGGGGGACAGGGGGATCAGCATCGCCAGCGTCATCCAGCACGAGCCGGCCCCCGCCGACGAGGACGGCGCCCCCGGCCCCGTCCCCCTGGTCATCATGACCCACCTGGCGGTGGAACGAGACCTGCGAGCCGCGGTCGCCGAGATCGACCGCCTCGACGTCGTCCGCGCACCCAGCGTCCGCCTTGGCGTCGAGGAGTGACCGGACGGCCCGCCAAAAGACAAGCCGAATCGAGGATCCCGCCATGGCCGCGACCCCCAAGTTCGTCATCGTGATCCCCGACGGCGCCGCTGACGAGCCGTTCGACGCCCTCGCCGGCCGCACCGCGCTTCAGGCCGCGAATATTCCCGCCATGGACGCGGTCGCCGCCGCGGGGATCGTCGGCCGCTCGCGGAACGTCCCGGATCGCTTCCTCCCGGCCAGCGACGTCGCCACGCTCAGCCTGCTGGGCTACGACCCCGAGGCGTACTACACCGGCCGCGCCCCCCTGGAGGCCGCCGCCGTCGGCGTCCCCCTGGGCCCCCACGACTGGGCCGTCCGCTGCAACCTCATGACCATCGCCGACGGCCGCCTCGCCGACTTCACCGCCGGCCACGTCACCAGCGAGGAAGCCGCCGCGATCGTCGCCGACCTTCAGGCCGCGCTGGGGACCCCGGAATTCGAGTTCTTTCCGGGCGTCAGCTACCGCAATCTGATGGTCCAGCGCGGTCGGCCGGGCGCGCCCCGATTCACGCGCGAAACCGTCACCGTCCCCCCCCACGACCATCCCGACCAACCCGCCGCCGACTTCCTACCCAGGGGTCCAGGCTCCGACGTCCTCGTCGATCTGATGGAGCGGGCGCGGCCGATCCTGGCCGAACACCCCGTCAACCGCGCGCGGGTCGCCGCGGGGAAGAGGCCGGCCAACGCCGTCTGGCTCTGGGGTCAGGGCGAGGCCCCCCACATGCCGCCGTTTCAAAAGCTCCACGGGCTGAAAGGGGCGATCATCTCGGCCGTCGACCTGGTGCGCGGGGTCGGCGTCCTGGCCGGCTGGGACCGGATCGACGTCCCCACCGCCACCGGCTATCTCGACACCGACTACCCCGCCAAGGGGCGGGCCGGAATCGCGGCGCTAGCCGACCACGACGTCGTCTGCGTCCACGTCGAGGCCCCCGACGAGGCCAGCCACGAGGGCCGCGCCGACGCCAAGGTCGAGGCGATCGAGCGCATCGACCGCGACGTCGTCGCCCCGATCGTCGCCCACCTGAAGGCGACCCATCCCCAGTGGCGGATCCTGATCTCCCCCGACCACTCGACGCTCCTGCGCACCCGCGCCCACGACCGAGCGCCGGTGGCCTGGACCATGGCCGGCGCGAACCTCCCCTCCTCCGGCCTCCGCTACGACGAACGCAACGCCCGCGACGGCGGCGGCCCGTTCCTCGATCAAGGCTGGCGGCTGATGGAACGGTTCCTGAACCTGGGGTGGACGGGCAAGGAGTGACGCTTGCCTTGTCGAAAACCTGAAGAAGAAGCGATGGCAGGCATCCCTTCTCCCCTTGAGCAAGATTATTCGTGGGACTCGTAAATCGTTATGGTGCCGGATGTTGTCGCAAATCAGCCCAAGGCCGCCCTAAGTCATTGGACGGTTGGGTGATCGGACGAGGCATCCGGGATCGTTCTTGGACTTACGTCACTCACGAATAATCTTGCCTTGAGGGAGAAGGTGGCCCGAAGGGCCGGATGAGGGGTCGACCGCCGTCGCGTCCCGGTCAAGGCGTCGAAACCCGCGAAACCCCGGATCGTGAAGACCCTGGGCTTCCGGTCGTGCCCACCCCTCATCCGGCCTTCGGCCACCTTCTCCCTCAAGGGGCATAGGTATGGCCACAACTTTTCGACTCGGAATCTGGGAAGGATAGGCAAGCGTCCGATGTCCCCTCTCCCACCGGGAGAGGGTGGCCCGAAGGGCCGGGTGAGGGTCGTCGCATTTCGGGATACGCTCTGGGCTTGCGTCATGCCGACCCGACGCTCCCCGCGAAGCGCGACGACCCTCACCCGCCGCTGCGCGGCTGCCCTCTCCCGGTGGGAGAGGGGACGGAATAGGCGATCTGGGTCAATATAGAGCTTGCCTATGCTCTCCAAATTCCTAATCGAAAAGTTGTGGCCATACCTATGCTCAAGGGGAGAAGGGGGGATGCTTGCTCGTCGCCGGTGGTTTTCGACAGCTTAGGCGGCGCGTCGTTCCCCGGTTCCCCCCCTGGGGATCGCCGGGCCCTTGAGCCTCCCCGTCGCGCCGCCTACCATCGAACCCGCGCGACCGGCCGACGTCGGCTCGGCGACGCCAACGTCCCGTAGCGGAGTCGATCCCCATGCTCGGCCTGGCTTTCGCGCTCGCGACCATCGCCTCCCAGCCGATGATCCTCACCCCCGGCGACCTCGCCGGGCCGCCCCTGGCCGTCTCGCTCGGCGCCGATGAACAACGGACGCTCCGCGTCTGGGCCCCCGCGAACCAGGAATGGACGACGGCCCGCGACGGCGACGTCGTCACCCTCAAGCCACGATCCGTCTCCGGCGAGCCGACCCCGCGCTGGCTTGACCTCGGCGTCGTCCAGGGCCCGTTCCAACTCGCGACCGCCGCCGAGCCGCCCAAGGACGAGAAAGCCAAGCAATCCCCGCCCCCTCCCCCATGCCCCGCCTTGATCGTCCTCGACCCGGACCCCGACGGCGACCCGAACCGTCTGCTCGACATGGCCCGCGGCTCCGTCGACTCCGTCGCCCCGACGCCCGACGCCCGCCGCGGACGCTCGCGGACCAACCAGGAGGGCGCCGACTTCCACGCCCCGGCCACCGCCGCCGCCTGGCGGGACCGCGCGACCCATCTCCGCGAGCAAATGCTCGTGACGCTCGGCCTCTGGCCCGCGCCCCCCAGGACGCCGCTCGATCCCAAGGTCTACGGCAAGGTGGAGCGCGACGGCTACACGATCGAAAAGGTCGTGCTGGAGACGCTTCCCGGCTTCACCCTCAGCGGCAACCTCTACCGGCCCAACCCCGCCCCCGCCGGCAAAATCCCCGCCATCCTCTGCCCCCACGGCCACTGGGCCGAGGGCCGAACCGCCGAGGACGTCCAGCACCGCTGCATCCGTTGGGCCAAGCTCGGCGCGGTCGTCTTCCTCTACGACATGGTCGGGTACAACGACTCCAAGCCGTTCCCGCATGAGTTCCTAAACGACCGCCTACGCCGCTGGGGCATCAGCCTCTTCACCCTCCAGACCTGGAACAGTATTCGGGCGGTCGACTGGATCGGCTCGCTCCCCGACGTCGACCCGGCTCGGATCGGCTGCACCGGCGAGTCCGGCGGCGGCACCCAGACGTTCATCCTTTCGGCGCTCGACCAAAGGATCAAGGTCGCCGCGCCGGTCGTCATGGTCTCCGACTACTTCCAGGGGGGCTGCGTCTGCGAGAACGCCGCCGGGCTGCGGATCGGCACCGACAACGTCGAGTTCGCCGCGCTCTTCGCCCCCCGGCCGATGATCCTGGTCGGCGCCACCGGCGACTGGACCAAGAACACACTGACCCGCGTCGCCCCGGCGATCCGCGGCGTCTACTCGCTGATCGGCTCGCCCGACGACCTGGAGGCGACGGTCTTCGACTTCCCCCACAACTACAACCAAACCAGCCGCAACGCCGTCTACGCCTTCATGGGTCGCCGCCTGCTGGGCCTGGACGACTCGACCGACACCCGCGAGGGCGAACAAAAGGCCGAGACCGCCGAAGCCCTCCTGACCTTCGACGCCGACCACCCCGCGCCCCAGCGCAAGACCCCCGAACAGCTTGAAGACTACCTCGTCGCGACGCTCGCCGAGCAACTCGAAGCCATGTCCCCCGTTCGTGACGTCGCCGCCTGGCAAGCCGCGCGGCCGTTCCTGGCGACGTCCCACCGGGTCCGCGTCGGGCTGGAATCGCCCCCGCCGGAGGCTCTCGACGTCCAGGCCGTCCGCCGCGTCGCCCGCGAGGGGTTCTCGATCGCCCATTTCCGCGTCGGTCGCCGCGGCCGGGGGGACGCGGTCCCGGTCGTTCGAATCACGCCGACTCGACCCAACGGCCGGTTGACGATCCTCGCCGACGACCGCGGCAAGGCCGCGCTGACGACCGAGGCCGGCGAACTCTCGGCGACGGCCCGCGCGCTGGTCGATCGCGGCCAGTCGGTCGTCGGCTTCGATCCGCTGTTCGTCGGCGAGTCGATCGACCCGGCCGCGCCGGTCGCGCATCGGCCGGAAGTCGTCCACGGCCTGACTTACAACCCCTCGGTCGCGGCCGACCAGATGCAGGACTTGGCGACCGTCGCCGCGTGGGCGAACGCGCAACCCGACGTCCGCCAGGTCGCGCTCGTCGCCTCCGGCCTCTCCGGCCGACAGGCGCTTTTGGCCCTGCCGTCGATTCCGAACCTGGCGCGCGCCGCGATCGACCTCGACGGCGGCGGCGACGCCGACGAGCGCGGCCCGGTCCCGGCGGCGATCGACCTTCCCGGCGTCCGGCAGTTCGGCGGACTCAAGGCCGCCGCCGCCCTCGCCGCGCCGACTCCCCTGCGGATCTCGCGCGCGGGCGCCGACTTCGCGAAGGCGTGGCCGCAAGCCGCCTACGAACTGGCCGGCGCGCCCGAGCAACTTCGGATCGACGACGCCGCGCCTTCCGCGGACGATCTGGCGCGTTGGATCGACGCGGGAGATTGATATATTTAAATTTCCGAAATCCAATTCCGCGTCTTCCGTCCCCTCTCCCGCCGGGAGAGGGCAGCCGCGCAAGCGGCGGGCGAGGGTCGCCGCGCTTCGGATGGATCGTCGGATCTACATGCCATAAATCGATGCTCTTCGCGAAACGTCATGACCCTCACCCGGCCCTTCGGGCCACCCTCTCCCGACGGGAGAGGGGACGTCCGGCGTCGCCCTCAAGCCGTGAGCCCGCCACCCCATGTTCGACCCCCCACGCCTGCTCGAACTGATCGAGGAATGCGTCGCCGAACACGGCGGCGACCTGGACGGCTGGACCTTGCTCGACGACGGCTCGCTGCGCCTATTCGACGGCCGCGTCACCCTGACCGTCGAGCCGCGCGAGCCGCCGGAAGCGCCGGGCCGGCCTCCGGCCGTCCACGCCCACGTCCTGACCCGACTCCACGACCACGACGACGAGGCGCTCGAAGCCTGCGTCGTCGGGTTCGCCGACGATCTGGAGGCTTCGCTGCGCCAGGCCGCCGTGATCTGGACGACGACCGTCGCCGGGCCGATCCGCTCGTTCCTCGACGGACGGGCCGTTTGCAACGCCGTCGAGGCGGACGACGATTACGGCTTCGCGGGCCGTCGCGCCTTCGTCGGCCCCGCCGTCCATCGCTTCCTCGACGCCGATCGATTCGGGAGCGTCCTCGGCGGCGATCGGCCCTGGTTCCGCTTCGCCGCCGAGGCCGCCGCGCCTGGGCGGGTTCATCTGGCCAAGGCGACGATCATCGCCAGGGGAAAGGCCGGCTGGGACCGCGAGGTGGAGGTCGACGGCCACGACGCCGCCCAACTCGATCCCAACTGGCCCGCCGAAACCTCGGCCCCCGACGTCGGCTACGTCACCCGCTTCGCCGTCTTCGAGTTGTCGCCGGAGGAAGCCTCCCGTCGCGCCGAACTCGACCGCGCGATCACGACCTACGCCGTGGAACATCATAAGCACGAGTCGATCGACTCGCTGCTTGACGCGATGATCACCCAGGGCTTCGACCCGGACGTGGTTCACGAGGTGGAAACCGTCTCGACGATCGCCTTCGGCCGATCCTACTTCCAGGCATGCGGCTTCCCGTATCCCTCCACCGTCATCCGGGCGCGCCGCGACGGCCGCGTGGTGGCCGACGTCCCCCTGGCGTCGCTCCCCGCCTACGCCCGCGCCTGGGCCCTCGCCCCGCGCCTGCGCGCGACGATGCGGGACGCGGACTTTCAGGCCCTCATGCTTCACTCCGCCGAATCCCAGGCGATCGTGCAAGCGATCGAGGCCGGCGAGAAGCTCCCCGACCCCGCCGCCATGAGGATGTTTCCCTGCGTCGTCCCCGACCGCGACGTCGACGACGCGACCATGGCCGCCGCCCTGGCGACCCTGCAAGCCGCCATCAAGCGCGGTCGAGCGCGCAACAAGCCCTGGTGGCGGTTCTGGTAGCCGTCAAAGCGCCCCGCGACGCTCCAACGCCTTGTAGTGAAGGAACGAATAAACCACCGGAACCAGCACCGTCGCCAGCAGCACGCCGAAGGCGACCGGTATCGGCGCGCCCAGCGCCACCGCGGCCAGGCCGACGACCGCGCCGACGACCATCACCCACGCCGCCAGCCGGTGCGTGTCGTCCCAGACGCGGTCGCTGGCGAGCGTCCAGGGGACGCGAATCCTTATGTAGAAATTCTTGCGCACCTTCCCCATCGCGCCGCCGATCAGGCCGAAAAACGCGAGCAGCCCCGCCGTCAACGCCCGGCCCGTGTCGAGCCACGTCACCCCGCCGACCTCCTGGAAGATCGCCATGAGGATGATCGCCTGGACGTAGACGAGCAGCCCGACCGTCACCGCCATGACGTAAAGGTACGTCGGCCGGAACGAGTCGACCTCGAACGACTTCGGCGACAGCGCGGGGAGGAACGCGAAGAAGATCAACAAGCCCGTCGTGACCGCCGGCATCAGGAAGACGGTCCAACGACCGCCCCGGCCGTCGACCTCGCCATGGACGTTCCAGTGGGTCGGGATCGACTCGGGCAGGTTCGGATACGCCAGGGCCGACGCGCCCCACGCGCACGCCGTCAGCACGATCGCCACGATCCAAAAAGCCCGGTTCATGATCCGCCTCCCTTCGCGTCGCGCAACGTCTCCGCGAGGGGGTTCGCCGATTCCAGGCGGATATTCAGCCGGTCTTCAGATCACCGACCGAAGGCGTCTCGGACGTCGGCCGGCGTCGCGGCGGGGCGTGGTGGAGCAGGTCGGAGACCAGGTTTTCGGGATCGTCGGAGGCCCGGATCAAGTCGAGGTGCCGGCGGCGGACGAAGCCGGCGTCGGCGCCGAACTCCAAAAGCGCCAGCAGCGGGTCGAAATAGCCCTCGACGTTGAGCAGGCCGATGGGCTTGGCGTGGATGCCGAGCGCGCCCCAACTGAGGATCTCGAAGAACTCCTCGTAGGTGCCGACGCCGCCGGGAAGGGTGAGGAAGGCGTCGGAGCGGGCGTTCATCATGGCCTTGCGCTCGTGCATGCCCGTGACGACGTGCAACTCGGTCAAGCCGTGATGGGCGATCTCGCGCGAGGAGAGGGCCTGGGGAATGACGCCGATCACCTCGCCCCCCTCGGCCAGGGCCGCGTCGGCGATCGTCCCCATCAGTCCGACGCGCCCCCCGCCGTACACCAGGCCGAGCTTGCTCCGGGCGATCGCCCGGCCGACGCGCTCCGCGTTCTCGCGGAAAGCCGGCGAATTCCCGAACGACGAGCCGCAGAAGACACAAATGCGTGGGCGATCGATCATGACTTCGCGCGAATGCCTTTCAAGATTCAGAACTTTGCCGCGTCGAGCTGGTCGTCGGTCGTGTTGCGAAGCACCGCGACATAATAGAGGGCCACGAGTCCCCCGATGTACGCCAGAGCGACGAGGAGTCCGACGCCGATCGACACGACCGCCCCGGGCCCCGACTCGGTCGAGCCGGAGTCGACCGCGGCCGCATCGTCGGCGAGCGCCCCGTAAACCACCATCGCGGTCGCCAGCCCGGCCGACCCACCGCCGAGCGCGACGACCAACAGATGCATGACGTAGAAGATCGAAAGCGGATTGACCCGCTGCACGCGCCTCGTGGGCGTGCCGAGCAGGACGTTGAGCTTGGCGACCTCATAGATCAGGCCGATGCGAGCACGGATCAGCAGGAAGCTGATGAATACCCCCAACACGGCAAGCGCCGCGAAGGTCGCTGGAAAGCACCAGCGCTGGATGACGCGAAGCGGGACCATTGGCGCGACGTCTGCCTTGACGTTGAGCAGCCCGGTCGATGCCGCCACCAGGATCGACGCCACGGCCAGAAAGATCCCGACCGAACGGTTGCGATCAGTCACGAGTTGGTGGATCGTCCGAGAGACGTGCAGGAACCGAACTTCCGGAGCGAGTGGCGGAACGGCCCCGGGTTTCCAGCCGATCGCGACTTCCTCGCCCAGCATCTCGATTTCGGTCAACCGGCGATCGACCTCGTCATCTCCATCCACCTCCTCGCCGAGCCCTCGGGCGTGCTCGGGGACGACGACCCTCGCCGCGGCCGGGGGTGCCGGAGCCGCCGCGGCGGCGGGGGTTTCGGGGTTCCCTGGATCACTCATGGACGTGGACTCGCGATGACGAGATTGAGTCGAGCCGACTCGGTCCCGCCCGCCATCATCCTTCGAACCCCCCGTCCGCCACAAGGCGAACCGTCGCGGGTCCGGATCGGCGTCGGAGTCGCGGCGGCGTCCGCTCGCGGCCGAACTCGGCATGGGCGGGAGTCTGGGTTTCGGCTAGACTGCCGCCCGCCCGGCCGGACCAAGGCGCGGGCGACGTCCGTGATCGACGCCGAACGCGAACCGGGATGGATCCCGGCTCGCGCCCGGCCGCCCCGCTCCGACCTCTCCCGGTCGGTCTTGGCGCGTCATCGACGGAGGAGGACCGCATGAGCATGGAAGCGCGCGGCAGACTGCTGCTCGTGGAGGACGAGAACGTCCTGCGCGGGCTGGTCCAAGAGTTCCTCGCCCTGGAACGCTACGACGTCGAGGCCGCGGCCGACGGTCAGGAGGCGATCGACGCCTACGCGGAGCGGGGCCCCTACGACCTGGTCCTCATGGACCTGAACCTTCCGCGCGTCCCCGGCGTGGAGGCTTGCCGCCAGATCAAGCGGATGAACCAGCGCCAGCCGGTCCTGGTCTGCAGCGCGGCGATCCTCGATTCGCACGCCGAGGCCCTCCACCAGATCGGCGTCCACGACACGCTGACGAAGCCGTACCACCCTAGCGACCTGGTCGGCGCCGTCCGCCGGATCCTGGCCGAGCCCCGTCCCGAAGCCCCGACGCCCCAGCCGTCCTGGCGCGACCACCAAGGCCACGCCGCCGCCGGGCCGAACGCCGCGGGACGCCTCGCCGCCGAACGCCCGCATGGGGTTGACGCGACGCCGAACCGATGAGCCGTGGAGCGGGGGGCGCCCGACGGTCGTCGCCGGGCGCGTCCGAGCCGGGGCGAGGCCGCGCCCGGCGCGTCACCTCGCGACGCGTTGGAGCCGGCGGGACCAAATTCCGGGATCGGCGTCGACTTCGTCGAGGAAACGAGCGGCGATCATCGGAACCGGCCGCGTCCCCTGTTCCCACGAACGAAGGGTCTGGACGCTGACGCCCAGGAATTTCGCGAGGAGCGGTTGACTCGCGTTCAACTTCGCTCGAATCGCCTTGACGGCGTCGGGTCCGTAAGCCCGCGGTTCCAGGTCGAGACTCGCCGTTCGCGTGGTGAATTTCTCGATCGGCTCGCCCGCCTTCAACGCGGCGACCACCGCGTCCATCCCCTCGGCCATCTCCCGCGCCAACAGGGAAACCTCGTTGGGATCACGCTGCGTGCTCATCATCGACTCCGTTGATCCAGAGCCGCGAGGAACGCGGCCGCGCGAGCGGCCAGCATCCCGCGCTCGGCCTTGGTGAAGTTCGTGCTTTCGGTCTTATCGAGGACCGCCCAAAGCGCGACGAGTCCGTGGGTCGGGACGTTGAGATACAGGACGCGGTATGACCCGCTCTTGCCTCGACGGGATCCGGGAACCGCGAAGCGGAGCTTCCTCAGCCCGTTCGTTCCCGGCGCCACGACGCCCGCGGACGGTGTCGCGAGGATCATGTTTTGGAGGACGTGCAAGTCCGCGTCCGTCAGTCCTAGTCGCGTCCATCGCGCCCCGAACGGCGGGATCTCCAAAAACGAGGGTGACGGCTCGCGCGGGAGGTCGATCGAGCGAAGGGCCTCCAAGTGGTCGTCGCTGTAACCACCTTTCATCGCATCGTCCTCGACCGCCCATAACACACCGTCATAGTAGCACTTCGCGACACTCTGTCAACCGCCACTCGCCTCGCGTCCGTCCGCCTTGTCGGATCTCCGCGGCATGGGGTAAGCTAGGCGGCTGTGAGCCGTCGGGGCGGACGAACCGCCCGCGGGGGTCCGAGTCCGCGCACGGCCGCGGCTCGCCGCTTCTTCTCGCTAGAAAGATCCGAGGGCCGGTTTCATGGCTGGGAAACCGCTGAATCGACTGGAACTGCGTCGCCAAAGCGAGGCCGCCGAGCCTCTGGACCCCATGGAGGACGAGTCCGACGACGTCGTCGAGGCCGACGACGACGACGAAGTCGTCGCGCGTCCCAAGCGGAAGGCCAAGGCCACCGCCAAGACCAAGGCCAAGTCGACCCGCGCCGCCAAGCCGGCGGCCCGGATGAAGGTCGTCTGGGTCGTCATGAACGACGCCTACAAGCCCGTCGGCACGTTCGAGTACAACCAGAAGGAAGCCGCCGACGCCCGCGCCGCCGAGTTGACCGCCAAGAAGGGGACGACCCACTTCGTCCAGCGCGTCAAGGAGGAGATTCCCGCCGACGCCCCCGGCATCGGCGCCTCCATCCCCCGCTCCGAGGTCACCCCCGCCCGCGCCAAGGCCGTCGCCAAGGCCTCCAAACCCCCCGTCCCCTCCCCGCTCGACGACGTCGGGGACGACGACGACGAGGAGGACGAGGAGGACGAGGTCGAAGTCGAGGACGACTCGTCCGACGACGACGAGTGACCGACGCGGCGATCCCCGCCTTCTCCCCTTGAGGGAGAAGGTGGCCCGAGGAACGCCGCCGAAATAAATTCCCGGAATTGAACCACGGAGTCACGGAGGACACAGAGAGGAAATCGAGAATTAGAGAATTGAATAATTGTGAATTAAAAGGTTGATGACGGACGAACCGCTCCTCGTCTTCACTCTCCGTGCTCTCCGTGACTCCGTGGTTCCCCATCTTCCGCCCATGGATTCGACAAGTTGTTTCGGCGGCGTTCCAAGGGCCGGATGAGGGGGGCGCGGCTGGAAGCCGGAACCTTCAAAGCCATGGCCGGACGTGGGATGCGACACCGGTCGACCCCTCATCCGGCCTTCGGCCACCTTCTCCCTCAAGGGGAGAAGGACGTTCCGCGCCGGCTTGCGTAAACACCAGGGGCCTATTCGATCCGTCACCCCCCGTCACTTCTCCAGCGGCCGGACGGAAACCTCCTTGAAAACGACGACCGAGCCGGCGTCATGGTTCTGAAGGCCGATGTAGCCGGTCTTCGGCCGGGGATGGCGCGAGGGGTCGCCCGGCCCCTCCTTGGTCGCGGCGTCGTCGGTGAGGGTCGCCGCGTCGAAATCGGCGACCGGCGCGTCGTTGATCCGGGTGGCGATCCGGTCCCCCTTCAGCGTGATCTCCAGGGTGTTCCAGCCCAGCGGCCGGGACGGCTGGTTCTCCGCCGGGGCGAACGTATAGATCGAGCCGGTGCGGGTGGTGGGCTTGCCGCCGTCGGCGATCTGGACCTCGAAACCGTTATGAACGGCGAACCACGGCTCGCTCGGCTTGTCGGCGATCCGCACGTAGACGCCGGAATTGGCGCGCTCGGTGGTGGTCCGGTAGACGACCCGGATCACGCAGTCGCCAAACTTCTCGCCGGAGTACCAGAGCAGGCCCATCCCCCCCTCGGTCTTCATGCGGCCGTCCTCGACCACGAACTTACCAGGCCCGACGTGCTCCCAGCCGTCCAGGCTCTTGCCATCGAAGAGCGGCCGCCACTCCGGCGACTCGGCGAACGACGCCCCGCCCAGGGCGATGAAAAGACCCAGCGTCGCGGCGACGCTCCAGGTTCGTCGATTGGTCATGAAATCCTCGCTGATCGGGGTGGGATGGCGCCGAGGCCCGCCGCGGAACGCCGTCCGCGCGGCGCGGTCGATTCACGGCGATCGATCCCCGCGAATCTAAGCGGCCCCTCGCGCGCGATCAAGGCCCGCGCGGCGGTCCCGCCGTTGTCGTCGGGCCGGCGGCGCGGGTATGCTGGCCGATGCGATGGCGCGGTGGATCGGTTTTGGCGAAAGGATCGAGCGGCATGGGCGACCTGGCTTGCGTCAACGGCGAGTTGATGGCCCCGGAACAGGCGACGGTCCCGGTCTACGACCGGGGGTTCCTCTTCGGCGACGCGGTTTACGAGGTCTGTCGAATCCAGGGCGGCCGGTGCTGGCTGGAGGCCGAGCACCTGGACCGGCTGCGGCGCAGCCTCAAGGAACTGGAGTTCCCTCCATACGACGTCGACCGGCTGATGGAGCGGGTCTACCGGACCATCCGGGCGAGCTTCGTCAAGGAAGGGCTGGTCTACATCCAGGTCACGCGCGGCGTCGCCCCCCGGACGCACGCTTACCCGAACCCGCCGGTCGAGCCGACCGAGGTCGTCATCGTCCGTCCCTACGACGACGCCCCCACGGCCGCCCTGCGTCAAAAGGGCGTGGCGGTCGTCACCCGGCCCGACGTCCGCTGGAAGCGCTGCGACGTCAAGTCGACGAACCTCCTCGCCAACGTGATGGCCAACGACTCGGCCCACCGCGCGGGCGCCTACGAGGCGCTCTTGATCGACGCCGAGGGCCATGTCACCGAGGGGACGCACACCTCGCTTTTGTGGATCCGCGACGGCCGCGTCGAGGCGACGCCGGAGGGGCCTGGGATCCTCATCGGCATGACCCGCCACTTCGTCGCGCGGCTGGCCGGCAAGATCGACGTCCCGTTCGTCGAGACCCACGTCACCCTCCCCGAACTGCTGGCGGCCGACGAGGCGTTCCTGGCCGGCACCTCCACCGAGATCATGCCCATCGCGGCCGTCGACGGTCGGCCGATCGGCTCGGGCGAGCCGGGACCGATCACCAAAAAACTCCAGGAAGCCTACAAGGCCGCGGTCAAGGACTGGCTCGCCAAGCCCGCTCCCGCGACGGCGCGCGGCTGATGACGACGCCCGCCGAACCCCCGCCGCTCGACCCCGACGACCCGTTCTCGGTCCACTTCCACCGCGAGCCCCTGGGACTCGTCGGCGTCTCGATCGTCGCGCTGCTCGACGCCTCGGCGAGTCCCGAGACGTCGGCGGCGTGGCAAGAGAGCGTCGCGTGGCTTCGCGCCGAGGGCCGGCCGGTCGAGTTGATCTTCAAGGCCGTCGACCCCACGGCCCCGCGGCTCGGCGCGGCGATCCAGGAGGCGGCCGAGGCGGCGTCGCAACCGATCGTCGCCATCGCGACGACCGCCGCGCCGCCCGGTCGCGAGCACTGGGGGCCGCTGCTGAAGGCGCTCGACCAGGCGGACCACGTCTGGGCGCGACGGCCGTCGACGACGCCGACGTCGGTCGGACGGTGGATGGCGCGGGCGGTTCGACGGCTCGTCTTCGGCGTCCCGCTTTGGGACGTCCACGCCCCGTTGAGCCTGCACAGAGTCGAAAGGCTGCGGGCGATCCCGCTGCAATCGGGCTCGTCGTTCGTCGACGTGGAACTCCCCGCGAAGGCGACGTTCCTGGGCCACGTCCTCGACGAGGCGGCCGTCCCTCCCCTGGCCGGGACGACCTGGAGCCGCGGCCGGTTCCGCGACCTCCGCCTCGTCTTCAAAACGCCGACGTTCCACCGCGAGCCGACCGGGATCGACGACGACTCACGACCACTTGAACCAGCGCAGGGCGAGCCAGAACGTGCCGACGGTCCAGGCGGCGAGGATCGCCAGGACCCGGAGGATTTCCGGGCGGCCGATCCCGGCGCCCTCCAGGATGACCAGGCGCAGGCCCTCGACGAGTTGCGTCAAGGGTAGCGCCTGGATCAACGGCTGAACGGCGGCCGGGAACCGCTCGTAGGAGAAGAAGACGCCGGAGAGCAGCCACATCGGCATCATCACCAGGTTCATCAGCCCGCTGACCGTCTCGGTGGTGGCGGCCCGGCAGGCGATCAAGAGCCCCAGCCCCGCGAACGACAACGCGCCCGCCACGTCCAGCAGCACCACCAGCCAGAGCGACCCTCGGATCGGCATGTGAAAGAGGAAGACTCCGACCCCCAGTTGCACGGCGAGATCCGGCAAGAGGAAAGTGAGCCGGGCGGCCAGGATCGCGCCCAGGAACTCGCTCCGGGGCATCGGGGTGGCGATGTAGCACTTCAGGAGCTTGCCGATCCGAAGGTTCACCAGCAGGAAGCCGACGCCCCAAAGCCCGCCCCCCATCGCGTTGAGGCCGATCAGGCCGGGGATGAGGAAGTCGATGTAGCGCGAGCCGGGCTCGGTGATCAGGACGTCGGCGGTGGCGACCGGATCGCCGCGGCCGGCGGCGCGCTGGATGACGTGGTCGACGGTCTCCCGCGCCGCGGCGGACTCGGGCCGGGTGGGGTCGAAGCGGAACGAGACCTTCGCGCCCTCGTCCGGATCGATCACCAGCGGCGTCTTGCCGGTCAACAGCCGCTTGACGGCCTCGGCCTCGGGGCGGACCTCCAGGACGATCGTCGGCCGCCAGCCGGCGGCCTCGGCCGAGGAGGCGAGCCTGGCGTTGTGGGCGTCGACCGCCGCCCGCAGCGACTCCACGCCGGGACCGGACACGACGTCGACGACCACGGGCGCGGGGGGACGGTTCTGGAAGGCGAAGCCCAGGGCGACGGCCAGCACGGTGGGGAAGCCGTAGACCCAGAAGATGCGGGCGGGTTGGCGGACGAACTCGCGGAGGCGGGCGAGGTAAAGCTGGAAAAACGGCGACTGCTGAAGCATGCGCGGTCCTTGATGCGGTTCGTCAACGGCGACGGGACTTGCGGCGGAATCGGCGTCGCCCGGCGTCGCCGTCGGACTCCTGATCGTCGCGGAGGTGGCGTCCGGTCAGGGCGACGAAGACGTCCTCCAGGCCGACGTGGCGGGTGGTCAGCCGGGCCAACGGCCGCTCGATCTCCTCGAGCGCGTCGAGCAAGGCCGGCAAGGCGCGATGGGGCTCGCCGACGGTCAGCGAGTAGCCGTCGGCCTCGGCGCGGGCGGCCAGGACGGAGTCGAGCGCGGTGAAGACGGCCGGGTCGGTCGGGGCCTCCTCGACCAGGGCGAACTCGACGACGTGCTCGCCCCCCAGCCTCGCGATCAACTCCGCGGGCGAGCCCTGGGCGATGATCTTGCCGCGGTCGACGACGGCGACGCGGTCGCAGAGCCGCTCGGCCTCGTCCATGTAATGAGTCGTCAACAGGACCGTCCGGCCGCGGGCCTTCAGGTCCAGGATCACGTCCCAAAGCTGCCGCCGCGACTGGGGGTCGAGCCCCGTGGTCGGCTCGTCGAGGAAGAGGATCTCGGGGTCGCCGACGAGGCCGACGGCCACCGCCACCCGCTGCCGCTGGCCGCCGGAGAGTTGATCGAGCAGGGCGTCGGCCTTGGATTCGAGCGAGACGCGGGCGATCGCGTCGTCGACGTCCAGGCCGCGGGCGTAGAAGCTCCGGAAGACGGTCAGAAGCTCGCGAACCGACTCCTTCTCCGGGAAGTGGGTCTCCTGCAGGGTCACGCCGATCCGCTCGCGGATCGCCGGGGCGTCGCGGTCCCACGAGCGGCCGAGGACCTCGACCAACCCCGAGGTCGGCTGGTTGAGCCCCTCCAGGATCTCGACGGTGGTCGTCTTGCCGGCGCCGTTGGGACCCAGGAGGCCGAAGCACTCGCCGCGGCGGATCTCCAGGTCCAACCCATCGACGGCGATCACCGGCGCGTCCCGCCCCGGATACTCCTTGCGAAGCGAGCGCGCCAGGATGGCCGGCCCGTTGGCGTCGATCGTCAAATGACGGTCCCCTCGCGAATGGTCGTCTGCTTCGGGACCACCACGATCCCGTCGCGGATCAGGTGGGTCGGCGCCTCCTCGGAGTCGACGATCCCCGTCTCGTTGACGATCCGGACGTTCTCGCCGATCCGGGCGCTCTTGTCGACGATCGCCCGCTCGATCACCGAGCCTGCCCCCACGCCCAGGTTCACGATCCCCTCGGCCTGGTTCCGCTTCAGCTCGTGGGGTTGCTCGTACCAGTCGACGCCCATCAAATACGAGTCGCGGACGGTGACGTTCTCGCCGATGACCGTGCGGACGCCGATGACGGAGTTCTCGATCACCGCGCCGCGGCCGATGACGCAGCCGTCGCTGATGAGGCTGTTGCGGACGGTGGCGCCGCTGATCCGCGAGCAAGGCAGATACCGAGCCCGGGTGAAGATCGGCTGCTCGCCCGTGGTGAAGTCGAACGGCGGATGGTCCAGGGTCAGGTCGACGTTCGCCTGGTGGAAGGCGCCGACGGTCCCGATGTCCTCCCAGTAGCCGTCGAAGAGATGGGTCTGCACCCGCTGGCTGGCGATGGTCTGGGGGAGCAGTTCGTGGCCGAAGTCGGCGGCCGTGCTGGAGTTCAAAAGGTCGACGAGCGTCCTGGTGTCGAACAGGTAGATCCCCATGCTGGCGAGGTACGGCCGGCCCTGGGCCTTCAGGCCGAGCTTCTCCAGCCAGGCCGGATCGGTGCGGACCCGGTCGAGCTTCTCCCGCGTCTTGGGCTTCTCCTCGAAGTCGATGATCCGGCCGTCGGCCTCGATCCGCATCACCCCGCAGGCGCGGGCCTCGGACTCGGGGACCGGCAACGCGGCGATCGTCACCGCCGCCTTGTTCTCCAGGTGGGTCTTGATCATCTCCTGGAAGTTCATCCGATAAAGCTGGTCGCCGGAGAGGATCAAGACCAGGTCGTAGTCCTTCTCCGTGAAGTACGGGATGTTCCGCCGGACGGCGTCGGCCGTCCCCTGGTACCAGGTCTCGTTCTCCATCGTCTGCTGCGCGGCCAACAACTCCACGAACCCCCCGGCGAACGGGGTGTATTTATACGTGTTGTAAATGTGGCGATGCAGACTCACCGAATTGAACTGGGTGACGACGAAGATCCGGTGCAGCCCGGAATGGATGCAGTTGGAGACGGGGATGTCGATCAGCCGGTACTTGCCGGCGATCGGCACCGCGGGCTTGCTCCGCGACTTGGTGAGCGGGTACAGGCGCGTCCCCCGGCCACCCCCCAAGATCAATGAGACGACCCGAGGCATGATCCCCCCCTTCAGGGTCGGAACGACCGCTCGCGACGACCTTCAAGGCCGCGAGTCGGCGCCTCCGACCGTTTCAAGATTCGTTTCGCCGTCGATCCGACCGCTCGCGGCGTCCGGGGCCGTCGACGGCGACGGCCCCGACCCGCCCTCCACGGCGCCCGCGGCTCACCAGCCGCGGGACATGTTCGTCTCGACCATCCTCCGAGACTGCTCCAGGTCCGCCCCCGTCTTCTGCATGTAGAGCCGGACCGCGTGCAACTTGTCGCCGGCCGCGTTCGCCAGGCACTCGCGGGCGACCGAACACGGATCGCCCTCCGTCGTCAGGCCCAAGAGCTTCTTGGAAATCACCCAGGCGTCGCGCGGCCGTTGCGTCGCCCGCAAGATCTCCTCCGCCGGGTAGTTCGTCTGCACGAACGCCCGCGCGGCGGCCTCGCTGTCGGCGCACGCAATCATGATATGCGACGTCGTCTCGACCTCGAAGAGAGGCATGATCGACCCCCTGTTCGCACGGAGGAAGTGAGGAAGGACCGCGCCGGGTCGGAAAAGCTCCGGGTCCCCCGGCGACGGTCGTCTCGGCACCATGGATCGTACCCCTCCCGCGGGGCCCGGTCAAAGGGGGTGGGCCCCCGTCCGTCGCCGGTTCGCGAGGCGGACGACGCCTGGGTCGAACGCGCCGGGCCCCACGGCTCAGAGTCTGTCCCATAAGGGTGGGCGACCATCACCGTCTTCCCCCCTCGCGGGGGAAGACAGACGCCGAAGGCGTCAGATGAGGGGGACGGCGCGAAAGAAAGCCGCCGGGAAGTCGAAAGCCGGCCCAGCCGACTCGGGATCGCGACGGCCTCTGGATCGT
>Ga0209916_1001431_pt1 | contig 20622 bp, 17 predicted proteins | sample ThiBio_1000_plan_FD_183956 | JGI IMG/M metagenome (GOLD analysis project Ga0209916, IMG submission 183956) | Wastewater bioreactor microbial communities from Cape Town, South Africa - Thiocy_solids_2 (SPAdes) | ecosystem: Engineered > Bioreactor > Thiocyanate-remediating > Anaerobic-Aerobic ... | reverse complement strand
GGACGACGCGACCGGAAGCCGTCGGAACGTCGAAAGCCAGACCAGGCGGCTCGGGATCCCGAGGGCCTTCTTGCTCGCCCCCCTCATCCGGCCCTTCGGGCCACCTTCCCCCGCGAGGGGGGAAGGACGTTATTTCAACCGCGACGCCCTTATGGGACAGACTCCGCGGCGGGACGCGACCGCCGCGACTCGACTCGACCCCTTGCATGTTGACGGCCGGTCCCACCACGACCGCCGCGGAAGCCGTTCGAGTAAGGAGAGAGGGACGGCCCCAGGGCCGCTCGATCGACCGCGTCTCGGCTTCTCGAACCGATTCATTCGATGACCGCATTCCCACTCTCGGAGACGCAAGATGAGCGATGCTCCCGTCCTTGAGGCCCCGCCGGCGATCGAGATGACCGCCGGCGAGGAACGCTCCGCCAATCGACTGACCCTCCTGTGGGTCATCCCGCTGGTGATCCTCTTTCCGACCTTCATCCTCCTCGGCATGACCCTGCGCGCCCGGCAGAGCGAGCTTTTGCCGATCGTCTCGGCCGAGCGGTTCTACAGCATCGTGACCATGCACGGGCTGGGAATGGTCGGCCTCTGGTTCGTGGCGGTCATGGCCTGCGTCTGCGACGTCATCCGCAAGTACGTCCGGCTCCGAATGTGGGCCAACTGGGTGGCGTTCCTGGGCACGGTCACCGGCGTGACCATGCTTCTGGCCTCCACCATGATCGGCGAGTACGGCGCCGGCTGGTACTTCCTCTACCCCCTCTCCATCACCCCCGCGGGCGTCTGGCCGGACTGGTCGACCTACGTCTTCCTGCTGGCCAACGGCGTCCTGGGGGTCGTCTGGACCATCTGGTCGGCCGACGTGCTCTGGGGGATCGCCCAGCGCTACACGCTCAAGGAGGCGTTGGGCTGGCACTACGTCACGGGCAAGCCGGGGCCGGAGGTGCCGCCGTTCATCACGATCGTGACGGTCAGCCTGATCGCCAACCTGACCGGGTTGGTCTCGGCCGTCATCATGCTGGCCCTCTACGCCCTTGAGTTGACGGGGATCACCGACGTCAGCGACGCCCTCTTGATGAAGAACCTGCTGTTCCTCTTCGGGCACCTGCTGGTCAACATCATCATGTACCTGGCCGCCGGGCTGGTCTACGACGTCTACCCCCTGTACGCCGGCCGCCCCTGGAAGAACAGCCGATGGACCGCGGGGGCGTGGAACCTCGTGCTGGTCTTCATCATCATCGCGTACTTCCACCACCTCTACATGGACTTCGCCCAGTACGACACCGTGCAGTTGATCGGCCAGGTCACCTCTTACGCGGTGGCGATCCCCTCGGCCGTCGTGAGCATCTACGGCACCCTGGCGTTGACGTGGCGGTCCAGGGTGCGCTGGACGATGACCTCGATCATGATGTACCTCGGCATGATGGGCTGGTGCGTCGGCGGGATCGGGGCCTTGATCGACTCGACCATCGCCTTCAACACCAAGTTCCACAACACGCTCTGGGTGCCGGCCCACTTCCACACCTATTTCCTGGTGGGGGCGGTGCTGATGATCCTGGGGACGGTCTTCCACGCCTGCGAGCACCTCTCGGGGATCCCCGAGAACCCCAAGCGCTCCCGGCTGGCGATCTGGCTGATCGTCGCCGGCGGCTACGGGTTCGTGCTGATGTTCTACCTGGGCGGGGCGTTCTCCATCCCTCGTCGCTACGCCTTCTACCAGCACGAGGTGATCTCGTCCGGAACCTACCTGGCCGGCACGGCCCTGGTGTTCATCACCGTGGTGCTCGCCGGCGTGTTCCTCTATATCTGGGAGACGGGGATCCGATGCCTGGTCGCCTTGAAGAAGGTCTGAGACGCTTCGCGGCGATGGCGATCGTGGCGACGGCGACGGCGATCGGATCTCCGATCGCCGCCGCCTCGGCGCGCGAGGCCGTCACGCCCGATTCCAGCTTCAAAACGCCCGACGAGGCCGACCTGATCGGTCGCGAGGTCCCCGACGTCCGCCTCCGGTTCGCCGACGGCGGCGAGGGTCGCCTGAGCGAACTCTGGGCCCAGCGCCCGGTCTTCCTCACCTTCGTCTTCACCCGGTGCGCGGGGATCTGCTCGCCCTACCTGGGGCTGTTGCGGGACACGGTGGACCAGGTGGGAGGCGCCGGCGACCGCTACCAGATGGTGGTGGTCAGCTTCGACTCCCGCGACCGCCCCGAGGACATGCTCGGCCTCGCCAGACACCACGGCCTGGAGAACGATCCCGGCTGGACGTTCGCGGCCCCCGCCGACGAGGAGTCGCTGAAGGCGCTTTGCGGGTCGCTCGACTTCGACTTCCGCTGGGACGACCGTCGCCAGCAGTTCAACCACCCGGCGATCACCGCGGTTCTCCGCGGCGGCAAGTTCGTCCGGCTCTCCGTGGGGGGCGAGATCGCGCCGGGACGCTTCAAGGAGATGCTGGCCGACGCCCGCGGCGAGTTCGTCGCCATGTACCCGGAGCCCGGCGCCAAGGGCGCCCTGTTCCGCTGCTTCGACTACGACCCGGAGCGCGGCTTCTCCCCGAATTGGGGTATGCTATTGCTGGTGCTCCCCGCCGTCGCGGCCGTGTCGTTCGCCTCCGTGATGTTCCTGACCGCGCGGATCCTGGGCTGGTTCGCCCGCAAGCCCCGCGCCGACGCCCGGCCGTCCGAGTCGTAATCAATGCCGAAGTGCTCTGTCGAAAACCTGAATAACCGATGATGACAAACATCCCTTCTCCCCTTGTGGGAGAAGGTGGCCGAAGGCCGGATGAGGGGTAATCCGTCGGCTTTCGGACGCGCCACCCCTCATCCGCCCCTCCGGGGCACCTTCTCCCCCAAGGGGAGAAGGGGGAAACATGCTCGCTCGCGGTGGTTTTCGACAAAGCAAGGCCGAAGGAACCTCCCCATGCCCGTCCGCGCCGCAAGCATCGCCGACGTCCGCGCCGCCACGGGGGCGGTCCACCGCCGGGTCTCGCCGGCGCCGCTGGTTCGCTCTTACGCGCTGGAACGCGCGTTGGGGCTTTCGGAGGGCCGACGCGCCTGGATCAAGGATTACGGCTGGACGCCGGTCGGGTCGTTCAAGGTGCTGGGGGCCTTGAACTGGGTGGCTCGCAACGACGAGCGGATCGGCTCGCGGCCGATCGCCGCGCATTCGTCGGGGAACTTCGCCGCCGGGATCGCCTTCGCCGGCCGAGCGTTCGGCAAGCGGGTGATCGTCGTCATGCCCGACACGGCGCCGGAGACGAAGTTCGCGCTGGTCCGCTCGTTCGGCGCCGAGGTCCGGACTTACGACATCGCCCGCGACCACGAAACCGGCGAGCGCGACCGCCTCACCCGCGAGATCGCCGAGCATGAAGGCGCCGTGCAGGCCTCCCCCTACGACGACGCCGACGTCATCGCCGGCAACGGTGTCGGCGGCCTGGAGATCGTCGAGGAACTCAAGCGCCAGGGGCGCGAGGTCTCCCTGTTCGTCTGCCAGGTCAGCGGCGGCGGCCTGATGGCCGGCCACGCGCTGGCGATCGCCGACGGCTTCCCCGGCGCCCGGATCGTCGGCGTCGAACCCGAAGGCGCCGACGACTTCAAACGCTCGCTGGCCGCGGGCGCGCGGACCAGGCTCGACCATCCCGACAGCATCTGTGACGGCCTCCTCTCCTACGACGTCGGCGAACACAACTGGCCGATCCTTCATCGACTCGTGGAGTCGGCCGCCGCCGTCGCCGACCTCGACACCCGCCGCGCCATGAAGTGGTTCGACCTGTCCCACGGCCTGCGAACCGAGCCCTCCGGCGCGATCGCCACCGCCGCGCTCCTGAGCGGCGCGGTCCCGCTCGACGGTTCGGGCGACGTGGTCGCGGTCCTCAGCGGCCGGAACGTGGACCCCGCGCGGTTTCGGGAGTGGATCGCCGACGTTTAAGCGGGCGGAAGCCGAATCGGGTAAGCCGCGGTCTGGCGCCTTGACTTCGAGGTCCGTCGACGGGAGGACGTCATGACCAGAGAGGAATGCACCAAGGCCGTTTTGGCCGCCAAGCGGGCCAAGGGACCGAAGTGGGAGGAGATCGCCAAGGCCGTCGGCCGCAACGTGGCCTGGTCCACCGCCGCCCTTCAGGACCAGGCGGCGATGGACGAGGGCGAGGCGACCAGGGCCGCCGGAATCCTGGGGCTCGGCCGCGACGAGATCCAGGCCCTTCAGGAGTGCCCCATGCGGGGCGCGCTGGACAAGACCGTCCCAACCGATCCGCTGATCTATCGCTTCCACGAGATCATGCAGGTCTATGGCGCGACGATCAAGTAGATCGTCCACGAGCAACTCGGCGACGGGATCATGAGCGCCATCGACTTCACCCTGAACGTCGAACAGGCGCCCGACCCCAAGGGCCCGCGGGTCCGCGTCACGATGGAAGGCAAGTTCCTGCCGTACAAGAAGTGGTGAGATACGGCGCGCCGCTCTCGGAGATCGTCCCTCGCGAGGGGGGAAGACTCGTTCCTCCCCCAAAATCCGTGACGGTCGGGAAAACCCGACGGCGAGAGGGTCGGGGACGCGGCGACCCGGCGAGGAGCCGTCGCCGCCGGGGTTTCCCCGACCCTTCCGGAGCGGCCACGCGACCCCGGCCGCGAGCCGCGGTCGGCGCGAGGTCAGGCGGCCCGGCGGCGGGCGAACACGACCAGGTGGGCGGCCACGCCGGAGACGCCCAGGGCCAGGGCGACGATCGAGGCGGGCTCGGGCGCGGTCGTCGGCGGGGCCCCGTAAACCAGGGCGCGCCCGGCGGCCGTGAGCGTGTAGCCCAGGTCCGCCAGGACGCCGACGTCCACCCCCGAGAGCTCGTAGTGGACGTACTGGGAGACGACGCCGTTCATCACGTCGTCGACCAGATCGGCCCCGGGACGGCCCGAACCGGCCGCGTTGCCGACGTGGGAGAAGTTGGCGAAAGTCAGCGGCACGGGCTGGCCGCCGTAAGCGGCCGCCGCCGCGGTCCCGGTGAAGAAGAGGTCGTCGCCTTCCCGTCGGATCAGGGCGTCGAAGGTCGTTTGATAGGGCGCGCCGTTGAAGATCGGCGGGGCGCCGCTCGCGTCGCGAGCGGAGGAGAATCCGAGGACGTGGCCGATCTCGTGCATGAAGACGTACTGGGAGTCGAGCTTGTACGGCGGCGGGGCGGCCGTCGACGTCGGGGAGGGGTTCCACCAGATGACGTTCGTCAGCCAGTCCTCGCCGATGTTGAAGACGGCGTCGGCCGCTCCCTCGGCGCCGCCGCCGCCGCCGAACGCCAGCTTCGAGACGGCCCCGACCATGTACGTCGTGACGCCCGAGGCGGCGGTGGCGGCCTGGTCGAGCACGTACTTGTCGCTGCCGGCGCTCGCGGTGGCCTCGTCGGTGAAGTTCACCTCGATCGCGAGCGTCCGGCCCGCGGCCGTCTCGACGTACGTCCCCCAGGCGTCGGCCGCCGAGGCCATCGCGCTCCGAACGACCGCGTGGTACGCCGAATGCGCGTCCCCCGGATCGTTGAAGGTGACGCTGACGCTCAGGCCCGCCTGAACCGCCGGCCCGGCGAGCGCCAGCGCGGCGCCGAGAAGGAAAGGCAAGATCGTTCGTCCGTCGTTCGCCATGGCGTTCGCCAACCTCCTCGGGTCCCGCGATCCGCGCGTGCGGGATCGGCCATGCCGCGAGCGTAATTCAAGACGCCAGGATTTCAAGAGGCGTTAATGGCGATCGACGTCGCGTCGCGTTCTCGAGACGCCCGCCCCGCGTTCCCGACGGCCGACGCGGGGAGGGAAATCGACCGCCGCGGCGGATTCGGGTACGATCGACGGGACCCGAAGATCCCCGAACCGTCGCCCGTTCCGGCCGGAGTCGATCATGCGCCGCATCCCGCCGCTGCTTCTGTTCGTCTGTCTCGGTTCGGTCGCCGCCGAGGAGCCGCCCCCGGCCGTCGCGCTGTTCGACGGCCGGACGCTCGACGGCTGGAGGAAGACGCCGTTTTACGGGGTCGACAAGATCGACGTCCGCGCGGCCGACGGCGCCATCGTGCTGCCGACCGGCAACGCGCTTTCCGGCGTCACCAGCACCCGCGACGACCTGCCGAAGATCGACTACGAACTAAGCTACGAGGCCAAGCGGATCGACGGCCAGGATTTTTTCGCCGCCGCGACGTTTCCCGTCGGCGACGGCTTCGTCACCCTGATCAACGGCGGTTGGGGAGGCAACATAACCGGTCTTTCCTGCCTCGACGGCGCCGACGCCTCCGAGAACCAGACGACCACCGGCTACAAGTACCGCAACGACGTCTGGTATCGCTTCCGCGTCCGCGTCACCGCCGACGCCGTCCGCTGCTGGATCGACGACAAGGAAATCGTGACGGTCGACGTCCGCGACCGCCTGCTCTCCACCCGCATCCAGACCCGCGCCAGCGAACCCCTGGGCTTCGCCGCCTGGGAAAGCGCCGGCATGGTCCGGAAGATAACCCTCCGCCGGCTGACCGCCGCGGAGGTCGCCGAAAACCACGTCGAAGACCCCTGAGCCGCGGGCCCCGCCGGTGAAGCGTCGACGGTTCCAGGTCCCTCTCGTTTTCTTGGGTCGCGGCGATGAGCGAGTCCGATCAAGGCTCGGTGACGCATTGGATCGGCGACCTCAAGGTCGGCGACCTGGCCGCGGCGCGGCCGCTCTGGGAGCGGTACTACGGCAAGCTCGTGGTGTTGGCCCGCGCCCGGCTCAGGGACCTGCGCAAGACCGGGGCCGAGGCCGACGAGGAGGACGCGGCCCTCTCCGCGTTCAACAGCTTCTGCGCCGGCGCGGCGCTAGGGAAGTTCCCCAAGCTGGACGACCGCGAGGACCTTTGGAAGCTGCTGGTCGTCATCACCGCCCGCAAGGCGTTCGCGCAAGCCGGCCGCGAGCGTCGGTTGAAGCGCGGCGGAGGGCGTCGGGCGGTCGAACCCGACCCGGAAGCCGGCGGGCTGGAACTGATCGCCGGCGACGAGCCGACCCCGGAGTTCGCCGCGATGGTCGCCGAGGAGTTCCAACGCCTGCTCGACGCCCTGCCCGACGACGGCCTTCGCGACGTCGCCCTGCGACGCATGGAAGGCTATACTTGCGACGAGATCGCCGAACGGCTCGGCTGCGCGCGGCGCACCGTGGCGCGTCGGCTGGACCTGATCCGCAAGACCTGGTCGCACGTCGAGGAGCCCGCGTCGTGACGAACCCGCCGGGCGGCAGGGCCGCCGACGAGTTGAGCCTCGCGCGCAAGGTCCACGCGGCCTGCGAGCGGTTCGAGGCCGACTGGAAAGCCTCGGGCCGCCCCCGCGTCGAGGACTACCTGGGCCCCCCCGACGACCCCGACCGCCCGGCGCTGGTCGAGGAGCTGGCCGGGCTGGAGATCGAGCTGCGCCGGACGGCCGGCGAGGAGCCGCGCCGCCGGGAGTTCCTCCGCCGCTTCCCGTTCCAGGCCGACGTCGTCGCCCGCCTCTTCCCGGACGAGACCGAGGCGGATCGACCTCCCGAGAACGCGACCGCCTGCCCGACCACGGTCAAGCTTGATCGACCGAGCGCCTCGACGCCGCCGACCGGAGGCGAGCGGTTCGGTAAGTACGAGTTGATTTCGGAGCTGGGTCGCGGCGGCATGGGGATCGTCTACAAGGCCCGCGACACGGCCTTGAATCGATTCGTCGCGATCAAGATGATCCTCGCCGGCGCCCTGGCCGACGACGGCGCCCGCGCGCGCTTCCGCCGCGAGGCGGCCCTGGCCGCCAAGCTGGAACATCCCAACGTCGTGCCGATTTACGACGTCGGCGAGCAAGACGGCTTCCTCTACTTCACCATGCGGCTGGTCGAGGGAGGAACGCTCGGCGACCACCTGGAGTCCTTCCGCGCCGACCCGACGGCCGCCGCCGGCCTGATCGAGACCCTCGCCCGCGCCGTGGAGTACGCCAACGAACAGGGCTTCATCCACTGCGACCTGAAACCGGCCAACGTCCTGATCGACCGCGACGGAGCCCCCCGCGTCACCGATTTCGGCCTGGCCCGGGAGGCGTATCGCCAAAGCGACCTGACGGCCTCAGGCGCGGTTCTGGGCACCCCCAGCTACATGGCCCCCGAGCAAGCCACCGGCGACCGCCAGGCGATCGGCCCGGCCACCGACGTCCACGGCCTGGGCGCGATCCTCTACGAGGTCCTCGCCGACCGACCGCCGTTCCGGATGAACACCACGATGGAAACGGTCATGCAGGCCATCTACTGCGACCCGCTCCCGCCCAGCCGCCGCCGCCCGGACGTCCCCCGCGAACTGGAATACATCTGCCTGAAGTGCCTGGAGAAAGCCCCCGCCGACCGCTACCCGACCGCCGAGGCTCTGGCCGACGAACTGGCGCGGTTCATCCAGGGCGACCCCATCGACGCCTCCGGCCCGATCCAGAAGCTGAAGCGCTGGGTCCGCCGCGAGCCGGAGATCGTCGCGAGGCTCGCCGGGCTGGGCCTGGTCAGCCTGTTGACGGAAGTCAACTACCGGTTCGTCTCCTCCACTCCGAACGCCGCGGCCCGCTTCCGTGTGCAGCTCGTGCTGGGGCTGTGGGCGGCCCTGACGCTCCTGTTCCAGTGGCTCCAGCGGCGGGAGTGGGGGCGGGACCGGTTGCAAGGGGCGTGGATCGTCGGCGACATCGCCTGCCTGACGATGCTCCTCTGGATCCTGGAAGACCTGGACACGCCGCTTTTGATCGGCTACCCGCTGATGGTGGCGGCCTCCGGCCTGTGGTTCCGCGCGAGGCTGGTCTGGCTGACGACCGGACTGGCGATCGCCGGCTACGTCGCGCTGTACGCCCTGGCCGGCCTGGACTGGGGGCGAGGAAGCCTGGGATGGTCCCAGCCCGACGCCCTCCCCTTCGCCAACGTCTTCGTCGTCTGCCTGGCGCTTTGCGGCTACGTCGTCGCCCGGGTGGTGGGCCGGATCAAGGCCGTCGGCAGGTATTACGAGATCCGCCGGGGAGGGTGAGGCGGCGCGGAAGACGGGGGCGGACGTCGCCGAAACTCGACGTCGGCGTTGATTTCCGGCAACATGGTTCCGTCGTCGCCCATGGTTCGGTAAATTCGACCCATCAACGACGAGCGGGACGGGTGAGCCGAAACCTTCGGCGAAACCCACCCCCGACGAGGCGGCCGAACCCGCCACCGACGCCACGCCCATCACGAAGCCCCCGGACGACCTTTCGCTCGTCCGAGGGCTTCGCGCGTTTCGAATACGCCGGCCGGTCCTTGCCGACGCGCCAAGATCAGACGCTCGGGAGCGTCGCCGTCGAAGACCGATGACGCGCCCGCCCCGGCGATGGCGTTCGGCGCGAGGCTCGCGTGAAACGCCGCGATCGCTTCGCCGCCGGAACGGCGACCCTCGAAACGACCGCGGCGGTCGTCGGCGTCAGCCGACCAGTTCGGCGATCGGTTTGCCGTCGTCGACCACCTTCAAGGGGCGGCCGCGGGGGGTGGTGTACTGGGTGTCCATGCCGATGCCCATCGCCTTGGTCATCGTGGCGATCATGTCCATGACGCCGATGGGGCGGTCGGCGACGTCGACGCCGTCCTTGTCGGTGGCGCCGACGACCTGGCCCGACTTCATCCCCGCGCCCCCCATCACGATCGACCAGCATCGCGGCCAGTGGTCGCGGCCGGCGTTGGGGTTGATCCGGGGGGTCCGGCCGAACTCGCCCATCCAGACGATCAGGGTGGAGTCCAGCAGGCCGCGGTCGGCCAGGTCGGCGGTCAGGGCGGCCATCCCCTGGTCGAGTTGGGGCAAGAGCCGGGTCGAGAGGGTCTCGAAGTTGTCGGCGTGGGTGTCCCAACCCCCCATCGCCACCTCGACGTAGGTCACCCCTTGCTCCACCAGCCGGCGCGCCAGCAGGCAGCCGGAGCCGAACGAGTGCTTGCCGTAGAGCTCGCGGACGGCGTCGGGTTCGGAGTCGAGCTTGAAGATGTCCTTGTACTTGGAGTTCATCATCCGGATCGTCTTGCCGTAGACCGCCTTGTGGTCCACGGCGGGCGCCGCGCCGCGCTTCTTGATGAAGTCGTTCTCCACCCTGCTTAGCATCTGGAGCCGGCGGTTCATCCGGAGGGCGTCGACGTCCTTGGGCGGCGCGAGGTTGGCGATCTGGCCGTTGGGGTCGCCGACCATGAACGGCGTGTACGACATCCCCAAAAAGCCCGCTCCCTGTCCCGGCGTGTTGATCGAGACGCAGTGCGGCAGGTCGAAGTCCTCCATCCGGCCGCCGATCTCGAACGCGGCCGTCGAGCCCCAGCCGGGGTGGACGACGGTGGGGTTGGGGACGTAGCCGGTGTGCATCAGGTACGTCCCCCGGTCGTGGTTCCCCTCCTTGGAGTCCAGCGAGCGAAGAATGTTCAGGTGATGCATCTGCTTGGCGACGTTGGGCATGTGCTCGGAGATCATGACTCCCGGCGCGGAGGTCGCGATCGGCTTGAACGGGCCGCCGTTGCGCTCGCTGTCGGGCTTGAGGTCCCAGATGTCCAGGTGGCTGGGGCCGCCGGACATCCACAGCAGGATGCAGCTTTTGGGCCTCTTCCCCCCCGGCGCCGCCGCGGCCGCGGCCGCGCCGCGGAGGTTGGCGAAGAAGCAGGCCGCGGGGATCCCCAGCGTGGTCGCCGCCATGTGTCCCAGGAAGTGGCGGCGGCGCATCCCCCGGGGGGTGATGATCGGAGGCGTCATGGGGAGGGTCTCCAGCGCGGGCGGGCCGGGTCGGGACGGGTCAGTGGATCAGGACGAACTCGTTGGAGTTCAGCAGGGCCCAGAAGAGGTCCTGGAGGAACGGCATGGCGTCGGCGTGCGACTCCAGGTATCTCACGAGCGCCTGGGCCTCGGAGTTCGAGGGGCGTCGGCTCAGGGCGGCCATGTAGAGCTGGTCGACCATGAACGCGGCCGGCCGTCGCGACCGCCGCGCCTGTCGCAGGGCGTCGGTCAGGAAGCTGCCGGGCTTGTCGGATAGCGCGTCGCGCATCAACTCGCCGTTCATCATCATCAGCGACTGGGGGATGGTCCCCTGGAAGCTGGTCGTCTCGTCGTCCTCGTCGTTGCCGAAGGTGAAGAGGAACTGCCGCATCCAACGGTCGCGCTTGGCGTCGTCGCGCGCGCCGCCGGGGCGGTGGGCGGCGGTGGCGGTCAGGAGCGAGTCGAACAACTGCTCCGGCGACATCGACCGCAGCGCCATGACGCTGAACAACTCGTCCTCGGGGAACTCCTTCTTGGCCGGGCGCAGGCTCGACGCCTGGTAGGCCGCCGAGGCGGCGATCCAGCGAATCAACTGCTTGACGTCGTAACCGCCCGCGTGGAACTCCTCGGTCAGCTTGGCGAAGAGCGGCTCGAGCGCCGGAGGGTTGTGGGGGCCGATGTCGTCGACCGGGTTGACGAACCCCTTGCCCATGAAGTGGGCCCAGGTCCGGTTGACCATCGCCTGGGCGAGCATGTCGCCGTCGGGATCGACCACCAGCTTGCCGAGTTCGACGCGGCGGAGGGCCTTGTCGGGGTTGGCGACCTTGCGGCCGTCGATGAACTTCGGGAAGGCGACCCCCATCATGCCGTTGCGGCGGTCGAAGCGGGCGAACGCCCCGGTGGGGACGTCGGAGAGCTCGACGTGATCGACCCGTTCCAGCCCGGAGGCGTCGGCCTTGCGAACCTCCTCGACCTTGATGCCGCGGTAGAAGGCGTTGATCCCCCAGAAGTCGGCCTGCTTCCAGTCGTTCTGGGGGTGGTCGTGGCACTGGACGCACTGAAGCTGCCGGCCCAAAAACAGCCGGGTCGACCGCGAGGTCAGCGGGATGGCCTCGTTCTCCAGGTGGGCGATCGTGTAGTTGACCGCGCCGTTCTCCTTGTTCGACCCGCTGGCGGTCACCAGGTCGTAGACCGTCTCGTTCCAGGGCCGGTCGGCGGCGAACTGCTTGCGGAGCCAGGCGGTCAGGGCGTCGCGGTCGACGTTCCGCTCCTGGCGGCTCCGGCCCAGCAGGAGGTTCGTCCAGAGGGTCGCGAAGTTCTTGGGGTAGTCGACGTGCTCCAGCAACTGGTCGATCAGCCGCGCCCGTTTGTCCGGGGCCTTGGTCGTCAGGAACTCGCGGGCCTCGGCGACCGTCGGAATCCGGCCGATCACGTCCAGATACGCCCGACGAAGGTACTCCTCGTCGCCGGCGGGGACGGCGGGCTTGACGCCGTCCTCTTCCCACGCGGCCTTCAACAGCGGGTCGATGAAGCCGGCGGGGTCGGCCGCGCTGCCGCTCGACTCCGGCGGCCCGGCCCTCGGCCCGTCATCCGCCAGGGCGGCGGACGCGACGACCGTCGCCAGCCCCGCCGCCAGCGCCGCGACCCCTCGAACCGCGCCGGGCCGCCGGCCGAACCTTCCGCCAAGAAGGGGCATGGGACGTCCTCCCGAGGACTCGAACGAATCGGCGACGAGACATGACGACCGACGACGTGCGGCGCGACGTCTCGAAACGTCTCCCGACATTCTTACGTTACGCGGCGGAAATCAAGGCGTGACTTCCCTTGGAATTATTCGAGCATGGACGGGCGGACCCATGAGGAGGTGCTCGGCCTCGACGCCGACGCGCGGGGCGATCCTCCTGACGGCGGTCCAGAACGCCTCCGGCGTGGTCGTCTCCGGCGGCGGCGGAGCCGGGCCGCCTGACGCCGGCGTCGAAACAAGAGGGAAGCGGTCGTCGAAAACTCCCGGACGGGCGCGCTTGTTCGGGAGCTTCGCGCGTTTCCAGACCGGCCGGGGCCCGGGACCAAGCGCGAGGCGCGATCTTCGCGGACGTCCGAGACTCTAGAAGTCGATAACTTGCGGCGTCACGAATCTAGTTGAACATCCGGCCCCCAAGCATGTTTCCCAAACTCGACGGCTGCGTTGGTTTTTTGCTTCCAACCGATCGGGCGACCCATTAAGATCCGCGAGGAACTCGCCGGGCGGGGTCGATCGCGGCCGGTGGTTCGCGCGAGTCCCCGGCCGCGACGGTCGGCGAGGCGACGATCCAATCGATGATCCAGGAGGACGCGATGAGGCAGAGGGACTTGGGGCTGATGGGTTTGGGACTGGCGCTGGTCCTCGCGGCGACGCCCGCGCGCGGCGAGATCGTCCTGACGGCGGTCCAGGACGCCTCCGGGGTGATCATCTCCGGTAGCGGGAGCGCCGACACGACCGACCTGTCGCTCCTGCTGACGACCACGTCGCCGTCGGGGGTCTATCCCGGCGCGGGGTCTCTGCTCACCGGCCCCGCCGGCGTGGATCTCGACATCGACGCTTACACGGGGCTCGCGACTGGGCCCGCGACCCTTGGAGGCGGGGACGCGACCGCCTCCACGAGCGGTTCGGGCGACGCGTTCGGGGCCGCCGTCGAGTTCGGCATTTCGCTTCTGATCCTGCCCGCGGGCTACACCTCGCTCGATCCCTTGCAGGGGACCGCGACGATCGCCGGCGCGACGTTCGCCAGCCTCGGCTTGACGCCGGGGACCTACACCTGGACGTGGGGTTCGGGAGACCACGCCGATTCGATGGTCCTCACCGTGGTCCCCGAGCCGTCGAGCCTGGCCCTGGCGGCGATCGGCGTCGGGTGCGGGCTCTGGACGGCGCGACGGCGGCGGGCTCGGGCCGTCTGACCCCGGCGTCCGTCGTCGCCGAAACGCCACGCCGGCGTTGATTCCCGGCAACATGGTTCCGTCGTCGCCGTCGAGGGTGTAGAGTTCACTCGTCATCCAACGCGGGACGGGTCGGCCGACAGGTTCGGAAGGCCAGCCGCGCGAGAGGCGGCCGAGTCCGCCAATCAGCCACGCTCATCACGAAGCCCCCGAATCGGCCCTCGCCGGTTCGAGGGCTTCGCGCGTTTGGGGGCCGGTAAAAACCATCTCCGCTGGTGACGGAATTCGCCAGTCTTCATCCCCCGGCTGGCCTCGGAATCGACCGGCTCTTAGAATCAATCAAGAGGACGCGACGTGGCGACGTTCTTTACGGGAGGTTGGTCTATGTCCCTGGACGCGCGAGTGGTCGGAATCATGGCGGCTCGGCGGGTCGACGAGGCCCGTCGGGCCGAGAAGGCCGCCGGGAGATCGCGCGCGACGCTGGCCCGCGCCGTTCGGGGGATGAACGATCTTTTCGAGGGGGTCGCCGAGGGCGAGGCGTCCTGGCGGCGCGAGGTCTATCAGGGCGACCGGGCTTACGACCTCGACGACGACGCCGCCGTGGTTCGCTTGTATCGCGAGTGGGCCGTGGCCGCCGCCGACGTCGCGCGGTCGGCCGCGAGCCATGCCGGCCCCAACGGTCCCGCGCGCGGACTGAAACGACTCAAGCGCCGTCTCGCCGACGTGAAGCGCCTCATCGACGATCCCGCGATCAGGCTCATCGACTTCCCTTCCGTCGGCCTGAAAGTCGACCCGGCGATGCTCGACGTCCGCCCGCTGTCCGCGTTCCTGGCGGAGCGTCCGGAACTCGCGGAATCGACCAGGGCCGCCGACGAGGCCGTCGCGAGGGGGGAAGTGGAGTTGACGTCGCTCTCGGAATACCTGCTCGCCCGCGGGACGCGATGAGCGGTTATCGAGTCCTGTTCTCTCCCGACGCGCGAACCGCCCTCGACGGCCTTCGCCGTGACGAACTCGTCTTCGTCCTGGGCCACCTCCAGGCGCTGGCGCTACGGCCCTCGGCCTATTCGGAACCCGCCGGGCCGACGGCCTTCCCCGGCGAGGGCATGTCCTCCAAGGCGGTCATGCCGACGTCGGACGGCGACGCGGTCTACTTCGTGGTCAACTTCCGATTCTCGACCGATGAAACGGCGCTGGTCGTCTCGTCCATTCACGTCTTTAGGCCGCCCGTCGAGGACGATGATTCGGACTGAGTCGCCGCCGCTTGGTTTACGCGGACTCCCTAAGTCGAAATCGTCGGTGACGAAATCGAGTCCGCCGCCCCGCCCCAGCGGCGTTGCGTCGCGTCCGCGGGCCGCGCATAATGAACCCCTTCCGCCGGATCGACGTAACGACGCCAATACGGCGCGACGGTCGCTCGATCCCCCGCGAGAGCGGATCCCGCGCGGTCGTGAAGGCGACGCGCCCCCCCCGCGCCCGCCGCGACGCCGACCCACCCGAAGTGATGACCAGGCCAGAAGAGGAACCCAACGGCATGTCAACGCCGGCCATGATCGAAGCCGACGGGCTTTGCAAGCAATTCGGGTCGTTCCTGGCGATCCGCGACGTCACGTTCTCCATCCCCCAGGGCCAGGTGGTCGCGTTTTTGGGCCCCAACGGCGCCGGCAAGTCCACCACCATGAAGCTGTTGACCGGCTTCATGGCCCCCACCAGGGGCTCGGCCCGGATCGCCGGGATCGACGTGCGGGAGGACCGCATCGCCGCCGCCGAGCGCCTGGGCTACCTGCCGGAGAACGGCCCCCTCTACCCCGACATGACCCCCCTGGGCCTGCTCCAGTTCTTCGGCGCCGCCCGCGGGCTGTCGGGCGCCCGGCTGCGGGAGCGGATCGACGCCGCGGTCGACCTGTGCGTGCTCGCCGACGTCGCCCACAAGCCGATCGGCAAGCTCTCCAAGGGGTATCGTCAGCGGGTCTCGATGGCCCAGGCCATCCTCCACGACCCCGACGTCCTGATCATGGACGAGCCCACCAGCGGCCTGGACCCCAACCAGATCCGCGGCGTCCGCGCCCTGATCCGCGAGCTGGGCAAGACCAAGACCGTGCTGGTCTCCACCCACATCTTGCAGGAGGTCGAGCCGGTCGCCGCCCGCGTCCTGTTCATCCACGACGGCAAGATCGTCTTCGACGGCGCCCCCGCCGAACTCGCCCGCCGCGGCGGCTCGCTCGAGGAAGCCTTCCACGAACTCACCGCCCAGCCCGTCTGACCCGTCCCCGCGCCGACGGCGAGGGACGCCGTCCCGGCCGGCGACGACCCCACTCCCGACATCGACGACCCGAGCAGAGGTACCCCGCGGTGGCCACGACCCTGACCAACCCCGCCCCAGCGACGCGGACGGCGCCGGCGATCCGGCCGTTGCGTCCCCACGTCGTCGCGGCCGTGTTCAAACGGAACCTCCAGAGCTACTTCAGCAACCCGGCCGGCTACGTCTTCATCACCCTGTTCGTGCTGATCAGCTCGGCGGTGGCGTTCTGGCAGGACGAGTTCTTCACCAACAACCTGGCCAACCTCGACCAGCTCAACAAGTACATGCCGTACTTGCTGTTGTTCTTCATCCCCGCCGTCACCATGAGCCTCTGGGCCGACGAGCGCCGGCAGGGGACCGACGAACTCCTCTTCACCCTGCCCGCCCACGACCTCGACGTCGTCCTGGGCAAGTACCTGGCGGCGCTGGGGATCTACACCGTCGCCCTGCTCTTCTCGACGAGCCATCTCCTGGTGCTCTCGTCGCTGGGCAAGCCCGACCTGGGGGTGATGTTCGCCACCTACCTGGGCTACTGGCTGATGGGGGCGATGCTGATCGCGGTGGGGATGGCGGCTTCGTTGCTCTCCTCGAACGTGACGGTGGCGTTCATCCTCGGCGCCCTGTTCTGCGCCGCGCCGATCTTCCTGGGATCGTTGGGCTCCTCGACCGGGACGGCCCTGCGCCGGGGGCTTGAGGACTGGTCGGTGCCGGCGATGTTCCGCGACTTCGGCGCCGGGGTGATCTCGCTCTCCGGGGTCTTCTACTTCGCGTCGCTGGCCGCGGCGATGCTTTATCTGAACATGCTGCTTCTGGGCCGCCGCCACTGGGCCGGCGGTGAGGCCGGCAAACGCCGTTGGGTCCACGCGGCGGTTCGGTTCCTGTCGGTCCTCCTGGCCCTCTTCAGCCTCAACCTCATGATCGACCGCCTGGGCGTCCGGGCCGACGCCAGCGCCGAGCGGCTGCACACGCTCTCGGCCGAGACGATCGCCCTGATCCGCAAGATCCCCGCCGACCGCCCGGTGCTGATCGAGGCGTACTACAGCCCCGAGGTCCCCCGCGAGTACGTCGAGGTCAAGACCGACCTGCTGGGGCTCCTGAAGGAGTATCAGGCCAGAAGCGGCGGCCGGATCCAACTCAACCTGATCCCCACCGAGAACTTCTCCACCGAGGCCCGCGACGCCGAGAAGCGCTTCGGCATCGCGCCTCGGCGCGTCTTCTCCACCGAGCAGGCCAAGCAAAGCTCCACCGAGATCTTCCTGGGCGTCGCCTTCACCTCCGGGCTGGAGGAGGTCGTCATCCCGTTCTTCGACCAGGGCCTGCCGGTGGAGTACGAGCTGACCCGGTCGATCCAGGTCGTCTCCCGCGCCGGCCGCAAGAAGGTGGGGATCCTCAACACCGACGCCAAGCTGATGGGGGGCTTCGACCAGCGCAGCTTCGGCCAGACGCCGGAATGGTCGATCGTCACCGAACTGAAGAAGCAGTACGACGTCTCCTCCGTCGCCCCCGACGCGGCCATCGACGCCGAACTCGACGTCCTGTTGGTGGCGCAGCCGTCGTCGCTGACCCAGCCCCAGATCGACAACCTGACCGCCTTCGTCAAGCAAGGCGGGGCCACGCTCCTGCTCATGGACCCGTTCCCGGTCGACAACCCCCAGATCGCCCCCGAGGTCCCCAAGCAGCCCGCCGGCGGCCCCTTCGGCGGCGGCGCGCCTCCCGACCAGAAGGGCGACCTGACCGAGCTTCTGAAGCTCGTCAACGTCGAGTGGCCGACGACCCAGATCGTCTGGAACCCGTACAACCCGCACCCGCAGTTGGCCGACATGCCGCCGGAAGTCGTCTTCATCGGCCACGACCCCTACGCGACCGACGCCTTCAACCCCGACCAGCCCGCCACGGCCGGGCTTCAAGAGGTCGTCTCGCTCTTCCCCGGCCTGCTCCGCGCCCGCGAAGGGGGGGCGGGGCCCGAGTTCACCCCCCTGCTCCGGACCAGCGACAAGGGCGGGATCATCGAGTGGTCCGAGGCCGTCGAGCAAGGCTTCATGGGCGTCAGCGGCATCAACCCCCGCCGCCGCCACGTCGCCTCCGGCCAGGCCTACACCATCGCCGCCAGGGTCAAGGGCGCCCCCGCCGCCGACGCCAAGCCCGAGGAACCCAAGGCCGACGAGAAGAAAGACGAGACCAAGGCCGACGCCAAGCCGGCCGAGATCAACGTCGTCGCCATCGCCGACCTGGACATGGTCTCCGAACAGTTCTTCGAGATCCGCCGCCGCAAGATCGAGAACCTCGACTTCGACAACGTGACCTTCGTCCTCAACTGCGTCGACGTCCTGGCCGGCGACGAGTCGTTCGTGACTCTCCGCAAGAAGCGGCCCGTGCATCGCACGTTGACCGCCATCGAGAGCCAGACCGGCCGCTTCGTCCAGGAGTTCCAGCGCGTCAGCAAGCTCGCCGAGGACGCCGCCAACGACAAGCTGGCCGACGCCCAGAAGGCGTTCGACAAGCAGGTCGAACAGGTTCGCTCCCGCTCCGAACTCGACGAGCGCACCAAGGAGATCATGCTGGCCAACCTCCAGGAGGTCGCCCAGCGCCGGCTCGACGTCGAGAAGCAGAAAATCGAGGACGAGAAGCTCGACCGCGTCCGCGAGGGCCGCGCCGAGTCCCAGCGCAAGACCCGCGCCATCGAGAACGGCGTCCGCTGGCTGGCCGTCGGCGTCCCGCCGTTGCCGCCGTTGATCCTGGGGATGCTCGTGCTGCTCGGCCGGCTCCGCCGCGAGAACCTCGGCGCCAACCCCAGGCGGCTGGCCTCCTGAGTCCGCGACATTCTCGATTTCCCACGAAGACTGACATCCGATCCGTAAAGGACCGTCGATGAGCGAGCTATCGAAGACCCTGACCTTCGCGGTCGTCGCGCTGGCCCTGACCGGCGCGGCGATGATCGCCACCCGCGACCAGGCCGTGCGCTCCGAGGCGTTCAACGACCAGGGCCAACCCTTCTTCCCCGAGTTCAAGGACCCCCTGGCCTGCACCGACCTGGAGGTCGTCGACTACGACCCCTCCACCGCCACCGCCTCGCGGTTCCAGGTGAAGTTCAAAGACAAGCGCTGGGTCATCCCATCCCACTACGACTACCCCGCCGACGCCCGCGACCGCCTCTCCAAGACCGCCGCGGCGATGATGGACCTGACCAAGGACACCATCCGATCCGACCTTCCCGACGATCAGGAGGCGATGGGCGTCATCGACCCCCTGGACGCCAAGTCCACCGCGCTGAAGGGCCGGGGCAAGCGCGTCACCCTCCGCGACGCCTCCGAGAAGGTCCTGGCCGACTTCATCATCGGCGACCAGGTCAAGGACCGTTCCGGCCAGTACTACGTCCGCGTCCCCGGCCAGAAGCGGATCTACGGCGTGAACCTGAAGGCCGAGCCCTCCACCAGGTTCGCCGACTGGATCGAGACCAACCTGCTGAAGCTCGAATCGTCCAAGGTCCGCAAGGTCGAGTTCGACAACTACAAGGTGAACCTCGAACAGGGCTACCAGAAGGGCGAACTCGTCGACGTCGAGCGCAAGGGCGCCTCCGACCCGTGGACCCTCGCCGGCGGCCTCCCCGAGGGGAAGAAGCTCAACGAGGACAAGCTTCGCCAACTCACCACGGCGCTCGCCGACCTGAAGATCGTCGGCGTCCGTCCCAAACCGGCCGGGCTGACCCGCGACCTGAAGAAGACCACCGACCAGAAGATCACCCTGTCGACCTCGGCGGTGGCCTCGCTGCAAGGCAAGGGGTTCTACATGACCCGCGACGGCCAGCTCCTCTCCAACCAGGGCGACGTCCGCGTCTACTGCGACGACGGCGTCGTCTACACCCTCCGCTACGGCGAGGTCGCCCCCGGCGTCGGCGACGAACTGACCCGCGGCGAGTCCGACGAAACCAAGAAGAACGACGAGGCCGAGGCCAAGGACGAATCGAAGTCCCAGCCGGCCGGCGACAACCGCTACGTCATGCTCACCGTCGCCTTCGACGAGTCCCTGATCCCCGCGCCCAAGGACGAATCGCAACCGGAGCCGACCGAGCCCCCCGCCGAGGGCGAGCTTCCCGCCGACGTCATCGCCCCCGACCCGATCGCCCAGAAGGCGGCCAGGGACAAGTACGAGCGCGAGAAGACCGAACACGACAAGAAGGTCGCCGACGGCGGGAAGCGGGCCGACGAACTCGCCGACCGCTTCGCCGCCTGGTACTACGTCACCCCCGGCGAGAGCTTCCGCTCCATCAGCCTCGACCGCGAGGCGCTCTTGTCCGACCCCACCCCCAAGCCGGTCGACCTCCCCGGCGCGGGCGGCGCCCCCGGCGGCTTCGGCAACCTCCCCGGCGGCTTCCCCGGCGCCGCCGAGCTTCCGCCGCCGGAATAAGCCGCTCTCTTGAGGAGCGGACATGCGGTCGTCCCCTCTCCCATCGGGAGAGGGTGGCCCGAAGGGCCGGGTGAGGGTCGTCGCGCTTCGGGATTCGCTCCGGGTTTGCGTCATGCCGACCCGCCGCCCCTTTCGAAGCGCCGCGACCCTCACCCGCCGCTTCGCGGCACCCTCTCCCGGCGGGCTGACGACCCGACACTTAGTCGGATCCCGCATGCGACTCTCACGCAAGCCGGCGCTTAACGGCCTTCTCCCCTTGAGGGAGAAGGTGGCCGAAGGCCGGACGGGGGGTGGGCGGGACCGGAAGCCATCG
>Ga0209916_1001429_pt1 | contig 20644 bp, 19 predicted proteins | sample ThiBio_1000_plan_FD_183956 | JGI IMG/M metagenome (GOLD analysis project Ga0209916, IMG submission 183956) | Wastewater bioreactor microbial communities from Cape Town, South Africa - Thiocy_solids_2 (SPAdes) | ecosystem: Engineered > Bioreactor > Thiocyanate-remediating > Anaerobic-Aerobic ... | reverse complement strand
TCTTGAAACCGTCCTTCATGCGGCGGCGGGCTTCCTGCAGAATCGTACTGGCGACCGACATGTCGTTAACCACCAGGTGGCAGCTCATGGCGTCGAAGCCGGACGTAATCGTCCAGACGTGGAGATCGTGGACCGTCTTCACACCTTCGATGGTCGATAGTTGGCGCTCGAGAAGACCGAGATCGACGTCCGGAGGCGTGCCTTCCATAAGGATGTGCGTGACCTGTTTGAGTAGGATCCACGTCCGCGGCACGATGAACAGCCCGATGCCCGCGCCGATGATAGGATCGGCCAGCACCCATCCTTTCCACATCATGAGCAGCGCGGCGATGATGACGCCGATGGACCCCAGCATGTCGCTCAGCACCTCGAAATAGGCGCCCTTGACATTCAGGCTCTCCGACGAACCGCCCGCCAGCAGCCACATACTGACCAAATTCACGATCAGACCGACGCACGCCACGATCAACATTGGTCCGCTCAGGATGTCCGGCGGGGCGAGGAAACGCTGGTATGCTTCATAGAGAATGTAGACCGTAAGCAGCAGCAGCACGACGGCATTCGTCAGCGCGGAAAGCACCTCCATACGGAGGTAGCCGAAGGTCCGCTGTGGTGTGGCCTCTCGGGCGGCAAAGCGGATCGCGAGCAGCGCCAGCGCCAGTCCGCCGACGTCGGTCAGCATGTGTGCGGCGTCAGCCAGGAGCGCCAGGCTGCCCGTGATCAGGCCGCCAGCAATTTCGGCAAACATGTATGTCGCCGTCAGGGCAAGCGCCCATGCAAGTCGGCCTGCGTGTCGCGCGGCCGCCGTCCCGGCGGGACCTCCACCATGCATCGTCAGTTCTCCGGTTTAAGCATTGGATTCGAAGCGCTTTCGCCGATCGATCCGCGCAATTTTACTTCGAGTTCGTCCAGCAGAAAGAAACTGACGTCATCAACTGAACCGTGTCCTTTGGCGAATGGCTGCTCGAGAAGACGGACGAGGTACAGCGCGTAGACGAACATGTAGGAAATGAAGCCAAACATGATTGCCGATGCCGGATCGCCCTCGGTCTTGAGAAAGAGCATCATCATGACAATAGCGGCGACCAGCGTCTGCACCAGAACGTGGACCGATGGCACGAACTCCACGCGCTGAATCTGGTAGATTCGGAGCACGGCTCTGCGGATCACATCCTGCGTTGAGCGGAGGCGGACGACGAAGTTGGCCGCCATCCCCATTCCCTCCAGGTGTCCGAAAATCGGCGTCAACTTGCCGATCTCCTCAAGAACCGGTGGAATATCCTTGTGATCGCTGGCGTGGCCAAGACCGGTCCGCAGTTTATCGATCGTGTCGATCAGGACGCGGCGGCTCGCAATCAAATCGAAGTCCTTGTTGATAACGGCAAACGATTCCAGATCGCCGTCGATGGCTTCAATGGACGTGCGGATGTCCGCCGGGATGCGTTCCGCTTCCTTGTAGTCGGCAAGAATGCTCGACAACAGAAATCCGATGATGAAGATGGCGCCGCCGATGCCGCTCGTCAGCAACCTGTTGAGTTCGAGAAACTCGAAGCCGAAAAAGTGCACGGCGGCCTTGATGCCGCCGAGCAGCAGCACGACCGCCGCGACCGTGAAGAACAGGCGGAACTTCTTGCGGAAGCTGAGGTCCGCACCTCCAAAATGGAGATGTCCAATGATCGACGATGTCACGCGTTACCAACCATTCTTGATCGTACGGACGGACACAAACCGCCATCCATTCCAGCGAAAAACTCGTATCGATGTGCCATCAGTCACCTCGATTCCAGCAGCGCCATCGTTGGTGAGTTTCAGATCACGGGCGTGCGTGGTGAAGACGAGGCGGTGCCGCCCGTGCGATTCCAGGTACACCTCGTGGAGGCAGCGATCGGCGATGCAGACGGCGGCGCGGTTCGCGCACGCGAAGTCCTCGAAATGCAACGAGACGAAGCGGAAGCCTTCGGCTTCGATTGAAACCGAGAAATAGTGCGCGGCCGCCGCCTTATTGCCGCAGGCGCGCGCACGGTTGACGACCACACGGTGGAGATCGGGCGGCAGGGCATCGATGTGTTCGGCAGCCAAGGGGTTTTCCGACGCGGAGCTGCCGCGCGCTGCAGCCACAGCATGCATATCGATTAGTGCGGCAAGCAGGAAAATCAGCCCTGTTGTCGCCGATCGCACCCATTTCTTACGGATCCTGTGCATCTGTGTCCTCCTTGCGCTCAGCCGCGCCGAAAGCGGTCGGTCGCGGTCGCGGTCATTCAGGTTCCGACGCGCGATGCCTCACACCGCCATCGTTCGGCTGCTCAGAAAGAGACACCGTGATCCAGATCACGCGACACTCCTTCGCAAACGAGTCCGAGGCGGACCAGTAGCGTGAAGCGTCTCGGAATGCCGAGCGGACTTTCGACAATGAGCAGCGCGCCAACCGTGCTGAGATTGCGCACGACGCAGGGTATCGTCGCCCCGCCGAACGAGATCGTGCCCGCCTTGACCACCCTACTCCGCCTCTTCCGTCGGCGCTCCTCCGCGACGCCCTCCCTGCCTTCAATCGGCCTTCTTCTCCGCTTTCTCCGCAAGTGCGACGATGTCGCCGTCCCTGAAGAGGATCCCCTCAAGCTCGGTTCGCCATGCCTTCTTCTTGCGTAACAGGAATTCCAGGTTCATGCCGAAGTGCTTGAATTCCTCCTTCTGCGCATTCGCCATGATTGCCTTGGCCACCTTGTCCTTTTCGACGGACATCCGCTGTTCGTACCAACTGATCGCTTCCGCCTCCTCGATCAGCGAGGTGATCATCCGCGCAAAAGTCCGGATGTCCTGCGACAGTTCGTCCGGCGGTTCGTGATACTGGTCGAAGCCCATGGAATTCTCCTTGGTTTGAAGTCCAATGTTTTGGGGGGTTACTTTTCATCCGCCTGGTCGGCGCCGGGCGGCGCCAGCAGCCGCAGCGCGTTGAGCGTGACCAGCACCGTCGCGCCAGTGTCGGCAAGGATGGCCGGCCACAACCCTGTCAGGCCGACTATCGTGGTGACCAGGAAGACCGCCTTCAGACCGAGCGCGACTGCGATGTTTTGGCGGATATTGACCATGGTCCGTTTCGACAGATCGACCATCGCCGCGACATCGGAGACCCGACCGTGAAGCACCGCCGCGTCGGCGGTCTCCAGCGCGACGTCGGTCCCGCCTCCCATGGCGATGCCGACGTCCGCGGCCGCCAGCGCCGGAGCGTCGTTGATGCCATCGCCGATCTTGGCCACCGTCCATCCCGCGTTCCTGAATTGGGCGACGATACGCTGCTTGTCCTGCGGCAAAAGCCCGGCCTGAACCTCGATCCCGAGTTGCTTGCCGACCGCGGCCGCTGTCCGCTGGTTATCGCCAGTCAGCATGACCGTTTTGATGCCCGCCTCGTTAAGCAGTTTCAGGCCTTTCACGGCATCCGGACGCGGTTCATCGCGCATCGCTATAGCGCCGGCCAAAAGCTGACCGATCACCAGAACCGAAACCGTCTTGCCTTCGTCGGTGAGTCCTGCGAAGCGAAGTTCATCGTCGGGTTTCAGAGAAACGATTTCGGCTGCGGCCGACGGCGATCCAAGAAAGACGTGGAGTCCGTCGACCCTTGCGCGAATCCCCTTTCCGCCGACCGCCTCGGATTCCGAAGTCGCCGGAATTGGAATGTCGCGCTTGTGCGCCTCGGCCAGAATTGCGGTAGCTAGTGGGTGGCTCGATCCGGCCTCGAGCGCGGCGGCAAAACCGAGTACGTCGTTCTCGCTGCGCGCGAGCCCGATGACGTCCGTGACTTGGGGTTTGCCCGCCGTCAACGTGCCGGTCTTGTCGAAACAAGCCATCGTCACCTTGCCGACTTGTTCGAGAACGGCACCACCCTTCAGTAACAGGCCCCGGCGCGCGCCTGCGGAGAGGCTGGCGGCGATCGCCGCAGGCGTCGAAATGACCAGGGCGCAGGGACAGCCGATCAGCAAGATCGCCAGACCCTTGTAGATCCAGTTGCTCCAAACGCCACCGAACAGCAGCGGCGGCACGACAGCTACCAGTATTGCCACTGCGACCACACCCGGCGTGTAGAACCGCGAGAATCGGTCGATGAACCGTTCGGTAGGCGCCTTGGATTCTTGGGCTTCCTCGACAAGGCGCACGACCCGCGCGATGGTATTGTCCGCCGCAGCGGCGGTCACCCGCACCCGCAGCAGCCCATCGCCGTTGACGGTGCCGGCGAACAGAGTGTCATCAGGCCCCTTCCGGACCGGCGTGCTCTCGCCCGTCACGGGCGCTTCGTCGATCGCGCTCTGTCCGGAAACGATCATGCCATCGGCGGGGATTCGATCGCCGGGCCGGACTTGAATCAGCGCCCCGACGGCAAGAGTTTCTGCCTGTACTTCGCGTACCTGCCCATCCTCCTCGACCCGGGCGGTCTTCGGAACAAGTCTGGTAAGATCCTGAATGCTGGCCCGGGCACGGCTGGCGGCGACGCCTTCGAGCAGTTCGCCGATCAGGAACAAGAAGACCACCGTGGCGGCCTCTTCGGTTGCACCGATCACGACCGCACCGATCGCGGCAACCGACATCAGCATCTCGATCGAGAACGGCGTGCCGACACGCGCGGCGGAGACCGCGCGACGCGCAATTGGAACCAGACCAACCAGCATGGCGAGCAGGAATGCCCAATGCTCCGTCGTCGGTACGGCCTTACCAAGCACGTAGGCCACTGCCAATGCCATTCCGGAAGCGATCGTCAGGATGCCCTTGCGGGTCCGCCACCACGCCCCGCCGCTGGAGGTGTGCTCATGAAGGTGGGAGTGACCGTCCTCGGGGGAGGACGCTTCGTCATCGGCTTGCTGCTGGCGATGATTGCTGCTTCCCGCCGCGTCGACTTGCGCGACGCGATAACCCAGATCCGAAACGCGCTGACATATGCCATCGTCGGCTTCGCTGCCGTCATGGCTGACGATCACGGTACCTGCGGGGACCGAGACGACCACGTCCTGGACGCCGGGCAGCCGTTGCAGGGCGTTCTCGATCTTCGTGGCGCAGGAGGCGCAGTCCATACCCTCGACACGGAGCCGGATTTTCGTGGGCTGCGAAATGTCGCTCACGATCGTCCCCCAAGGAACTTGCTGCGAACGTCCTCGTTCGAACTCATGTCCTACCCTCCTTGCGCAAGCGCTTGTAGAGCGCCTCGACAGCATCGGAAAAATCCAGCGCCGCATTCTGAGCGCAATGGTCCTCAAGGAAATGCAATTGGCCGACAAGATCGAACGTTACCGGGGCGAGATCGAGCCCCTCGTCCACGCCTGGTGGCCTGCTGAGGATGATTCCGCTCATGAAGCCTTGTGCCCAAGCGAGGTAATCTCTCCGGAGCACCGGATTCGCTTTGACGTCATCACTGAAGCGTTGGCACGTCGTAGCGCCCAGACCGACAATCTTGGCCTTCTGCGATTCCGCCTGCAGCACCTGCCATCCGGCGGTCGCAAGCAATGGACCGGACGATAGCGCCAGGACCAGAAGCCATCGCCTGCACCAACCGCCCGTATGACTCACGCGAGCGTTCGCTCCGTCCTGGCCGTCACTTCTGCCTGGAGCTCCGTTGTTGGTCATCGTTAATCCCCATTCAGAACAGGGACGATGATCCCCGCGGCGAGACACCTCATGGGTTTACTCCCTCCACAGCGGGCGAGTTCGAGCCGCCATTCTCCGGATCTTCCCGTCTGAACAGGACGTAGAGCGCGGGCAACACCAGCAACGTCAAGATCGTCGAGGAGATGATTCCGCCGATCACCACGGTCGCCAGTGGTCGCTGCACCTCGGCGCCCGCACCGGTGGCAACCGCCATCGGCACGAAGCCGAGCGAGGCGACCAGCGCCGTCATCAACACGGGTCGCAGCCGGGTCAGCGCACCTTCGCGGACCGCATCGACAAGGGCATGTCCTTCTCGCCTCAGGCGCTCAATGAAGGTGATGATGACCAGACCATTGAGCACCGCTACGCCGGACAACGCGATGAAGCCGATCCCCGCGCTGATCGACAATGGGATGCCGCGCAGCAAGAGTGCCACGATGCCGCCCGTCAGTGCGAGCGGCACCCCACTGAACACCAGCAACGCATCGGCCATTGATCCCAGGCTCATAAAAAGGAGCAAAAGGATCAGCAAAAGCGCGATCGGCACGACGATCGTCAATCGTTGCGTGGCGGAAACAAGCTGTTCGAATTGGCCGCCCCATCCGATCCAGTAGCCCGCCGGCAATTTCACTTTCTCCTCGACCTGTTTCTGTGCGTCGGCAACGAATGACCCGAGATCACGGCCGCGCACGTTGGCGGTAACCACGATGCGCCGCTTGCCGTTTTCGCGGCTGATCTGATTGGGACCCAACGCAACGTCGATTTCGGCAAGTTCGGAAAGCGGCACGTACCGGATTTGAGCAAGCGGCGAATTGTTCCAAACCGCTGGCTTTGCCTTGGCGTCGTTCTCCAGAGGAGGCAATGGCACCGGCAGCGCCCGGATCGCCTGAATGTCAGATCGCAGATACTCCGGAAGCCTAACCACGATCTTGAAGCGCCGGTCTCCCTCAAAGACAAGGCCGGAGGGTTTTCCCCCAACGGCGATTTCGATCAAATTCTGGACGTCCGACACATTGATTCCGTATCGTGACAAGGCCTGTCTATTGAGCTTCACCGTCAACACCGGCAAGCCGGAGGCTTGTTCGGTCTTGACGTCGGCCGCGCCTTGAACATTCTGCAACACGGCTTGCACCTTTGCTGCCGATTGGACCAGCGTGTCGAGATCGTCGCCAAAAATCTTGACACCGACGTCGCTGCGGACCCCGGAGATTAATTCGTTGAAGCGCATTTCGATCGGCTGCGATATCTCGTACACGCTGCCCGGAACGTCTTCGGCCGCTTCCTGGATTTCACGAACCACCGCGGCCTTGCTCTTCTCCGGATCAGGCCATTCCTTGCGCGGCTTCAACATTACGTAACCATCCGAAGTCGACGGTGGCATCAGATCGGTTGCGACTTCTGCGGTGCCGGTCCGTGCGAAGGCCTCCTTGACCTCGGGAATCTTCAGCAGCCGCTTTTCGAGCATCGCCTGCATTTCCAGCGACTGGGTCAGGCTCGTTCCCGGGATCCGGATCGCCTGCAGCGCGACATCCCCCTCGTCGAGGCTGGGAATGAATTCACCGCCCATGCGCGTCGCGGCGATGCCGCAGACGATGACCAGCAACGCGGCGATGGCGGCGACACCGAAACGGTTGCGAATCGAGGCGGACAGCAACGGCGTGTAGAGCTTTCGCGCGCCGCGCATGAAGAAGTTTTCGTGTTCGGAGACCTTTCCGGTCACCAAGAGGGCAACCGCCGCCGGCACGAAGGTGAGCGACAGGATGCTGGCGCCGGTGAGCGCCATCAGGACCGTCAAGGCCATCGGCGTGAACATCTTGCCTTCGACGCCAGTCAGCGTGAGGATGGGCAGGTAGACCACGCCGATGATCAAGGTTCCGAACAAACTGGGACCGATCACCTCCCTCGACCCGGCGAGAATGGTCTCGAACCGTTCCTGACGATTGAGCAATCGGCCCTGCCGATGCTGTTCTTCCGCCAATAGCCGCAGGCAGTTCTCGACGATGATGACTGCGCCGTCGATGATGATGCCGAAGTCAATGGCGCCGAGGCTCATCAGGTTGGCGCTGACCTTATTCTCCACCATGCCGGTGATCGTGAACAGCATGGCTAGAGGAATCACGCATGCGGTCGCGATCGCCGCTTTGAAATTTCCCAAGATCATGAAGAGAATCACGATAACGAGCAGCGCACCTTCGACTAGGTTTTTTTCCACGGTTGCAACCGTCGCCTCGACAAGGTGCGTTCGATCATATACCGCGCGCGCGATCACGCCATCCGGCAACGATCGGCCGATCTCCTTGAGTTTGGCGGCAACCCGCTGCGCGACAGCGCGACTGTTCTCGCCTATCAGCAGCATCGCGGTTCCGAGAACGGTTTCCTTGCCGTTCACGGTGGCCGCGCCGGTCCGCAGATCCTTGCCTTCCCTCACCTCGGCGACGTCTCCGATTCGAACCGGAACGCCATTGTGAGAGCCAATCACAATTTCCTTGATTTCCTCGACGTTCGCCACCTGGCCCGGCGTCCGAACCAGATATTGCTCGCCATTCCGCTCGATATAGCCTGCACCCACATTGGCGTTGTTCGACGCCAGCGCCGTCATCACGTCGCGGAAGCTGAGCTTGTAGGCCATCAGTTGCGCCGGGTCCGGCAGCACATGAAATTGCTTCTCGAAGCCTCCGATGGTGTTGACCTCGATGACGCCCGGGACGTTGCGCAACTGTGGTTTGATGATCCAGTCCTGGATCGTCCGCAGATCGCTCGGCGTATAATCGCCGCCGCCCTCTTTACGGGCGCCGGGCTTCGCTTCGACCGTGAACAAATAGATCTCGCCGAGTCCTGTCGAGATCGGTCCCATCGCGGTCTCGACGCCGGCGGGCAGTTGGTCCTTGACCTGCTGGATGCGCTCGTTGACCAACTGCCTGGCGAAATAGATGTCGGTCCCATCCTTGAAGATGATCGTGACCTGGCTCAAGCCGTAACGTGACTGTGAGCGCGTGCTGTCGAGATGCGGCAGCCCGCCCATGGCGGTCTCGATCGGAAACGTGATCCGCTGCTCGACCTCCAGCGGCGAATAGCCAGGCGCGCTGCTGTTGATCTGGACCTGGACGTTGGTGATGTCGGGCACCGCGTCGATCGGCAGCCGGGTGAAATTCCAGGCGCCGAGGGCCGCCATGATGAGAATGCCGATCATGACCAGCCATCGCTGCCGGATGGCGAACGACAGAATTCCATCAATCATGACGCTGCTCCTGATGCTCGCCGATCTCCCGGATGCGTCCGAACGAATGCACGGACGTTGTGTAGATCACGCCATCGCCTTTCCGACCGGTCCAAGCGGCCGCTGCAATGCGTTCGCAGATCGGCGCCGCTTGGTCCGACCGGCAGACAAGCCTCAGTTCCAGAAACTGGTGGTAGGTGATGTCCTCATCGCTCGCGACATACGACCCGCCCTGTCCCCGGCCGCGGCCCTGGCCGCGCACCTCGTCGAAGGTAAAACCTGGAAAATTCGTGAGATCATGAAGGGCGCGGACCACATGGCCCTCCATGTGAGGTCTGATCAACGCGGTGATCAAAATCATGTCGTTCTCAGTGTTCATCACCGCCCGCTCCTTTCGTCATCTCAGCCTTTACGATGAAGCTGTTCTTGGCCGCATAGACGTCGCCTTCCAGAACGCCGTCGGTGATCTCGACGAGCTGCGGATCGCGTTCACCGATTACAACGTTTCGTGCCTCGAACTTTTCGCCGTTGCGAACGAAGACGATCGTGCGGTTTTCCACGGTCTGCAGCGCCGATGATTTCACCGCGACGCCGACCTTTTTCGCGGTGAGCATCAAACGACCGGTGACGAAGAGTCCCGGGCGAAGCCGTTGTCCGGCGTTCGGTACCACTGCCCTAGCGATCGCACTCTGGGTGTCACTGCTGCCAACCGGGGACAGATAAGAAATTTTCGCATCGATTGGCGCGCCGCCGTCCGCTGGATCGATGAACACTTGGTCACCGACACTGACCCGCTTGAGATCGCGCCGATAGACCGAGAAATCGACCCATACGGTCGACAAATCCGCGACCACGAAAGCGGGCTTCTGCTCGGAAGCGTACTCGCCCAACGTGATCTGGCGATCGATCACCGTTCCGGCCAACGAGGCCTTTAATTCGTACTGGGTTAGGCTTTGGTTGCTCTCGATGACTGCAAGGACGTCACCCTTCTGGACGGCGTTGCCGATCCGCTTGCGCACGTCGCGGACGATCCCCGGGAAGCGGGGTGTAACCTGGACCAGCGATTCCTGGTTCGGTTGGACAATGCCGTTGAGGAAAAGGCTTTCGCGCAGCACGCCGGATGAGGCTTTCACGAGTTCGATCTCCGAAGCCTCGACCTTGGCGTCGCTCAGGATAATGCTGTCTGAGTGCTCGTCCTTGTCCGTTTTTTCGGTGGGTGTGACTTTCGAGCTTGCTGGCATCAGCATGCGATAGCCGCCGTAGCCCAGCGCGACGGCGACCAGAATGAACACGGAGTAGCGAACAATTGCCTTGATCATCTTGAACTCTGATGTGTGAGCGAAAACGGGTTGCCGACAAGACCTTCGATCGTCGCCACGGCAATATGGAAATTCTGCAGCGCTTCCTGCTCGCGCAGCCGAGCCTGGGCGAGCGTAGCCTGCGCATCGAGGACTTCGAGCAATGTGAACCGTCCCTGGCCGTAGCCATCGACGATTGCCTCCGCCGCCGCCTCCGCCTTCGGGATTGCGGACTTCCTGAGGATCGCTAGCTCGCGCAGCGATCCTTCCAGAGAGTCATAGGCCCGCCCCGCCAGCACAACGAGCGTGGCCTTGTTCGCCGCTCTTTCGGCGGCCGCTTTTGCCAAGCTTTCCTGTGCGGAGAGGATGTTGCCCTGGTTCTGGTCGAACACCGGGATCGGAATAGAGATTCCCAGCCGCACGGCATTGTCGCCGGTTTCATTGAAGTGCCGCCAGCCCGCGCTCACTCGCACGTCGGGATACGGCTTGAGTCGCGCCAGCAACAACTCGGCATTCCGCTGCGCGTAGACTGCCGTCCATCGCACCAATTGCGGATTTGCATCGATGGCGGCGATGACGGATTTAAAGGATGGCGGGCGTCCGACCGCTTCAAAGCGCCCGGTTACGGTCGAAAATCGCGGAGAGGTGTTGCCCATGAGTACTGCAAGGTCGCGCCGCGCACTCGACAGCGAGGCTTTGACGCGTTCACGGTCGGCCTTGACAAGGTCCGAGGCGACCTGAGCCCGTCCCGTTTCAGCCGGCGACGACGCGCCAGCCTCGACGCGCCGTTGCAGCAAGGGGGTCAGGCGATCGATGGCGGCCACCTGATCGTTCAAAATCTCAACGCGCCGTTGCGCGCCGAGCACCGTCAGGAAGGCCACCGCCGTTTCCGACAGGACCTCCAGTCGAACGGCCTTGCGCTGGATGACGGCGACATTGACCCCGGCTGCCCCCGCCGCGATGCGCGCGTCGCGTTTGCCAAACAGCTCGAACAACTGGCTGATCTGCACGGTCGTCTCGGCCGACCGCGTGCCGCGGTAGGGCCCCGAGCCGAGCGAATTGTCCTGTTCGTAGGACAGGTCGGGGTTGAGAAGCGCCCCGGCCTGGATTCGCTGGCCGGTCGCGATGCCGACATCCCGCTCGGAGGCGGTGAGGCGCGGATTGGCTGCAAGCGCTTGCTGCAGCGCGTGCTGGAGCGTCATGGGTCGCGATGCCGCCCAAGCAACGGTCAATGGCGAACCGATTAGGATTAGCGACACGCACATGAGGCGCGCCGCAGCACGTTTTGAGAACATGAAAATGACCTTGAAAACGACAATTCAGGGCGCAAAACGCCCCGGCGACGATTTTCAGGCCAGATGCCGTGGTGGAGGCGGATCGAGTCCCGGTGCCAGGCCGGAATCATGCGTCAGTCGCGCCAGAATCAACTTGGATGTTAGTTCAAGCGGCGTCGCTAAAATTACAGGTGTCGGGACCGCCACGGAAAAACAGCCATGGCAATGGTGTTCGAGCGCTAAGCCCTTGTTGGTGGGGTCGACGTCCTTATTCATCTGTGTTGCAACGATGATCGAACTGCCGGCGGGGTTCGTTACGTCGATATCGTAGAGGCTATGCAGCGTCCCGGCCAACAAATAGGCAACCATCAGGAACACAGCCGCAATCCCGCGCGGACTGCGCAAGCGACTTCTTCCCGACTGGTCAGACGCGAACGTCAAATGGAACTCACTCTCCTTGATCCAAAGAGCCTACCACCTGAAGCTAGTCCGTGTCGATCCGCAACAATATTACATGCGCAATTACATACGTATTGAGATGAAGCCTGGCTTTTACCACTCTTCGAATATCTGCGAGAACCTATCGCGATTTCCCATGAGCCCCCAATGTTTCGTAATGCCAACCCAGACTGCGGCTTCAATAAAATCGAGATATGCATTCATTTTCTTCGAACTGCACACCGCCAATCATACAAACGTTGGCAAGGAAGCGGCGCATCAATCACTCCAGGAAGCTGCAGCCCATCTCTTCTCTGCTCACCATCCAGAGAACAACTTACCATCCTAGGCCCATAACTTGGAACGTGACACTCTTGTTTCGGATACGGCTCGATTGTATCCGGAAGCTTCTTTCAACCTCGCGACGAGATGCTGATCCGGAAAGACCGACCAAGGTGCGCGGTCGACTTACGCATGACAGTGGATTGCCTCCCGGAAAACTAAGTGTGCGGAGACCTTCGGCAACTGCCATGCTGTCGAAGCATTTCGCGACAAAGAGAATCATGGACGTATTTTGGAGCACTTGGGAAATTCTTTCGATGATCGAGCGGTCGACTGATCGGGTCGCGATGGAGCAGTGTCTCATCCATATCGCAAAGGCCTTTGGATTTATGTCTGTCTTTGGTGGAATTGTCCCTCCAAGTGAAATCCGAAGTTCTCGAGTTGAAATTGAGTCCCGCGCCGTCGTTCAACATTTTCCTGATGGCTGGACAAGACGATACATCGAACAAAACTATCTTGCGCGTGATCCCATCGTGCACCGGCTTCAGCACGATCGTAGTCCTTTTTCGTGGTCGGAGAGCTATGCATCCTGTTCCGAACCAGCGAATGCGCGGGTCGTGGGAGGGGAAGCTGCCGACTTTGGATTGGTTGATGGCTTTGTGATACCCATCCAAACGCTCGACCATCCGCTCGCGGCGGTTTCATTTGGCGGGATGAGGGACGATCTGAGCGACAACGATCAGTCTGCGCTCGCATTCGTTTCGAACTTTGCCGTCGGGCATTGGCTGGCTCTGCGCCGGCCGAAATCGATAAGCAACACGCCAGTGACGCCGCGCGAATTCGATTGTCTACTTTGGGCCGGTGAAGGTAAGACTGACTGGGAGATATCTGTCATTCTCGGAATATCCCGGGCGACCGTCAGGAAACACATCTTATCAGCACGTGAAAAACTCGGTGCGTCAAATAAAACGCACGCCATAGCGATAGCCATCCGTATGAAGATTCTGGGATAATTTTGATCCTCGCACAGCCTGCCCCGTTACCAAGCGAGATTCCGCGCTACCTTCGATGATCTATCTACGTGTTAGCTTCAATTCACCTCTCGTTCAACATGGCCAATCATTCGTCTCGTCTCCTCATCGATTGAGGTTTCGATTCTTGAATGTCTAGCTCAAGCACGATTTTTTCCTGTTTCGTGCGACGCTTCGCCAAGGCATCCCTCTGGATCAAGGATGTTGGCAGCGGATACGCTGGGTGTTCCGCGATTGCCGCGGCGCCTCCCCAGCTTCACGCGCCGCCGATTGTTGCGATCCGACGACGATGGCCCTTTCCGCCCGCAACTCCTCCTGTTGAGGCAGGACTAATGCCCCGCGCGTCTCTTGCCGCCGCTCGGCAACGATTGCACGATTTGCGAGACGTTCAGCGGACGCCGCTTCGCGCTCTTCCTTGATCCGAATCTCCTGGGCGCCCTCGATGACCCGATCGGCGTTCACGCGGCCCGATGGCGGGCTTCCCTGGCAGGATGCGGCTCATTTCTTGGAACCACGACACCGCGACCGAATTGAGGTGGTTGGTGATTAGTCCGCACGGAGACAAAGGGCATAGACGTTCGCTCAATTGCCTCGCTTGGTCGTTGCGATGCTGGCGTCTGTGGTCGGCTCAAAAGAGCATCGCAATCGCGAGAAAGAGATCAAAGAACTCCAGAGGTGGCCGGCGAAGCAAGCACGAGGAAGAGCAGCTATGAAAATGTACGGACGTTTTGCGGCGATGATCGCCACTTCAACGGCGGTCATGTACGGATTGATGTACCTGAACACATTTGCGCTCGATCACATTCGCTACAGTCAGACACGCGTTTGGATGGCGCTGCTGATGGGAGCCGTAATGGCCATCATCATGCTCTCATTCATGCTCCGCATGTACGAGAACAAAACAACGAATGCAGCCATAGTAGTTGGTGCCGTGATCATATTCGGGCTTTCCCTGTGGCTCGTGCGGAGCCAAGCGACCGTTTATGACATCGATTATATGAAAGCGATGATACCTCATCACTCGATCGCGATAATGACAAGCGAGCGAGCCCACATACGAGATCCACGCGTCAGAAAGCTGGCCGATGAAATTATCGAGTCACAGGTCCGCGAAATTGGAGAGATGGATCAACTGATCGTCGACCTTGAGAAAAACCCCGTTGCGCAGAACGCGCCCGATCTACCACCAAAGCAGTAAGCAAACCAGTCTGCGAATGAGGCGGTCGGCGGCAAACTATCGCGTTACAATCTCGGCTTATGCCGACATTTATCGCTTATGCGAGTCATCAGGGGAGCTGACGTTGTGCGATCCTGCAAAATTTGGCTTTTGCTATGATGGATAGTTCGCCGAAAATTAACGTCTCGCCGGTCGTCACCGACTACGGCTTTGTGACCCTCGTTTTGGTCATGACATGTGGCCTCGCGCTGCTAGCGGCCGGTCGTTTTTTGCGCGCGCCCCAGCGACAGATCGACATTTCGCCGGTCTGGGCGCAGTTCCGTTTCGGCTACGGCATTTACGCGCTGATCTTTCTCGCCTTCGATATGGAGATGATCTTCATGTATCCGTGGGCGGTGGTCTTCGCCGATATTGGCATCAGCGCCTTCCTCGACATGCTCGTTTTCATTGTGCTCCTCGGGGCGGGCATCGCTTATGCTTGGGGCATGGGCGGGCTCAAATGGGAGTGATCGTAACAGGCACGGCGGTGTTGGCCGCACTCCTCGCTGGCGCGGCGTTGACCTACGGGCTCGAGCGCCTGTTCGTACAACACGGCCGTGAGCCTGGACCCGCGCATGACGTCGAATTCAGCCGTAATCTTCATATCGCGAATAGCGACCGCTGGCTGCTGCCGGCCGGACCGGTCGTAGCCGTTGCAGGCGTCGCGCTCGCGGTGGTGGTCGTGCCGTTCGGCCCAGGTCTGATCGGGCGCGATCTGGGCATCGGCCTCTTCTACGTAATCGTCGTCATTGATTTTGTCGTGTTGGGCTTGGCCCTCGCTGGTTGGGGCGCGGACACGCCCGACACGGTCGAAGCCTGCTATCGCATCATCGCCCAGCTTGTCGCTTACGTGGTGCCGCTGGGCCTTGCCTATGTCGGTGTGATCATGATGGCGCGATCGCTATCAACAATTTCCGTCGTCAATGCGCAAAGCGCGATGTGGTTCGTGGTCCTGCAGCCGATCGGCTTCGTGCTCTATCTCGTTACAGGACTGATGCAGTCCTATCGAGCGCCTTTCCTTGAACCCTTTGCCGGTTCGATCGGCGGCGGCGTGCTCGGTGTATCCGGCGGCTGGTCGGCGCTTCTCTGGCGCGTTGCGCTCTCCGGGGTGTTCTTCCTCGTCGCGGCGATTGGCGCCGTGCTTTACCTCGGCGGCCCCAGCGGTCCGGTCTTGCCCGGCTGGCTCTGGATGCTCGTCAAGACCTACGCCCTGATGGCCCTGATGCTCGGGCTTGGCCGCTGCGTCCGGCCGCTCTCGACGGCACAGATGCTAGCCCTTTCCTGGAAGTTTCTGATTCCGCTCGGCCTCGTCAATGTTCTCCTGGTCGGCGGCTTGATTCTACTTGGAATCGGACCATGACCGCGATGCTCGAGATCATCACCTTTACCGTTTGCACGTTCATCGCGATCGCCGGCGCGCTTGGCATGACGACGACGATGAGCATGTTCCGCTCGGGCATCTTCCTGATGGCCTCGTTTATCGGCGTTGCAGGCCTGTTCATCCTGCTCGCCGCCGACCTGATCGGGATACTGCAGATCATGATGTATATCGGCGGCTTCCTCGTCATGATCCTGTTCATGGTCCTGGTCATGCATGACCCGGGCGGAGCGATGATGGCCGGCATGGACATGGCGTTGATCGAGCGCTGGTTCAGCAAAGGCCTGGTGCCGCGCGGGCACCCGCACGACGGTCATATGCACGGCGACCATAAAGAAGGTCACGACTCCGATAACCAGGAAAACGATGCTGCCGAGCATGCCAGCGGAGGCGGCCACGAGGGCCACAGCATGCCGCACGGTGCACATGCGGCGCCCGATCATCCATTGATGCAGCATGGGGACGATACTGGCCACGAAGGTCACGCGATGCATCATGGTAACGGCAACCACAGCAGCACGGAGATGGGTGAGATGGACATGTCGATGGTCACACCGGTTCGACCTGTCGCCGCCTGGCTCGCCGTCGCAGTCGGAATCGTACTCGTTGGCATGCTTCTGCTGCGTCCGGCCTGGCGCGTGGTCGACGCGCTGCCGGACCCGGATTCGGCACGCCGCATCGGCCAACTCCTTATGGAAAAGTACATGGTCGCCTTTGAGGGCGCCGGCTTTCTCATCCTGATCGGCATTTTTGGTGCGGTGCTCCTGGCGCGTCCTTCCACCTACCCCGACGACTCTTCGCGTTCGGCCAAGGTCGCGGTCGACGAAAAGCCGGAGCCGATTGCACACGATGGACTGCCACCGCTTACGCGATCAGAACGGTCCGATGAGCACCAGGCGCGGCAGCAACGTCCCAAGGAGCATTGCGCATGATGGTCCCGCTCACCGCTTATCTCGTGGTCGGCGCGATCCTGTTCGCGATCGGCGTCTACACGGTCATCGCGCAACGCGCGGCAGTAATGATCCTGATGGGAATTGAGGTGCTGCTCAACGCGATCGGGCTCAACATTATCGCCTTCTGGCGCTTCACCGCACCGGCTGACTATTCCGCACAGATCTTCGCCATTCTGATCATCACGATTGGTGCCGTCGAAATGGCGATCGGGCTCGCCATCGTGATGCTGCTGTACAGACAACGGCAAACAGTCGAGGTCGATGCCTACGCCGAGTTGAAGCGGTGATCGAGCTTCTTGCCATTCCGATCTTGCCGCTGCTTGCGGCGTTGGCTGCGCTCTGTGTGGGCCGGCGCCTGCCCTGGGGCGGCGGCGAACTTCTCGTTGGCGCCATCGCTCTTGCGGTGATTGATCTGCTGCTCGTCCCAGAGGGTGTCAATCCATCCGCAACGTGGTTCGAGAGTGGCGGCTTCCAACTGACCGTTGGGCTAGAAGTCACCCGACTTACTTGGTTCGTCGCGATGATCGTCGCATGCGTCGCATTTGGCGTCGGCATCTATAGCCTCGGTTACATGGCGAAAAAGCCGGATCGGCCGCGCTTCTTCGCCCAACTTGGCCTGTTCGTCGGCGCCATGCTGGTGCTGGTGCTGTCGAGCTCGCTCGTCCTGCTCTTCGCGGCCTGGGAGCTTGTTGGGCTCGCCTCTTACCTTCTAATTGGTTTCAACTACGCCGAGGCCGGCGCGCCATACGCTGCCACCAAAGCCTTTCTCATGACCAGGATCGGCGACGTCGGCTTTCTGCTTGGCTGGCTTCTCGCGTTAAGCGTGACCGGCACGACCGGGATTGGCGTTCTTGTCGGCGCTGTCGGTGACGGGCAGATCGGCTCCGGCGCTCTCACCGCAATGGCGTTCCTTGTGCTCGCAGGCGCCGTCGGCAAGAGCGCGCAGCTTCCCCTCACCGGCTGGTTGCCGGACGCCATGATTGGGCCGACGCCCGTCTCCGCGCTGCTGCACTCGGCCACTATGGTTGCAGCCGGCGTGTTCCTGGTCCTTAGGCTCTATCCCCTGTTCGAGGCAGCCCCGGCGGCCCTTGCCGCTCTATTCTGGATCGGCGCCGCGACCGCGCTGGTCGCCGGCCTGATCGCCACCGCCGAAATGGACCTAAAACGCGTGCTCGCATGGTCCACCGCGTCGCAGCTTGGCGAGATGATGATTGCACTCGGCCTCGGCGGCCCGCTCGCGGCCTCCTTCCACCTCGCGGCGCACGCAGCCTTTAAGTCGACGTTGTTCCTCGCTGCCGGCGTGGTCCAAGAGGAGACGGGCACACGCGCTCTTGACCGGCTCGGCGGTCTTATCCGCGTCATGCCCTTCACCGGCGGGGTCTTCGTCATCGCGGCACTGGCGCTGGCCGGCATACCGCCCCTCTCGGGTTTCTGGAGCGAAGAGGCGATCCTGGCCGCCGCCACGCGGCAGGGCACCGGCGCAGCGCTTTTAATCGTGATCCTCGTTTTCCTTGCCGGCATCTATATCGGCCGTGCGGGAGGCGCGACCTTCTTTGGCGAGTGCCGACGCACGGACATGAGCAAGACGGGATGGCCGATTCACGCGGGGACGGGTCTGCTCGCGTTCGCCGCGGCTGCTCTCGGCTGGCTCCTTGCTGGCCGGCTCGCGGGCATCCTCTCCTTCTCAGGCGAGCCCGAGCCGGCAATCACCTGGCGGGTTTTCGCCGTCGCAGCAGCCGTCGTTGGGCTCGGCTTCGGCGCCTCGCGCGGGTCGGCGCCGGCTCTGGGCCTGCTTCCGGCCAAGCTTGGAAAGGGATTGATGGTGGCCACCGAGGCGCCGGCGATCTGGACGATGCGTCTCGCCGGACTTGTTGATCCGGTCGAGGCCGCGTTCGACAGAATGGCACGAACCATCGCGATGGGTGTTGGCGCGATGGCCCGCACGTCGCAATCGATCGAACGTGGGCTCGACGCCGCAGCCGAACAAACCGCGCGCGGCACCTGGCGTCTCGCCCGAGACACTGAACGCGTTGAAGCTTTGGGCTTCGGTCGCGGCGGCGATGCGCTCGCGATCGACATCGCCGCCGGCGGCGAACGGCTCCGTACGCTCCAGGCCGGTCAGCTCTATTTCTACACACTCGCGCTTTTCATCTGGGCCGCAGCAGCACTCGTCGTTGGCGGTCTCATGCTCTGGCTATGAACGGATCAGATCCGATGCTGACGATCACCATCTTCCTGCCGCTGCTGACCGGACTCTTGGTGCTCGTTTTACCGCGCAGCCGTCCCGATCTCGTACGCTGGATCGCGCTGTTCGGCGCTATGCTGACACTGATTGCCGCAATGGTTCTGTGGGCCGGCTTCGAGCCAAGTGGCGGAAGCCTGCAATGGCGCATGACGGCGCAGTGGATCCCGACGATTGGAGCAAGCTACGATGTTGCCGTTGGTGGAATCTCGTTGACGCTCATCCTCCTCACCGCCGTGCTCCTTACCGTTGTCATGGTCTACGTACTCGGCGAACGCGATCGAGCGCACGCGCATGCCTTTCTTTTCCTGCTGCTTGGCAGCGGCTTGATCGGTCTCTTTGCGGCGCAGGATTTGCTGCTCTTCTACCTGTTCTTCGAAATTGGCTTGGTGCCGATGTATTTCATCGTCGGCATCTGGGGCGGCGAGAGACGGCGCTACGCCGCGCTAAAGTTCTTTCTCTATACGCGCGCCGGCAGCCTCGCCATGCTGCTCGGCTTTCTCGCGCTCTATCTTGCCATGGAGCCGCACAGCTTCTCGCTTCCGGCTATCATCGCGGCGAAGCCGTTGGCGCAAGCTCCACTGGCCTCGGCTCTCGTCTTCTTCGCCCTCTTGATCGGCTTCGGCGTCAAGCTGCCGATCGTACCGCTGCACAACTGGCTGCCTGACGCTCATGTCGAGGCTCCGACCGAGGGCAGCGTCGTGCTCGCCGGCCTGCAGCTCAAAATGGGCGGTTACGGCCTCGTCGCCATCCTGCTTCCAACGCTGCCGGAGACGGTCGCTCGGTTCAGTTGGCTGCTGATCGGCCTCGCGTTGGTTTCTCTTCTCTATGGAGCGCTCGCAGCTCTCGCACAGAGTGATATGAAGCGCCTCGTCGCCTACACGTCGATTAATCACATGGCCTATATCACGCTCGGCGTGGCCGTTGCGGGAGTGATCGGCAGTGCGCAAGCGCGCCAGCTGGCGATCAACGGCGCCACCTTTCAAATGGTCAGCCACGGTCTTCTGACCGGTGGCATGTTTCTGATGGTCGGCATGCTTCAGCATCGTGCCGGGACGCGAGAGATCGACCATTTCGGCGGACTGATCGGGCGGATGCCGACTTTTAGCGGCCTCTTCGGGTTACTCGCCTTTGGCTCTCTTGGCCTTCCGGGTCTCTCCGGTTTCATCGCCGAATTCCAGGTGATCGGCGCCGCCCTTCAGCTCTCCGTTTGGATTGCCGCGATCACCGTGCTCGGCCTCGTTCTCGCGACCGCCGTTTACCTGCGCTTGATGGCAGGCACCCTGATGGGAAGCGCACCGCAGGACGCAAAGCCGTTGTCGCCTCTTTCCGCCCGCGAGGCCTGGTCGGCCGCTGCACTTGCAACGCTTTCAGTTCTGATCGGCATCCTGCCAATGATTCTGATCGCCGCATTAGATGGCAACGCACGCATCCTGGCGCACTTCTGATGCCCGGCGTCAGCTCCATGGAAAACTGCATGGATCTGTGGGCCGTCGTGCCCGAGATGATTCTCGCCGGTCTCGCTCTGGCATTGGTGCCAATTGCCGGTTGGGCCCGTGGCCGCTGGCGCAGTCTGCCGACGGCCTTAGCGTTGGTCGGCCTCCTCGCCGCTTTGGCTCTGACTGCCCCGATGCTGATGGCAGCACCGCGGGAAGCATTCTGCGGCACCTATGCGGTCGATCCGTTC
>Ga0209916_1001428_pt1 | contig 20678 bp, 14 predicted proteins | sample ThiBio_1000_plan_FD_183956 | JGI IMG/M metagenome (GOLD analysis project Ga0209916, IMG submission 183956) | Wastewater bioreactor microbial communities from Cape Town, South Africa - Thiocy_solids_2 (SPAdes) | ecosystem: Engineered > Bioreactor > Thiocyanate-remediating > Anaerobic-Aerobic ... | reverse complement strand
TTCGATGGCGCGATGGAAGACATTCACCGTCGACCAGAGCAGGTCCTCGAGGTCGGGTTCGAGGCGAGTGTCAGCAAGCGCCACCACGAGGGCGTCGAAGATGTCGGAGATGCTGCCGGCGAGGATCTGCGCTTCGGGAAGCGGCCTGGGATCGGGCTCGTCGTTGAAGGGGCGGTAGCCATAGAGCTGGAGTTCGTGGAGGACCTGGTCGGTCGGGGATGAGCTGTGGTGCGGCTCGAAATCGTCGTCGTGGTCGGTGGTCATCGCGGCTTTCCTTGTCGGATCGGCCGCGCCCATCGCGGCCTTCATAGCGACGAAGGCGGCGGGCGGAACGGACTTGCACCCGCAGCGCAGCGGAGGGCCGAAGCCTCGGCGGAGGACTGAAGGGGGCCGACTATTTTGTCTCGCGATGTAAAGGCGGCTCCGCCGCCGACGGAAAATAGTCGGCCCACAAGGTTGCCGGTCCGGGCCGCTTGCTGCCCGATCGCCCTCTCAGAAGGCCGTGGGCGTGGTCCTCTCCGACGCTGAGGGAAAGCATGACCGCCGACCCTGTGGCGACGACGCCGGCGAACCGCCCCTCATCCCGTTCCGGCTATGCCGCCAGTTCCATGAATCGGGCGACGTCCTGTGCCGCGATCTGCACCCGGCTCGCGGCCCGAAGCGCGTCGATCCCGAGCAGGCGGAGATCCTCGTTGAAGTCGCCGAGCCGTGGCGAGATCACGATCGCCTCGATCCCGGCCTCCTGCGCCCGGTCGATCAATGTCGCCATTGCGCCGTCGCCAGCGGGGTCGTCGTCGCGGGCGATGTAGAGTCGCCGCAACGTGTCCGGGAACAAGATGGCGGAGAGATGCGCCGCCGAGAGGGCTGCGGCCATCGGCATGGTCGGCAAGACGCATCTGAGCGACAGCATCGTCTCGATGCCCTCGCCAGCCGCCATGACCTCGCCCACCACGCCAAATCGAACGGCATTTCCGAGGAGGTCGCCCATCGCGCGTCGCGGGGTGTTGATCGGCGCTTTGCCGAGCATCGCCTCAGTAAAGCCGCCGGGATCGAGCCAGGTGCGATGCGCTCCGGTCAGATGTCCCGCGAGATCGGTGACGGAAGCGATCATCGCCGGCCAGGTCTCGGTCGGGCTGTGGTCGTCCGGCCGATAGTAGCAGCGCAGGTGGAAGCGGAGGCTTCCGGTTCCGTGCAAAGCCGTAATGCCGCGATTCCGCAAATACGCTTCTGCGAGAGTACGTTCGATCGGCTGCGACATGGCGAACAGTCGCCGTGCCGCCTCCGCCGATCCTGTTGGAGCAGTCGGCGTGCGCGCCCGGGGACGATCCGGCTCAGGCTCGGGGCGTGGCAGGCTGAGGAACGAATGCGCCTCATCAGCCACGTCCTTGAAGTCTACCAGGCCGCAGCTTTCACGGATGACGTCGAGCAGGTCGCCATGCTCGCCGGTCGCGGCGTCGGTCCATTTGCCGGCTGGCCCTTTCGGCGACACCTTGAGGCGCACGAACATGGAGCGGCCCGGCGTATTGCGGACGTCGCCTACCAGCCAGTAGCCACCTTCGCGGCGTCCGGCGGAGAGGTAGTGACGGCACACCGCCTCGGCATCGCGCGCGAGACGGTGGGCCAGTTCCGAGGCGTCGTGGCGAGCCATCACGCGGCTTCCCGCTCACCGATGCGTTCGACCGGGTAATGGTCGAGCACCTTCGTCAGCACGCCGGCGCCAGTGGCGTCGGTCGGCACGAACATGCGCAGCTTCCAGGAGATGATCTCGCTGAAGAGGCCGTAGGCGCGCAGGCGGTCGCGCATGGTGTCGGCGAAGCCCGACAGCTCGATGCGGTGAGCACCCATGACGCGCGCGCGGTGGAGCTGCAGACCCTCGGCGAGGTCAAGGACGGTGCGGCCCTCGATCAGCGCCGCGAAGGCAGCATCTGACGTCAGGGCGGTGGTCCCGGTTACGGACACGTTCGCCGCCCAGGCTGGCGATACCTTGCGGCCAATGATGCGCTCGCCATCGTCGGTCTGGAGCCGATAAACGCGCGTCGATTCGTTTGGCAGGCGCTTCCAGATCGGCAGCAACAGCCCGGCGACGATATGGATCGTACTGTCGGCGAACTCGGGGACCTCGGCGACTTCGCGGGCCCATGCGGCGGCGAAGACTTTCTGCTCCGCCGCCTGCCAGTGGCTCTCATCCATCATCTTCAGCGAGGCGTGATGGTGCTCCATCGGCCGGATCAGCCGAACGCGGCGTTCGATCTCGCCATCGTCGAGCATGAGGCTCGGCGCGGGGATCTGCATGGCGGCGCGGCCCGAGCGCTCGTTGACGAGCAGCATGGAGCGGGGGTCGGTGAGATGGTCCAGCGCCTCATCGAGCGTCACGGGGCGATTGCGCCGGCGCTCGGTAATGGTGAGCAGCCGGGTCTCCGCGCCCGTCGCGGGATGGGTGTAGATCGCCCGGCGATCGGTGACGACGAAGCTCTCGGCCCGCAACGTCTCCAGGCCGACGTCGTAGACGCCGCTGGCGATGGCGCCCTCGATCTTGGCGTTCAGCAATTGCTCGAACGCCGTGAACAGCACGCCCTGCAGCTCGATGGTGAGCGCCAGCAGGCGGTTGAGGAAGGTCGTGATCGGCGGCAGTTCGTCCTTGATCCCATTGGCGTCCATGAGGGAGAGGCCCGTCGCCTCCTCGAACATCTGGAGCGAGCAGCCTTCTACCTTGCCGCGCACGAGCAGCAGGTAGAGCTGGCGCAGTGCGTCGCGGGCATAGTGGGATTCGAGGTTGTCCTCGGGCCGGAATAAGCCCTGGCCGCCGGTCTGGCGTTGACCGCGTGTGATAGCGCCGAGCGTGTCGAGACGGCGCGCGATCGTCGAGAGGAATCGCTTCTCAGCCTTCACGTCGGTCGCGATCGGGCGGAATAACGGCGGTTGCGCCTGGTTCGTCCGGTTCGTTCGGCCGAGGCCCTGGATCGCGGCGTCGGCCTTCCAGCCGGGTTCGAGCAGATAGTGTACGCGCAGCCGGCGGTTCCGAGCCGACAGTTCAGCGTGATAGCTGCGCCCGGTGCCGCCTGCTTCCGAGAAGACGAGAATGCGCTTCAGGTCGTCCATGAAGGCGGCGGTCTCGGCAAGGTTGGCGGAGGCCGCGCGGTTCTCCACGACGAGGCGGTCGCCCTTGCGCACCACGCGGCGCGAGCGCCCGGTCACTTCGGCGACAAGATCTGTACCGAAACGCTGGACGATCTGGTCGAGCGCGCCGGGCACTGGCGGGAGCGAAGCAAGCCGCTCGATCAGCTCATTGCGGCGCGCGACGGCCTCGCGGCTCTCGACCGGCTGGCCGTCGCAAAAGACGGGCCGGGACGAGAGGTTGCCTTCGCTGTCGGTGAACGGCTCGTAGAGCTGCACCGGGAAGGAATGGGCGAGGTAGTCGAGAACATACTCGCGCGGCGTGATGTCGACGCGGATATCGTTCCATTCCTCGGTCGGGATCTCGGCAAGCCGGCGTTCCATCAGCGCCTCGCCGGTCGAGACGATCTGGATCACGGCGGCATGGCCGTCGGCCAGGTCCTGCTCGATCGAACGGATCAGTGTCGGCGCCTTCATGCTGGTAAGGAGGTGGCCGAAGAAGCGCTGCTTGGCGCTCTCAAAGGCCGAGCGGGCCGCCGACTTCGCCTGCCGATTCAACGTGCCGGTCTCGCCGGTGATGTTCGCCGCCTGCATCGCGGCGTCGAGATGGTTGTGGATGATAGCGAAGGCGCCGGCATAGGCGTCGTAGATGCGCCGTTGCTCTGCGGTGAGCTGGTGTTCGATCAGCTCGTATTCGACGCCGTCATAGGAGAGCGATCGGGCCGTGTAGAGCCCGAGCGACCGGAGATCGCGGGCGAGCACCTCCATGGCGGCGACACCGCCATCCTCGATCGCCTCGACGAACTCGGCGCGTGTGGCGAAGGGGAAATCCTCGCCGCCCCAGAGGCCGAGCCGCTGGGCATAGGCGAGGTTATGGACCGTGGTGGCGCCGGTCGCCGAGACATAGACGACGCGTGCGTCCGGCAGGGCGTGCTGCAGGCGCAAGCCCGCACGGCCCTGCTGCGAGGCCGCAACATCGCCGCGTTCGCCCTTGCCGCCACCGGCGTTCTGCATGGCGTGGCTCTCGTCGAAAATGATCACTCCGTCGAAGTCGGAGCCCAACCATTCAACGATCTGGCGGACGCGCGAAAGCTTCTCGCCGCGGTCGTCGGACCGCAGCGTAGCGTAGGTTAAAAATAGGATGCCTTCGGCGAGCCGGATCGGCTTGCCTTGCGGGAAGCGCGACAGCGGCGTCACCAGCAACCGCTCCATGCCGAGCGCCGACCAGTCGCGCTGGGCGTCCTCGAGCAGCTTGTCGGACTTCGAGATCCAGACCGCCTTGCGCCGACCCTTCAGCCAGTTGTCCAGGATGATGCCGGCCGACTGGCGGCCCTTGCCGGCGCCGGTTCCGTCGCCGAGCATGAAGCCCCGGCGAAAGCGGACGGCGTTCGGCGCATCGTCGCGGGCGGCGGTGACGAGATCGAAGGTCTCGTCCACGGTCCAGGCTCCGGCGAGATAGTCGCCATGCGCCTCGCCGGCATAGACCACGGTCTCGAGCTGGGCGTCGGACAGGAGCGCGTTGCTGACGAGATTGATCGGCACGCGCGGCCGATAGCTCGGCTTCGGCGGCGCGACCGAAGCCATGGCGGCGGACTGCACCAGCTTGGTCGGGTGCGCCTGGCCGCCCGGAATGCGGATCGATTGGAGCCGGTATTCCTCATAGATCGCATCGCTGAGGCGTGCGCCCTCGGGCGGCGTCCAGTCGATCGTCTCATAGGAAAGATCGACCGCCTCCGGATCGGCGACGGACGGCTTCACCGGCCCCGCCGCAGCAGCGCGCGCGAGATAGCCGCGGACCGTCCGCGATGCGGCGGCCGCCGACACCGGGATGGCGAGGCTCGGCGCGAGCGCCAGACGCGCCGGAACGTGCTCGGCGATCCAGCTCAGCAGCGTGGCCACGTCCGGCGCGATGCCCGGCGATTCCGGCAGGATGGCCGGGTTCTCGGCGGGCGCCTTGTCGATGACGATCAGCCGCGTGTCGATGGTCGTGCCGTGCTTGGCATAGACCGCGCCGTCGATCGCGACGGTGAAGACGATGCGGCCGCGTTCCTGCAGATGGACGAAGGCGTCGCGCCAGGCCGGGGTGTCGGGTCCGAAGTTGGCGCCGGTGATCGCCACCAGCCGCCCACCATCGGCGAGGCGGGCCAGGGCCGAGGCGATGTGGCGATAGGCGGTGTCAGCCATGCGGCCCGCGACGTTGGCCATCGCCGAGAAGGGCGGGTTCATCAGGACGACGCTCGGCACCGCAGCCGGATCGAGGTGGTCGTCGATCTGGGCGGCGTCGAAGCGCGTGACGGAGACGGCCGGAAAGAGGGAGGTGAGCAGCGCCGACCGGGTCTCGGCCAGCTCGTTCAGCGCGAGCGCGCCGCCAGCGATCTCGGCCAGGATGGCGAGCAGGCCGGTTCCAGCCGAAGGCTCCAACACGCGGTCCGCAGGTCCGATGGCGGCTGCGGTCAGGGCCGCGAAGCCGAGAGGGGTCGGCGTGGAGAATTGCTGGAAGGCTTCGCTCTCGGCGGAGCGGCGGGTGTGGGTGGGAAGAAGGCCGGCGATCTTGTTCAAGGCGGAAAGCCGGGAAGCCGGAGAGTCGGCTTTGCGGAACAGCGCCTTTCCGTATTTGCGCAGGAAGAGGACGCTCGCCGCCTCGCAGGCGTCATAGGCCGTCTTCCAGTCCCAGGCGCCCGAGGCATCGGAGGCGCCGAAAGCCGCTTCCATGGCTGCGCGCAGGATCGCTGCGTCGACCCGCTGGCCGCGCTCGATGTGTGGGAGGAACTGCTGGGCGGCGGCGATGATCGCGCCGGGGGCATCGGGACGATTGACAGGGGACTGCGGCGCGGCCTGGTCGGCCGCGATCGGAGAAAGGTCGTTCATGAAGGGAGCCTCGGGAGAGCGGGAACGGGCGAGCCGGCCGGCGCTCTCTCTCGGACCGCACCGGCTCAAACCCGTTCCGGCAGCCCTCTCCCTCTCAGCGTCGCGGCCGTGGCCGGCATAAGAAAAGGCGCCCCACCGGGTGGCGGGGCGCCGAGCTATGGCGATCATCAATAGCCGAAGGTCCAGGAGGGCCAGGCCTGGCCGTCGTCCGCAGCGGCGATCGCTTCCGCCAGGTAGCTGGCGTCACCTTCCACGACAGCCGGGTCGGCGACCGGCGTTTCGTCGATGACGGTGACGCGGGAAACCAATCCGTCCTCGACCTCGACATGGACGGGCACGCGATAGGCGAAGACGACGCGGCGGGGCTGTGTCTCCCTATCGGCGCGAGATGGCGCGCCGTCCGGATGGATGCGATCGTCGTCGAACGCGATATCCTCGACCACAGGTTCGCGGCCGTCCGGGTTGACCCGGTCGATAAAGGCGATGACGCCCCTCGCGTCGCTCGTCAAACTCGACATGCTCGGGGTGTGCGGTCAACGTCATGGCGGTCGTCGCAGCGATCTTGGCTTTCTCGATCGCTTCGGCGTCGGCATCCGCCTCTACCGTGACGCTGTCGTAGGCGCGCAGCCAGAAGCCTATCTTCACGACATACTCGGTCATGACGCGCCTCCCGCCGCTTGGGGATCAGGTTCGTCCGCAAGAATTGCCTCGCCTTTGGCGATTGCCGCGTCCAGGCGCTGACGCCAGAACGGACCGTCGGCCGGTTCCGCGTCCGGCGCGTGCGCGAAGACCTTGAGCAGGCCGAGCAGCACCTCGAAGTGGTCGGCCCTGCGCTGGACCTGTTCGCCGAACTGCGACGGGATGCTGAGCGCCCTGCCGCGATAGGCGGCGTCGCGCCCCAGATGCCGGTCACATAGGTGTCGCCGGAAGTCTCGACGTCGGATTTCTCGTCGTCCCAGCCTTCGTCCGCAATGGCGAGCGCACAGGCGGCGTCGAGGGTATTCCGCCTCGTAGCTCCGCTGCCGGTAGATCGGCAGGCGGTAGGTCGTTTCGATGGTGAATGTGGGCATGCGGCCCTCCTGAAATGCCGAGAGCCCGGCGTGCGGGCCGGGCTCTCGGGTGGATGGATGCGGAAGGACGCGGGGCGGCCAGAGGCCGCTCCGCGCGTGCGCTACTCCGCGGCGATCACCTGCGGCGCCTCGGCTTCGGTCTCCTCGTCGTCGCCAGAGAGGAATTCGGGCAGCGCTTCGCCATCGTCCTCGGCTTCGGCAGCCTCGACGGGCGCGTCGTCCGTGGTGGCGATCCGCAGCGGCTCCGGCAGCCAGCCAGTGTCGGCCAGGAGCCGTTCGGCCTCCTTGGCCATGTCGCCCTTCTTCAGATGGTCGATGAGCTGCGCCGCGCGCTCGCCCGCGCCTTCCTGCACCGCCTCGAGGATGCGGCGCTTGGGCACCCGGCCGAGATAGTTCTCGACGGTCGGCCGCCAGCCGGCCTGCACCATGTCGAGATCGACGGCCTGGGCCAGACGATCGGCCTCGGCGATCCGCTGTTCGACGGTGTGGGACGAGACGCCGGCGCCGTAGCGGTCGCCCTTCTCGTAGAGCGCATTGACGCCGAAGGAGGCGCAGTGGGCGAAGAGCGTCGCCTGCTCGTCGCCGGTGAGAGTCGTGAGCCAGTCCCAGAGATCGGCCTTGTCCTTGGGCAACCGCTCTTCCCAGGCCTTGTGGCGCACGTCGATCGCCTTGGCCGCGGGCGTGTCCTTCAGCCCCTGCGCCTGCACCGGGAAGCTGGCGCTGCGCACCGACACCTCCATCGCCGTCCCGTAGGAGAAGTAACGGGAGAAGACGTCGAGGCAGAACTTGTGCAGCACGGCCTGGAACGCGACGGCGGGCGTGTTCGCCAGCTTGTCGCGCAGCGCTAGCGTCCGGTCCGCGGTCAGCTCGGTCACGAGGCGGTCCGGGAGCGGCCTCAGGTCCTCGTCGTCCTCGTCCTCCGGTCCGGCGACCTGTCCGCCGATGGTGATGACGGCGCGCTGAACCACGGGCGCGTCCGGCTCGATGTGGTCAGCCCCGGCCCTCGCGGGATCGGTCTCGCCGTCCTGCTCCGGCTCGCCCGCGGGCGCCTCGTCCTGCGGCCGGACGTAGCCGCGATCGACCGACAGAGCGCCTTCGGTGTCGATGCTGACGAAGACGCCGGCGCGGGCGATGTCGGCCGGATCATAGGTGACGAGCCGATCGTCGAAGGCGGCGAGCGCCGCCTCGATCTCGCCGAGGCGTTCGTCGACCTCGTCCGGCAGCTCGTCGGCGCGGTCATACTCCTCCTCCAGTTTGGCGTATTCCGCCTTCAGCGCGTCGATCGTCGCCTGCTCCTCGCTGGTGAGATCGATGGCGACGCCCTCTAGTTCGCGCAGGCCGTGGGTGTGCCCGTAGGGGAAGTCGATGGCGAGCTCGATCCACTTCCAGCCCTCGGCGGCGATCGTCTCCGCCTCGGCCTTCAGTTTCTCGGCGACCAGGCCGTCCAGCAGCGCCATGTCTTCGAGCCAGCCGCCATCATCGGACTGGAACAGGTCGCGCAGCACCACGCCGCCGGCGGCCTCATAGGCGTCGAGACCGACGAACACCGCCCGCCGGTCGGAGGCGCGCACCGCCTTCTCCGTCAGCATGCGGCGGATCTGATAGGGCTCCTTCTGCCACGAGCCGGAGATCGCCTGCCAGACCTGCTCCTGGCGGGCATGGTCGGCCGTGACGGTGAAGGCCATGAGCTGCTCGAGCGACATGCCGTCTTCGGCATAGATATCGAGCAAAGCCGGCGCGACCGACGCCAGGCGCAGCCGCTGCTTCACGACGTTCACACCGACGAAGAACGCCGCAGCGATGTCCTCCTCGGAACGCCCCTTCTCGCGCAGAGCCAGGAAGGCGCGGAACTGGTCGAGCGGATGCAGCGGCGCACGCTGGATGTTCTCGGCCAGCGAGTCGTCCTCACCGAGAATGTCGGTGCCCGGATCGCGGACCACGCACGGAACCGGCGCGGTCTTGGCCAGGCGCTTCTGCTTCACCAGCAGCTCGAGCGCGCGGTAGCGGCGGCCGCCGGCCGGGATCTCGAACATGCCGGTCTCGGCGCCCTCGGCGTCGAGGACCGGCCGGACGTTGAGGCCCTGAAGCAACGTGCGTCGGGCGACGTCCTCGGCCAGCTCCTCGATCGAGACGCCGGCCTTTACGCGCCGGACGTTGGACTGGCTCAGCACCAGCTTGTTGAAAGGAATGTCGCGCGAGGACGACAGGGTGATCTTCTGAACGGCAGTGGCCATGGGAGTAGTCTCCGCGACGGGCGCCGAGAGACTCTCTCTCGGACTGAAACCCGTCACGAAGACCGGCGCAGCCCTCTTCCTCTCGGAAGACCGCGCCGCCAAGCCGACGAACCGGAAAGACCCAAAGCCGGAGGCCCGCCTTCTTGCTTTCCCGGATTTCAGGGAGTTCGCACCCTGCAGATCACGCGGCCTCCTGCGCTGTGGGGACGGCGCGGGTAGCAGCGCTCTGAGTCTCAGGCAGGAAGCCGAGGATCCAGTCCGCCGCCTTGCTGGCCTGTGAGGCGGCGCGCACGACGGCACGGCTGTCCTCGCGCAGCATATCGAGCCAGGAGCCGATGTAGTCCGCATGGCGAACGGTTGGGACTATCCCGAGCGAAGCGCAGCAGAAGGCGGCGTTCATCTCAGCGACGAGCTCCTCGAACGCGTATTTCTTCGTGCCGAAGCTGCCGCTCAAATCGCGCCCGAGACGGGACGGATGGGCACTGGCGTGCCCCAGCTCGTGCAGGGCCGTGCGGTGCCAGTTGATCGGCTCGAAATAGGCTTGCGGCGGCGGGACCATCACGAAGTCCGGGCCAGGCGCATAGAAGGCGCGGTTGCCGCCGATGCGAAAGTCGATGCCGGTCGCGCGGATCAGCGCCTCGACCCTGGGCTCGATGAGGCCCAGCAGCGGTGGTGGCGCAACGGCCGCCACGTCGGCTGGCAGGTTCTCGCATTGGGCGGCGTTGAAAACGGTGAACCTCTTCAGGAACGGGATGGCGGCGGCTTCCTCGCCGGTCTCGCGCGCCCGCCGCTTCTCATCGTCGGGCACGAAGCGGTCGGCATAGACGACGGTGGTGCCGTGCTCACCCTTGCGCACATTGCCGCCGAGCGAGAGCGCCTGGCGAAAGGTGAGCCAGCTTTGGGCGGGGAAGCCGTGCTCGATCACGGCGCCCCAGAGGATCAGGACGTTGATGCCCGAATACTGCCGGCCGGTGGCGGCATTCTTCGGCATGGCGAGCGGCGCCTTCGCCGCGACCGTCCCCCAGGGCTGGACCCAGGGCACGCGGCCGGCCTCAAGTTCGGCGATGATCTTGCCGGTGATTTCGTCATAGAGGCCCGCCCGGTCGTGGCCGGGGCGTGCCGAAGCGGTTTTGCTGGACATCGCGGATCTCCGCGACGGGCGCCGGAGGCCTCTCCTCCAGCCCTCAACCCGTCACGGCGAACCCGGTCCGCACTCTCACTCTGCAGGGGGCGTTGCGAGGCAGGCTGTGCGAAAACCCCGAACCGATGAGTTCGACGCCAGCCAGTGGATTCGGCCGAGCCTGGGAACAACGAACGCCAGTCTCAGAGCATGTAGCCGATGTCCGAGGCGCCGGTCGGGTAAGCGAACATCGTCGATCGAAGATCGGCGGTCGTGAGCCCGTGGCGGATCGCCAGGCCGAACAGGTTGATCACTTCCTCGGCGTGCGCGCCGACCAGATGCGCCCCGAGAACTCGGTCGGTAGCCTCCTCGATCAGCACCTTGTGGCCGTAGACCGGCTCGGCCAGGCGGCGGGCGCTGAACCAGTTGGGCGTCGAGCCGGCGTTGACCCGGAACTTGTGGCCCTGGCGGCGCGCCTCTTCCTCGGAGAGCCCGACGGCGGCGATGGACGGCACGGTGAAGGCCACGCTCGGGACCCCGCGATAGTCCGGTCTGTGCGATGGGCCGTCCAACAGGTTGGCCGTCACCACCTTGGCGTCGTGGCTGGAGACCGGCGTCAGCGGCGGCCCGACACCGGCCGCGTCGCCAGCAGCATAGACCCGCGGGTTGGAGACGCTTTGCAGGTGGTCGTTTAGCTGCATGCGGCCGTCGCGCACGGTGACCTGGCCCGCCGCAAGGTCCAATGCGTCAAGGTCGGGTCCGCGACCGGCGGCATGCACCACCAGGTCGGCCGGGACGGCGAGGTCCGGCGCGCCCGGACGGCTGGCATGGACGAGCAGGCCGCCCTGAACCCGCTCGACTCGGGTGACGGTAGCGCCGGTCTCGACGGCGATGCCGAGTTCATAGAAGCGCGGCATGAGCCATCCGACCAGGTCGGGATCGAACTGCGGCAGAAGCCGCGGCGCGCGCTGCATGATAGTGACCTCTGCGCCCGCGCGCGCCGCCAGATGCGAGAACTCCGCAGCGACATAGCCGCCGCCGACCAGCACGATCCGGCGCGGCAGGCGCGTAAGGTCCAGGAAGTCGTCGCTGGTGCTGACCAGCTCTTCCCCCGCGATGCCGAGCGGGACCGGACGGGCGCCGGTAGCGATCAGCACATGGCGGGCCTGCAGGATGCGGCCGTCCACCTCGATCGCGTCCGGGGCGGCGAAGCGGGCGAGCCCGTGGAAGGCGTCAACCCCCAGCTCGGCGTAGCGATGTTCTTGTTTGGCGGGAATCGGATCGGTGAAGGTCCGCTTGAACGCCATAAGAGCCGGCCAATCGATGGCCAGGGCGCCATCGACGCCATGCCCGGCCATGCGCCTGGCCGCGTCGATGGCTTCTTCGCCGCTCACCAGCATCTTCTTGGGATCGCAGCCGCGCAGCGCGCAGGTGCCGCCGAACGGCCGGTGATCGATCACGGCGACGGACCAGCCGGCGGCGCGGACCTTCGCAACGGCAACCTGGGCCGCCGTGCCGCTGCCGATAACGATCAGGTCGTAAGAGGCCATGGCTGCATCTCCATCCGCATCGGAGCGAAAATCGCGCGGCCGACCTCCAGCGCTTCGGACAGGCTCAGACGGACGCCATCCTCGGCGGCGACTGAAGCGCTCGCGCGCCAAGCCTCCAGATGAACGACATCACAGAAAAGGGCCTGCAAGGTGCAAAGCGAAGACGCCGCACAGCCGGCGGCGTAGCGATGGCCGGACCAGACAACGATGCCCGACGGCTCGACATGACCCAGTGCGCGGCCGTGGCTCCGCGTGTGGATGGCGAGCGGACGCGCGCACTGACGGCACGCCGAGCGGACGGTGATATCGCGCTCCAGCATCGCCCCGACGCCGAGCGCGTCGATGGCGCACATGGCGCCCACCGCGAACCCGCCGGCGTCCACGTGATGCTCGGTCGGACCATCGGTGAACGGATAGGCGCCCCTGATCTGGCCAGCAGCGTCGAGAATGAGGAGATCGCGCCCGGTCAGGCGCCGCAGCACGCTGTCGGTCTCATTGATGGAGAGCCCGGCCGCTGCGGCGACATCCGCGGTCTCTGGAGCGTGCCCGCTCAAGGCGAAGCCGCTCAGGACGATGCCGTGGATTCGGCTCTCGGTCTCATCTAGCCCATCCCACTTGCGGCCGATGAAGGCCTCGACGACGGCCCTCAGCGCCTCTTGGGCCGGCGCCGTCGTGACCACCCCCCAGTCTGGGATGATCACGCCGCTTGGAAACGCGACGGCGGGCCATCCGGCGGTTTTAGCGTGTGAAGTCATCATCAGGCGCGCTCCGTTCGCCGTCCAATCTGAACCTTCAACCGGCGCAGCAGGAGAGCTGCTTCACATCCTTAGAGAAGGTCTGGGCGGCGAGCTTCAGGCCTTCCACCATCGTCAGGTAGGGGAACAGCTGGTTGCCCAGCTCGCCGACGGTCATGCGCGCCCGGATGGCGAGCGCCGCCGTCTGGATGATTTCGCCCGCCTCCGGCGTCACCGCCTGGACGCCGATGAGCCGGCCGCTGCCAGCTTCCGCGACCAGCTTGATGAAGCCGCGGGTGTCGAAGTTGGCGAGGGCGCGCGGGACGTTGTCCAAGGTCAGGAGCCGGCTGTCGGTCTCGATCCCGGCGCGGTGAGCCTCCGCCTCGCTGAGCCCGACCGTGGCGACCTGCGGATCGCTGAACACGACCGCCGGCATCGTGGCTAGGTCCAGGGCGGCCTCGCCGCCGGTCATGTTGATCGCCGCCCGGGTTCCCGCCGCCGCCGCGACATAGACGAACTGCGGCTGGTCGGTGCAGTCGCCGGCGGCATAGATGTGCTGCGTGCTGCTGCGCATGGCCGCGTCGATCACGACGCCGCCCTGCGCGTTGACGGCGACTCCGGCCGCCTCCAGGGCGAGCGCTCGGGTGTTGGGCGCCCGGCCCGTGGCGACGAGCAGCTTGTCCGCGCGTAGTTCGCCCTGCCCGGTGGCGAGGACGAATTTGCCGTCGGCGTAGGCGACCTTGCTCGCCTGTGTGTGCTCCAGCACCTCGATGCCCTCGGCGCGAAAGGCGGCCGTGATCGCCTCGCCGATGGCCGGGTCCTCACGGAAGAACAGGGTGTTGCGCGCCAGGATCGTCACCTTGCTGCCGAGCCGGGCGAAGGCCTGGGCCAGTTCGACGGCGACGACGGACGAGCCGATCACCGCTAGGCGCGACGGGAGGGTCTCGCTCTCAAGGGCCTCCGTCGAGGTCCAGTACGGCGTATCCGACAACCCCGGAATGGGCGGCTCGGCCGGGCTGGCGCCGGTGGCGATCAGGCAGCGGTCGAAGGTCACATGTTGCTCGATCCCGTCGGCCTGGCGCACCAGCAGGCTGTGGGCGTCCCGGAAGCGGGCCTCGCCGCGCAACACCGTGATGGACGGGGTATCGGCCAGGATGGTCTCGTATTTCGCCTCCCGCAGCTCATCGACGCGCGCCTGCTGCTGGGCCAGCAGCCGCTCGCGCCGGATCGCGGGCGTGCAGGCCCCGATCCCGTCATCGAACGGGCTTTCGCGGCGCAGATGGGCGATATACGCCGCGCGGATCATGATCTTGGACGGCACGCAGCCGATGTTGACGCAGGTTCCGCCGATGACGCCGCGCTCGACAAGGGTGACCTTGGCGCCCTGCTCGACGGCCTTCAGCGCTGCCGCCATCGCCGCGCCGCCGCTGCCGATCACGGCGATGTGCAGCGGGACGCCGTCGGTGCCGCTTTGCGCCCCGCCCGCCAGAAAGCCCAGCGCCTTGTCGAGGAAACTTAGGGGCGGCGCGCCCGCGTCGGCGACCGAGGCGCGATAGCCGAGCGTCGCGATCGTGGCCGCAAGGGCCTCGGAGCTCACCCCCGCATCGGCGGCGATCTCCGCCCGCGCCTTCGGATAGGAGACGGCGGCCGAGCGCACGCCTGGGACGCGCTCCAGCGCCTCCCTCACGTGCGTAGCGCACGAGTCGCAGGTCATTCCGTCAATGCGCAAGGCGATCGCGGCGGTCACGGGGCAGGCTCCTCAGCGCTTCACGGTGGACGGGTAGCCAGCGCCCGCAGTCGCCTTTGTCAGGGCGACGACCGTGGTCTTGGCGTCATCGTAGGTGACGACGGCCTCGCGCTGTTCGAAGCTGACGTCGGTTCTCTCGACGCCGTCGACCTTGGCAAGCGCCGTCTTGACGGTGATCGGGCAGGCCGCGCAGGTCATGCCGGGCACCGCCAGGGTGACCGTCTTCGTCGCGGCCCACGCGGGCGAGCTGAGCGCGCCCATCAGGGCGATCAGGGAGACGAGCTTCTTCATGGGGACTTCCTTTCAGTAGAACAGGGGCAGGACGTAGGGGAACGCCAGCGCGACAAGGACGAGCGCTGCGACCGCCCAGAAGACCACCTTGTAGGTGGTCCTGACCTCAGGCACGGCGCAGACGTCGTCGGGCTCGCAAGCGCGGGCCAGGCGGTAGATTCGGCGGTAGGCGAAGGCCATGGCGACCAGCGCCGCGCCGATGAACAACGGACGGTACGGTTCCAGCACGGTCAGGTTGCCGATCCAGGCGCCGCTGAAGCCGAGGGCGACCAGGAGGAGCGGGCCAAGACAACAGGTGGAGGCCAGAATGGCGGCTAAGCCTCCAAGCGCCAATGCACTGCGGCCGCTTTTGGATTCTGACACGTAGACTCTCCTTCCGGTAAACCCCGCCATGACGTTAAGAAACAGCCCGTTCGCGGGGTGGCGCGGGAGCATTGCAAGGCGGCGCAGCGAGATCCCAGATCGCCACGACCACCATCAAGGTCAGTCCGGGATAGAGGAGCCACTCCGTCGGCCAGCCGCGGGTGGCCATGAGCAAAGCCGCCGCGAGCACCAATATCGGCCCGATGACGCTCAGCGCCATTCGCGCCCACCGGCGATGGCGAAGCCCGCCGACCGTGTTGGCGATGAGGGCGATCACGGCGAACAGCGGCAGGAGGTAACGAATGAAGACGCCTTCGTACTGGCTAAGGAAACCAAGACCCATCGCGGCGCCAAGACTAGCGAGAGCCGGGAAGCACGCTGCGCATCCCATCGCGGTGACAATCGAGCCGATGACGCCCGCCTTGTCGGCCGCGCGTGTGAAGGGATTCTGGATGGGCATCGGAATGGCCTCGGCGACTTCAGTGGAACCGTCAGAGCGACGCTGCAATCACGACCGCAGCTTGCCCGTGAGGGCTGAAGATCACTATATACGGTCTGTAGTGACTACAGACTCAAGCCCAAAATTGAGAGGCGCAGGACAGCATGGCGGATACCGCGATCCCGATTGGCGAACTGTCCCGGCGCACGGGCTGCAACATCGAGACGATCCGCTACTACGAGCGGATCGGTTTGATGCCCGCACCGCCTCGGCGAGGCCGCTACCGCAGTTACGGCGGAGGGGATGTGGTCCGGCTCGGATTTGTGCGCCGCGCCCGCGAACTCGGCTTCACACTCAATGAGGTGCGGGCGCTGCTTGGCTTGGCGGCTGGCGGAGACACCACCTGCGCAGAGGTACGCGACTTGGCCGCCGTTCATCTGAAGGACGTTCGAGCGCGGATCGCCGATCTCAAGCGGATGGAGCGGGTTCTCGCCGACTCCGTCCGAGCTTGCGATGCAGGGCAGGAACCAGGATGTCCGCTGATCGACACCCTCTACGCCGAGCCCCGCGCGCCAGCGCCAAGGGGATAGGTTCCTCACCCGAGTGCTCAGACCTGTAAAGGCGGAAGCGGCCCTCTCGATCTTAGCCTTCAACATCCTCCACGCGGTGAACGCCTGCGGCGCGGAGCGATTGAGACCGGCGGCGTAGAGTGTCGGCAGCATCGCCGCGGACTCGGTCACTTGGCGATCTTCAAGTTTTGGCACACCCTGGGGGATCTCCCCACAGAATGGGGTGCGTCGGCGACCGCGGCGCCGACCAGGGGGAAGCTTGCCCCTCCCGGCCCTTCCAGATCGCGGTCCAGTAACTTCCAATCAGCGGGCCATTGACTTCCAATCAGCCGGAATCGATAGTTCCAATCTTCCGGATTCGGAGATGGCATGTTCGAGCGGTTTGTGGAGCGACGGGCGGAGGAAGCCCTTTTTGATACGCCGGTGGTCCTGATCGTAGGCCCGCGCCGTGCCGGCAAGACCACGCTCGTCCGAAAAATGGGAGAAGCCGGGCGGACCTATATCACGCTCGATGATCAAACGGTCCTTGAGGCCGCCCAGTCCGATCCGGCCGGCTTCATCCGCGGCCTCGATCGGGCCATCATCGACGAAATCCAGCGCGCGCCTGACCTGCTGCTGGCCATCAAGAAGACGGTCGATGAGGACTATCGGCCGGGTCGCTTCCTGCTCACCGGCTCGGCGAATGTCCTGACCTTGCCGCGGGTCGCCGACAGCCTGGCCGGCCGGATGGAGACCATCCAGATGCTGCCGCTCGCACGGGCCGAGGTCGAAGGCCGGACGCCGACTTTCCTGGAGAATCTTTTCGCAGGAAAGCTCCGGAGCCAGCGGGGGGCAATCCTTGGCGACGACCTTGTCCAGCTTGTCCTGCTCGGCGGTTTCCCCGAAGCCATCAGTCGCGACAGCGAGCGCCGGCGGCAGGACTGGTCGAGGTCCTATCTCACATCGGTGCTGACGCGCGATCTGAGGGATATCGCTGATGTCGAGAAGCTGACGGAACTTCCGAAATTCGTAAGGCTTCTGGCCGAGCACTCCGGCCAGTTGGTCAACTATTCGCAGTTCGGCGCTGGCATCAACGTCAGCCACAAGACGGGGCAGCGTTATGTCGGGCTGCTTGAGCAGGTGTTCCTGATCGCGACGGTGCAACCGTGGTTCACCAATGCGCTCAAGCGCATCGTCAAGACGCCGAAGCTGCACTTCCTCGATTCCGGCCTGCTAGCAACTGTGCGCGGTCTTTCCTTCGACAGGGTCAAGGCGGATCGCAGCACGTTCGGCGCGCTGCTCGAAAGCTTCGTGTTCGCGGAGGTTCTGAAGCTGATGACGGCCTCGGACCTGCGGCTGACGCCTCACCATTTTCGGGATCGGGACGGGCGCGAGGTGGACATCGTGCTGGAACGCGATGACGGGATGATCGCAGGCATCGAAGTCAAGGCGAGCGCAACGGTCAAAGCCGGTGATTTCGGGGGCCTGCGGGCGTTGGCCGAGGCCTGCGGAGACCGCTTTGCCTTCGGTGTCGTCCTCTACGACAGCGCGGACGTCGTGCCGTTCGGCGAGAGGCTGGCAGCAGCGCCATTATCGAGCCTTTGGAACGGAGAGATGCGGACGAACAAGGCGGATAAATCAAGATAGCCGCCGGGAAAGGGGAAACGATGCTCAGCAGAGGGTCAGAATGGCGGAGATGGGAACCGCATATCCACGCACCAGGCACGGTCATGAACAATCAGTTCAGCGGCCCGAACGCTTGGGGTGATTATCTGACCGCGCTTGAACAGGCCAAGCCGGTCATCGAGGCCATCGCGGTCACAGACTACTACGTGACCGATACATACGAGGAGGTGCTGCGGCAGAAGGCGGCCGGCCGTCTGCCGAGCACAAAGCTGGTCTTTCCTAACGTGGAGCTCCGGCTCGACGTCGCGACAGTGAAAGGCGGCTTCGTCAACGTCCACCTGTTCGTTAGCCAGGAGGACCCGCAGCATCTCGAAGAGCTGCGGCGTCTGCTGTCGCGCTTGCAGTTCAACGTCATGCAGGATCGTTTCGATTGCACGCGGGCCGATCTCATCCGGCTCGGCAAGAAAGCCGATCCCAGCATTACGGACGAGCGGGCCGCGCTGGCCTATGGGGCCAACCAGTTCAAGGTCAATTTCCAGAAGCTCCGCGAGGTGTTCTCAGAAAGCGGATGGGCGAAGACGAACATCCTTATCGCGGTGGCCGGCGGCGCGACGGACGGCACGTCGGGCGTGCGGGAAGCTGCGGATCAGACGATCCGGCGCGAGATCGAGAGCTTCGCCCATGTGATTTTCGCGGGCAGCTCGGCGCAGCGTGAGTTCTGGTTGGGCCAGAGGGATCTCGGGCCCGATGAAATCCGCACCCGCTACGGCGGCCTGAAGCCGTGTCTGCACGGGAGCGACGCGCATAAGCTCGACGACGTGGCGACGCCATTCGGAAACCGCTTCTCGTGGATCAAGGGTGGACTCGAATTCGACGCGCTCCGCCAGGCGTGCATCGATCCTGACGGGCGCGCCTATGTCGGCGAGCAGCCGCCGGGCTCGGCGATGCCGTCACAGGTCATCTCGCACGTCGGGGTCGGCGATGCAGATTGGGCCACCACGCCCGACATCCCCCTCAATCATGGCCTCGTCGCTATCATCGGCGCGCGCGGGTCGGGGAAGACAGCCCTTGCCGACGTGATCGCGGCCGGCTGCGACGCGATTTCGCCGTCCGGCTGGAACGCCGATGAGAACATTAGCCCGTCGTTCTTAGCCCGGGCGCGCAAATTGATCGGCAACGCATCGACGACGCTGACCTGGGGCGGGGGCGCGACGGTGACGCGCGCCCTGGATGGCAGCGACGCCAACGGCCATATGACCTTTCCGCGCGCCCGGTATCTCTCCCAGCAATTCGTCGAGGAGCTTTGCTCGGCCAAGGGCGTCTCCGACGGCCTGGTTGACGAGATTGAGCGCGTGATCTTCGAGTCGCATTCCCAGGACGATCGTGAATGGGCGCTCGATTTCGCCGAGCTGCGCGACCAGCAGACTTCGCGGTTCCAGCAGGCGCACGAGCGCGAGGCCGAGGCGATCGCCGACATCTCGGACCGCATCGCCACTGAGTTTGAGAAAGAAAGCCTTGTCGCAACGCTGACCACCCAAGTCGGGCAGAAGAAGAAGCTGATCGCGGATTACACAGCCGATCGCGCCAAGCTCGTCGTCAAGGGCACCGAGGCGCAGGTCACCCGCCACACGCGGCTCAGCGAGGCGGCCCAGAATCTCCGCAACAAGATCCAGTCCTTCGGCAATCAGCGCCGCACCTTCGTCGCCCTGCAGGACGAGGTCCGAAGCGTCCGCGCCACCGGCGCGCCGGAGATGTTGCGCCAAGCTCGAGCTCGACACGGCGCCAGCGGCATGAGCGACCAGCAATGGGACGATTTCCTGCTGATCTACAAGGGCGACGTCGACAAGAGCCTGACAGCCTACGTCGCATGGGCCGATGGCGAGGTCCGCAAGCTCAATGGCGTTCCGCCGCCGCCCGGCGACCAAAACGTCGCCTTGATTCCGGACGCTGCCGATCTTTCGGCGCTTCCGCTCGCGCCGATCGCCGCCGAAATGACGCGTCTTGAGGCGCTGTTCAGCGCCGATAAGGTCGTTCGCGATCAATACGCGGCGCTGACCGGCCGCATCGCGCAGGAGAACTCCGCGCTCCAGACCCTCGAAACCCGGCTCACGGATGCGCAAGGCGCGGCGGTGCGCCGGAAAGACCTTCAGACCGAGCGTGACGAAACCTATGGCCGGGTATTCGAGGCGATCATCAACGAACAGAACGCGCTGGCCGGACTCTACGCCCCGCTGATGGCGCGGCTTGCGGCATCGTCAGGCACACTGAAGAAGCTCAGCTTCGCGGTTCGCAGGATCGCCGACGTTCAAGCATGGGGCTCGGTTGCGGAGGAAGAACTCCTTGATCGGCGCAAGACCGGCCCATTTTACGGAAGGGGCTCTCTCATCGCGGCCGCCACTGAAGCGCTCAAGCCGGTCTGGGAAACGGGCTCGGCGGTGGAGGTTCAGGCGGCCATGACTGCATTCATGGCAAGATACCTGAGAGACTTGCTGTCTCACGCACCTTTTGCGCCCACGCAGCAGGCCGAATTCCGGGCCTGGTCGAAACGGTTCGCGCATTGGCTTTTCGGCACCGATCACATCACGGTCCGGTACGAGATCTCCTACGACGGTGTCGACATTCGCAAGCTGTCGCCGGGCACGCGCGGGATCGTGCTGCTGTTGCTCTACCTCGCTCTCGACGATTCCGACGATCGCCCGCTGATCATCGATCAGCCTGAAGAAAATCTCGATCCCAAGTCCGTGTTCGACGAGTTGGTGGCGCTGTTTGTCGCGGCCAAGGCGAAGCGCCAAGTGATCATGGTCACGCACAACGCCAACCTCGTCATCAACACCGATGCGGACCAGATCATCGTCGCATCGGCGGGTCCGCATCCCTCGGGCGGCTTGCCGCCGATCACCTATGTGTCGGGCGGTCTTGAGAGCGCGGAAATTCGCAAGGCGGTGTGCGACATTCTGGAGGGCGGCGAGGCTGC
>Ga0209916_1001426_pt1 | contig 20702 bp, 19 predicted proteins | sample ThiBio_1000_plan_FD_183956 | JGI IMG/M metagenome (GOLD analysis project Ga0209916, IMG submission 183956) | Wastewater bioreactor microbial communities from Cape Town, South Africa - Thiocy_solids_2 (SPAdes) | ecosystem: Engineered > Bioreactor > Thiocyanate-remediating > Anaerobic-Aerobic ... | reverse complement strand
GCGGGCTGATCTTGAGGTCCTTGTTCTCGGCGCCGAGCTGCTTGCGGAACGCCTCCATCTCGGTGATGTCGGCGTCCTCGTGCTGGGTGACGTGCGGGATCATCGCCCAGTTGCGCGCCAGGTTCGCACCGGAAATCTTCTGGATGCGGGTGAGCGGCTTCTCCTCGATCTCGCCGAACTTGGCGAAGTCGACCTTCGGCCACGGCAGCAGGTTCAGGCCGCCCACCGCGGCGGCGGCGCCGGCCACCGGACGCGCGCCGGAGGCGAGCGCGTGCTTGACGTAGGTGCTGACGTCCTCGCGCTGGATGCGGCCGCCGCGGCCGCTGCCCTTCACCTGCTGGATGTCCACGCCCAGTTCGCGCGCGAACGCGCGCACCGCCGGGCTGGCGTACGGCGCGTCGCCGGGCATCACGATGTTGGCGTCGAACGGCGGGCGCGCCTGCGGCGATACGTCGCCCTCGGGCGCGTTGTGCGCACCCTGGACGGCGGCCGGCGCGGGTTGCGCTGCGGCGGGAGCGGGCGCGGGCGCGGGCGCGGGGGCCGGCGCGGGGGCGGGGGCCGCCGGCGCCGGAGCCGGGGCCGGCGCGGCGGCGGCGGGCCTGGCGGCGGCCGGTTCGGCAGCGGCGCCGTCGGTTTCGATCACCGCAATCAGCGTCCCCTCGGAGACTTCATCGCCCACCTTCAGCTTCATTTCCTTCACCGTGCCGGCAAACGGCGCGGGCACTTCCATGGTCGCCTTGTCCGATTCCAGCGTGATCAGGCTCTGTTCCTTCTCCACCCGGTCGCCGGCCTTGACCAGCACTTCGATGACGGGAACGTCCGCGTGGCCGATGTCGGGGACGCGGGCTTCTTTGAGGTCGGCCATGATGACTCCTGCTGGCGAGGGCGTACCGCTCGGGGATGGCGGTCGCGGACAAGGGGTCAATCATAACGAAGGCACGCCCGATCCGTATCCCCGCAGGCATTGATCCGAGTGACTTTCCGTCCACCATGCGTATGCGTATGCATGACCTTGAGCGCAGGCGGGACGACCGCGCCTTCCCCTAGTCTGGCCGCATCGCCCCGCTGCGCCGGTGGCGCAGGAAACCCCCCGATGCTGACCATACGCGAGCTGTCGAAGACCTACGCCAACGGCGTGCGGGCATTGCGCGAGGTGTCGCTGGACATCCCCCACGGCATGTTCGGCCTGCTCGGCCCGAACGGTGCGGGCAAGTCGTCGCTGATGCGCACCATCGCCACGCTGCAGGAGCCGGACGCGGGCACGATCCGGCTGGACGGGATGGACCTGCTGGCCGACAAGCAGGCCACCCGCCGCCTGCTCGGCTACCTGCCGCAGGAGTTCGGCGTGTACCCGAAGGTCTCGGCCGAGGCGATGCTGGAGCACTTCGCCGTGCTCAAGGGCATCGTCGCCAAGGGCGAGCGCAAGGAACTGGTCGAGTCGCTGCTGCGCCAGGTGAACCTGTGGGACGTGCGCAAGCGCAAGCTGGGCACCTACTCCGGCGGCATGCGCCAGCGCTTCGGCATCGCCCAGGCGCTGCTCGGCGACCCGCGGCTGGTGATCGTCGATGAACCCACCGCCGGGCTCGACCCGGAAGAACGCAACCGCTTCCTCAACCTGCTGGCGGAGATCGGCGAGCGGGTGGTGGTGATCCTCTCCACCCACATCGTGGAGGACGTCACCGACCTGTGCCCGCGCATGGCGATTCTCGGCCAGGGCCAGGTGCTGCTCGCCGGCGAGCCGACCGAGGCGATCCGCTCGCTGGACGGCCGCGTGTGGCGGCGCACGATCGACAAGGCCGAACTGGACGGCTACCGCGCCCGCATGAACATCCTGTCCACCCGCCTTGCCGGCGGCCGCACCCTGCTGCACGTGCTGGCCGACGCGCTGCCGGAAGAAGGCTTCGAGCCCGTCGCGCCCGACCTGGAGGACGTCTACTTCGGCCGCCTGCGCGCGCAGGCCGTCGCGCGCGCCGCCTGACGGCCGGCGGCCCATACCGGACGGGAAGACCGATGTTCTTCGAGATACTCCGTTTCGAACTGCGCCAGCAGCTGCGCGCGCCGTTGTTCTGGATCGTCGCGGCGGCGTTCGGCGCACTGGCGTTCGCGCTGGCCAGCACCGACGCGGTGACCGTCGGCGGCGCCAGCGGCAACGTGCTGCGCAACGCGCCGCTGGTCATCGCGCGGCTGCTCGGCGTGCTCACCGTGCTCAGCACCTTCCTGGTGACGGTGTTCGTGGCCGGCGCGGCGCTGCGCGATTTCGAGCAGCGTACCGCGGAGTTGTTCTTCACCACGCCGATCGACCGCGGCGCCTATCTCGGCGGCCGTTTCGCCGCCGGCTACCTCGCCGCGCTGGCGGTCATGCTGGCCTGCGCGCTGGGCGTGGCCATTGGCGGCGCCATGCCGTGGATCGACGCGGCGCGGCTGGGTCCGGCGAGCTGGCACGGCTACGCCTGGGCGTTCGGGGTGATGGTGCTGCCGGACCTGCTGTTCATCGGCGCGCTGCTGTTCCTGCTCGCCACCACCACGCGCTCGCTGCTGGCTAGCTACATCGGCCTGATCGCCTACTTCGTGCTGAATGCCGTGGTCGGCCTGCTGACCCGCGACGTCAACAACCACTTCATCGCCGCGATGCTCGACCCGTTCGGCGGCCGCACCCTGGCCCTGGTCACGCGCTACTGGTCGGCCGACCAGGCCAATCACGAATTGCCTGCGCTGAGCGGCGTGCTGCTGTTCAACCGCGTGCTGTGGAGCGCGGTCGGCGTGGCCATGCTGGGCGTCGCGGCGGCGCTGTTCCGGCCGACCCGCGAAGGCCTGCAGCTGCCGCGGCGCAGGAAGCGCAGCGAGCCGCCGCTGCTGCGCCCGCAGGCGGGCGCCACCGCGCTGGCCCTGCCGAAGGTGCGCCTGGCGGACGACCGGCGCGCCCACCTGCTGCAACTGCGCACGCAGTTCGCGTTCGACACCCTGGGAGTGCTGCGCGGGGCGCCGTTCCTGATCATGCTGGCGCTCGGGCTGTTCAACCTGGTCTTCGCGCTGGCGCTGTCCAGCCAGATCTACGGCACCGCCACCTGGCCGGTGACGCACCAGGTGCTGGAGAACGTGCGCGGCAGCTTCCAGTGGCTGCTGTACATCATCGTCACGTTCTACGCCGGCGAGCTGGTGTGGCGCGAACGCAGCCAGCGCTCGGCCGAGGTCAGCGACGCCTTCCCGGTGCCGGACTGGGTGCCGTTGACCGCCAAGCTGGGCGCCCTGCTGGCGGTGATCGCCACGTTCCTGCTGATCGGTGCGCTGGTCGGCATCCTGTGGCAGCTGGGTCACGGCTACACGCAGCTGGAACCGGGCCTGTACCTGGCCACGCTGGCCTTGAACGCGCTGCCGTTCGTGCTGCTGGCGGTGCTGGCGCTGTTCCTGCAGGTGCTGTCGAACAACAAGTTCCTCGGCTACCTGCTGACCATCGTGTGGCTGGTGCTGAGCACGATCGGCTTCAGCCTGCTGCACTGGGAGCAGTACCTGTACAACTACGGCAACGCGCCGGGCGTGCCCTATTCGGACATGAACGGCTTCGGCCATTTCCTCGGCGCCGCCTTGTGGTTCGATTTCTACTGGACCTGCGCCGCGGTGGTGCTGCTGGTGCTGGCCGCACTGTTCTGGGTGCGCGGCACCGAGCCGTCATGGCGCGAACGCCTGCGCGAGGCACGCGCGCGGCTGCATGCGCCGGCGAAGCTCGTGCTGGCGGCGGCGCTGCTCGCCTTCGCCGGCAGCGGCGCCTGGATCTACTACAACACCAACGTGCTGAACCACTTTCAGAGCAGCACGGCGAAGACGATCCAGCGCGCCGACTACGAGAAGAAATACGCGAAGTACAAGGACCTGCCGCAGCCGCGCATCACCGCGGTGAAGGCCGAGGTCGACATCTTCCCGTACCGGCGCCGGCTCGCCATCCGCGGCCACTACACCCTGGTCAACAAGACTGCTGCCCCGATCAGCGAGCTGCACGTGAACTTCCACGATGCGTTCGCCGTGAAGTCGTTGGCGTTCGCGCCGCACGACACGCTCAGCGCGGACCAGGCGCTCGGCTACACCATCTACCGGCTGAAGACGCCGCTGATGCCGGGTGCGTCGATGGCGTTCGACTTCACGCTGGCATATGCGCCGAAGGGCTTCACCAACAGCCCGGAAGGCCAGTTCCTCGCGCACAACGGCAGCTTCTTCAACAACACCGTGATGCCGCAGTTCGGCTACCAGACCCAGACGCAGCTCACCGACCGCAACGACCGCCGCAAGTACGGACTTTCCGCCGAGGTGCCGCGAATGCCGAAGCTGGGCGACGAGCAGGCCCGCGCGAACACCTACCTCAGCAACGATGCCGACTGGATCAGCTTCGACACCACCGTATCCACCGCGCCCGACCAGCTCGCCATCGCGCCGGGCACGCTGCAGAAGGAATGGACCGCGAATGGCCGGCGCTATTTCCACTACACCATGACCCAGGACGGCACGGACCAGCCGATGCTGCCGTTCTTCTCGTACCTGTCGGCGCGCTACGCGGTGAAGCACGAGGCCTGGAAGGGCGTGGACATCGCGGTGTACTACAACCCCGCGCATGCCTGGAACGTGGACCGCATGATCCAGGGCGCGAAGGACGCACTGGACTACTACGACGCGAACTTCACGCCCTACCAGTTCAGGCAGCTGCGCATCCTGGAGTTTCCGAACTACGCCAGCTTCGCGCAGTCGTTCGCCAACACCATCCCCTACTCCGAATCGATCGGCTTCATCGCCGACCTGCGCGACAAGAGCAAGATCGACTACGTCTACTACGTCACCGCGCACGAAGTGGCGCACCAGTGGTGGGCGCACCGGGTGATCGGCGCCAACATGCAGGGCTCGACCATGCTCAGCGAATCGCTGTCGCAGTACTCGGCGCTGATGGTGATGAAGCACAAGTACGGCGCCGACCAGATGCGCAAGTTCCTGAAGTACGAACTGGACGGCTATCTGGCCGGGCGCGCTACCGAGAAGCTCGCCGAGGAGCCACTGGCGAAAGTGGAGAACCAGCAGTACATCCACTACAAGAAGGGCTCGCTGGTGTTCTACGCGTTGCAGGACTACGTCGGCGAGGGCGCGCTGAACGCAGTGCTGAAGCAGTTCCTGCTCGACAAGGGTTTCCAGCAGCCGCCGTACACCACCTCGCGGGAATTCATGGACGCGCTGGGCAAGGCGCTGGGCCCGAAGTGGCAGCCACTGCTCGACGACTTCTTCTGGAAGATCACCCTGTTCGACAACCGCCTCGTCGAGGCCACCGCGAAAAAACTGCCGGACGGCAAGTACGAAGTGACCCTGAAGCTGCACGCCGGCAAGGTCCACGTGGACGGCACCGGCAGGGAAACCGCGGCGAAGCCGGACATCCCGATCGAGGTCGGCGTGTTCGCCGCATCCACCGGTGACGGCAGGGATGGCAAGCCGCTGTACCTGCAAAAACGCCTGCTGCCCGACGGCGACAGCACGCTCACCGTGATCGTCGACGGCAAGCCCGCCGTGGCCGGCGTCGATCCCTACAACGAGCTGATCGACAAGGTCTCCGGCGACAACCGCCGCCCGGTCACGCTGCCCTAGGCCCCACCGGGTCCGGGGTTGCCGCGCACCAGGGTGACCTGCTGCGGCCCCAGCGGAACGCTGATCTGCTGCGCGTCGATCTGCCGCTTGATCGCGTGCAGCAGATCGGTCTGCGCGGCCCAGCCATCACTGACGAGGGTCCAGCCGCGCAGTACCAGGTTCACCATCTGCCCGCTCAGGTTCTCGATCCATACCCCGGGCTCCGGATCCTTCAGGATGCGCGGATCCGCCGCCATCAGCTGCATGATCGCGGCCATCACCTGTTCGGCGTCGTCGCGATAGGCGATGCCGAGCTTCAGCTCGAAGCGACGTGTACCGCGGCGGTTGTAGTTGATGATGGCGTCGCCGCCGACCTTCGCGTTGGGCAGGATCGCCTCGCGGTTGTCCGGCAGCAGCAGCTGGGTGTGCATCAGGTTGATGCTCTGCACGGTGCCTTCGGTACCGCCGGCGCTGACGTAGTCGCCGACCCGGAACGGGCGGAACAGCACCAGCAGCACGCCCCACGCCAGGTTGCTGAGCGAACCCTGCAGGGCCAGCCCCACCGCCAGTCCGGCGGTGCCGAGTGCGGCGACCATCGGCGCCGACGGCACGCCCAGCACGCCCAGCGCAGTGACCACCAGCAGCACCACCAGCACGCCATGGATCAGGTTGCGCAGGAAGCCGCTGAGGGTGGAGTCCAGGTTGGCCCGGCCCAGCGCCGCGCGGGCGAAATTCGCCAGCCAGCGCGCCACCCACATGCCGACCAGCAGCACCAGCAGCGCGCCAAGCAGGCGCAGGCCAAGCTGCACGGCCTGGTCGGTGTAGGCGGATACGTCATGCGTCGCAGCGCCGCGCGCCGGCGCTGCGGCGAAGATATCGAACATCGCTTCGACTCCGGAAAGAACCGGGGGCAGCCTAGCAGGGCGACGCTGAAATCACCGCCCAGCAAGCGTTTCAGAGCCGACGATCCTCGATCTCGCTGACCCGGCCGTCGACGATGGTGACCACGGTGACGTGGTCGCCGCGGCGATAGCGCCACTGTTCGCCGCCCTGGTGCTGGTCGATGACGCGCACGCCGCCGCGGCGGCTGCCGTGGCTGCGCGGCTTGCGCGCATGCGATTTCGAGGTGGGCTTGCCCAGCAGCTCCACTACCCGCTCGCGGCTGTCGCCGGCGGTGAGCACCTGGCTGCCCACGCGCAGCGTGCTGGACGCCTGCACGGCGGCACTGAATGCGAACAAGGCGACGACGAGACGAATGCGCATGACCTGCTCCCTGGTCCGGTTGGATTGATCTGGCTGAAATGGTTGCCCCGAGTGCCGCCACCCGCGTCTCGGCTCGCGCCTCAGAAACCGGCGCCCGGCTGCGCCAGGTAGTGCAGCTCCTCCGGCGTGCTGGGGCGCCCGAGCGCGGCATTGCGGTGGGGAAAGCGGCCGAAGCGCGCGATCACCTCGAGGTGGCGCCGAGCATAGTCCAGGTATCCCTCGAACAGTGGGCGTTGTTCCGTCGGCACTTCCGCGCGCAGCGCCTCGAACAGCGCCACCGAACGCCGCTGCAGCGCGATGTCCTCGGCATGTTCCAGCGGCAGGTAGGCGAACACGCGCTGCACGGCGGGCAGTTGCCGGTCGTCACCGCGAGCCAGCCCTGACAGCGCCACGCGCTGCGCGCCGGCGTCCGTCGCCCAGGCGCGCGGGTCGTGGCGGTACAGGTTGCGCGGGAACTGGTCGAGCACGATCAGCAGTGCCAGCCAGCCCGCCGGGGTGCGCGTCCAGTCGTCCAGCCGCCCTTCCGCGGCGGCTTGTGCGGCGGCGCCGAAGCGCTCGCGGATCTGCGCGTCGAAGGCATCGTCGGCAGCGAACCAGTGGGCGGCATTCGCCGCGGCGAACCAGAAATCCAGGACGTCCTGCGCGGTCGTCGGCATCGGCGGCCTCGTTCAATAGCGGGCGCTACCGCCCAGACTGTGCATGTCCAGGTGGATGCCGCGCAAGCGCGGCAACTGCCGGCGCAGCACCAGCGCCGACTCCGCTGGCGCCGTGGCGATGGCCTGCTCGAAGCGGCGCAGCAGCAGGCTCTCGTCGTGCGCCAGCAGGTGGATCCAGGCATGGTCGCGGCGCGCGGCAGTGCGCATCAGCCAGCCGGCCAGGTGGCGGTGCACCACACCACGCCAGCTGCCTCGCCGGCACGGTCGGGCGCCGCGCTCGGCGAGCGGCGCCTGCAGGTCGGCGACCAGCAGCTCCAGCGTGTGCGCGTTGTCGTTCAGCACCATGCGCAGGCCCGGCTCGCACGCCGTCGCGGCATGCCGATAGAGCTGGCGCAGGTCGATGCTGCGCCGGATCAGGGCATTGCAGGTGGAGACGGGCAACGACGGCGACATGCGGAAACCGGCAATCCTGGGCGGTGCGCCATCCTCGCCCCGGCCCACTTAGCCGCAGATTAACCCCGCGCCAGCGGGCGGCCGCCGGTCAGCTTCGTTCACGGTTCGACCTGCAGCAGATTCAGCGGCTGTCCGTTGCCGCCGCGCACGCCCTGCTGCAAGGCCGCCAGCCGCTGGATCGACGGGCACAGCGCCTCGACCTGCGGGCGCAGCACCTGCAGTCGCGCCTGCAGGCGCGGGCGCAACGCGGTGGCGAGGTCGGCAGCGCGGTCGCGCAGGCTGGCGGCGGCCTGCAGGTCGCCGGCCAGCGCGGCGTTGATCGCCTGCTGGCCGAGGTCGGCCGCCAGCAGCGGCAACAGGTCGCCGGCGATCTGGTTCATCGCCTGGTTGGCGGCGTCGCCCTGCCAGTCGTGCGTGCTCTGGCTGACCGAGATGCGCCGCTTCAGCTCGGCCGCATGCGCGGCCAGCCGGCGGTCGAACTCGGCGCGCGTATCGGCGCCCAAACCCATGCCGTCGGCCTCCGCGCGCAGCGCCTGGGCGGCGATGTCCACGCCGTTGCGCGCCACCGTGCGCACCCGCGGCGCCAGCGCGCGCAGCTCGCGCCCGAACACCGTCAGGCGGTCTTCGTCCTCCGCATTCAAGTTCACCACGGCGCCGTCGGTGCGCAGCGCGCCGTGCTGCAGTTCGACATGGAACGGCGCCGGCGACGGTCGATCGAACAGCAGGCTGTCGGGCTTCAGGGTGACGTCGTAGCTGCTGCTGGCATGGCAGGTGGTCGACAGGTCCTGCGCGTGCAGCCATGGCGCGGCGAGCGGCAGGCTGAGCAGGAACAGCAATCGCGGCAGGCGCATGGAGGATTTCCCGAAGATCGACTTGCCCAGCGATAGCCGACGTTGCCGCAACCGTCGCTGAACTGGCCCACTCAGCGTGGACGCGGGCGGAACTGCGCGCGCACCGCCGGCCGCCCCAATGTCCAGGCCAGCCACAGCAGCAGCGGGATCGCGACTGCCTTGAGCGCCAGGCCGACCTGCCAGACGCGCTCGGCCCGCGCGATCATCCACAGCGCCACCTCGCCCAGTTGCGGCTGCGCCTGTGCGTGCTGCCGCGCGATGTCGAAGTCGCCCGCCTGCTGCAGCATCAGCACGCCCGACAGCAGCGCCCACGCGGCCAGCAGCACGGCCAGCAGCTGCAGCACCGCCCGCGCCCACGCCTGGCGCAGGATGCAGCCGGCGCAGGCCACGATGACCAGCAGCGAGGCGGCCAGATACGCGTACTCGCCGTGCCGCAGGTACTGCACGAAACCCAGCGCGGCAACCAGCAGCAGCATCCACGGGCCAATGGCCCAGGCCGCGAAGCGGCGTGCCGGGGCGGAGTCGTGGTGCACCACCGGCGGCATCAGGCGGCCGCCTCGTGGCGGCACGCACGGGTGCGCGGCGGAGCCGAAACAGGCAGGCGGGGACGGGGCATCGCGGATTCTCGATTCGGGAAGGCGTGGTTACGGCCCGCAGTTTATCGCGCCCACGAAGAAGGGCGCCGTGCGGCGCCCTGCTTCGTCGCTGCAGCAGGCATCAGGGCCGGCTGATGGTGAACTTGCCTACCGAGACGCCAAGGTTGACGCCTTCGCCGGTGCCGGACAACGCCAGCGAGGTGGTGCCCTTGGTCAGCAGCTGCGCGGTGCCGCTCTTGACCACGCCGGCCTCGGCGCCGGCCTGGGCGTAGTTGCCGTAGATGTCGGCGATGTCGTGCACCTTGCTGATCTCGCCCTTGCCGTTGTCGATGTGGTACTTGCCGGCGGTTAGGCCGCCGCCGACCACGGCGATCTTCACGTTCGCGCGCTGGCCGTTGCTGCAGGTGACCGTGCCGCTGCCCTCGGCATGCTTGTAGATCAGCGACCAGCCGGACAGGGTGTACACCAGGTCGCATTTCACCGAGGCTTCGGCGGCCCGTGCGTTGCTGGTCGGCAGCGCGGTCGCGGCGCCCGCGCAGGCGATTATCAGCGCAGCCATTCCAAACGTATGCTTGATCATCGTCGTCTCCTTTCGCGTTCTGCGGGTGAGTCCGTGCGCCGCGGAGGCGAGGCGGAACGGCAACCGCGGCGGGATGAGCGCAGAGTGTGCACGGCCGCGTGACAATCACGTGCAGAAGCCCGACCGCCGTTCAGGTTCCCGCCATGCGCCATGGCAGGGAGGCGCTGGTTGTCGCGCGGCAGACGCCACGCATAGACTCATCCTGCAATGGCGGTCGGCGAGGCGAAGGGCAGCATGGTCAAGTATTCACTGGTCGGTTACGACGGTTCGGAGGCCTCCCGCCGCGCGTTCGAGTTCGCGGTCGAGCTGGCCCGCTGCGGCCACGGCCGCGTGCGTGTGGTGTCGGTGCTGCAGGTCACCGAGGGCGGCGCCGACGCCTGCGCGCTGCTGATGGCCGACAACGGCACCGAGCGCGCGCGTGAGCTGCTGGAGGAACTGACCGCGATCGTGCCCGACGCGGCCGCGCTGATCGACGTGGAACTGACCCTGGGCAGCCCCGGCGATGTGCTGCTCAACCAGGTCGAGCAGCACGGCGTGGACCACATCGTGATCGGCCATACCGAACGCGGCGCGCTGGCACGCTGGCTGCTCGGTTCGGTATCCGGCAACGTGCTGGCGCGCGCCCACGTGCCGGTGACGGTGGTGCGTTGAGCGCGAACGCCAAGTCGGCCGGCGTTAATCCGCTGCCGCGGGCAGCCCGTATGCTGTGTCATCGCGCCGTCACCTCGCGGACCGTCGGCAGGCGCCCTGCCGCTGCCGCGGCCATCGCCCTACGGGGAAACCTGCCTTGAGCCAAGCCACCGACCTGCCCTGGACCCTGGAAAGCATCGACCTCGACCGCATCGAGGTCGCCCGCGTGCGCCACGACGAGGACCTGTTCTTCCTGCTGTGCAGCTCGTCCTTCGTCGAAAGCGGCTCGGACCTTTACGCGCGCAACCTGGTCGACCATTTCGCCGGCGACGAGGAACTGGGCGACTGGCTGCGCCAGCACTGGGAGCAGGAGGAACTGCAGCACGGCCGCGCACTGGCCGCCTACGTCCGGAAGGTCTGGCCGGAGTTCGACTGGGACAAGGGCTTCGCCGCGTTCTGGCAGGAGTACGGCGCGGTGTGCACCGCCGAGCAGCTGGAGTCGAGCCGCGGGCTGGAGCTGGCCGCGCGCTGCGTGGTGGAAACCGGCACCGCCAGCCTGTACCGGGCGCTCAACGACATCACCGACGAGCCGGTGCTGAAGCAGCTGACCAACCACATCAAGAGCGACGAGGTGCGCCACTTCAAGTATTTCTACCAGCACTACCAGCGCTATCGCGGGCGCGAGGGCTTCGGTCGCTACCGGGTGTTCCGCGCGCTGCTGCGCCGGGTCAACGAGATCAAGAGCGAGGACAGCGACATCGCGCTGCGCCATGTGTTCAACCAGTGCTACCCGCAGGGCAACGAGGCCGAATTCCGCCGCCTCAGCGACCGCGCGCAAGGCCGCCTGCGCCGCAACATCCCGGCGGCGATGACGGTGAAGATGCTGCTCAAGCCGCTGGACCTGCCGCCGCGCCTGCAGAACGCGCTGGAAAAGCCGCTGGCGAAGATCACCGAGAAGCTGTTCCTGCACTGACCGGCATCGGTGCGGTCCGCGGGCGCGAACTTCAGTGCGCCCCGGCGGGCGGCTGCCCTTCGCGCGGCGCGCTCTCGATCTGCCGCTGCTTCTGCTGCGCGAGCTTCAGCAGCTTCACGTCGACCGGGCGAATCCGCGTGATGGTGCAGGGGAAGTTGCGCCGTCCGGTGAGCACCTTGTCGAAGCCGACCATCACCTGGCCGACGCTGGAGGTGATCCCGATCGCGTTGACGAACATCAGGTCGTGGCAGCCGCCGAGGTCCAGCAGCCACGCCTCGTTCGGCCGCGTGTAGACGGCCAGCTCGGTGTCGCCGAGCGGCTCCCACGAGTACAGGTTGAAGAAGCGGAAGCTGTTCACCGGCGCGCCGGCCGCGGCGGCATAGGCGGCCTGGCGCTCGCCCATGCGCTGGGCGTAAGGCAGGCTGGAACAGGCGCCGAGCAGGCCGAGCAGGCTGGCGGCAAGCAGCAGGCGTGGCGTTTTCATGGCATCCATCTCCGTCGGGCGGGATACCTGCAAACGCGCGAGGCGGCTCGCCGCTTACCGCGCTACTTCTTTTTCGGCTTGCCCACGGCCACCCACCTGGCCGGGTCGAAACCGCCGACTTCGTAGACCAGGCTCTGCTTCTTCTCGCCGTCGACCAGGGTGACGTCCAGCGTGATCTTCTTCGCCTTGCGCAGCATCGCGAGGAAGCCGTTGTCGTCGCGGATCATCAGCGCCGGCTCGCCGGTGGACGGCGCGAACGCCTTGATCCGCACCGGCTTGCCGTCGACCTCGCCGGCGAGGGTGCAGTTGCCGCGGCAGACGAAGCCGGGCTTGCTGCCGTACAGGAACACGCTCTGGCCCCATTCGGTATGCCGGCGCAGCACCAGCCGCACGCGCTCGCCGCCGGCCGGCTGGCTGTTCTCGATGGTGGCGGTGGACTGCGTGCCGCCGGCCATCGGCGCCACCTGGTACAGCCACAGGCCGGCCAGCCGGTTCTTCTCGCTGGCCGCGGTGTAGCGCTGCTCGATCGCCGGCAGGGTCTTCTGCACTTCCTTCGCCGCGTCGCTGGCGGGGAAGCGCTTGACGATGTCCTTGCCCATCGACACCGCCATCCCGTCGTTGCCGATGCGCAGCAGCTGGCGGTAGGTGTCGAGGTTGCGCGCCGCGTCGTTCGCCTGCGCCTGGGCCTGCTGCTGCTCGGCCGTGGGCGCCGGCGCGCCGCCCTGCGGCGAGCAGCCGGCGAGCAGCCAGGCGGCGCAGAGAGCCAGCGGGGCATGACGGAGAAAAGCGCGATTCATCGGCAACCTGCCAGTCGGGAACAGGCCGCTAGCTTGGAACGATCCGCCGCCGCCATGCAACCGCGCTGGCTCAGTCCGCCTGGCCGAAACGTTCGCGCAGCGCGGCGCGGTAGCGCCGGCTGCAGGGGATCTTCGCGCCATCGCGCATCTGCAGGCGCGCGTCGCCGCTTTCCAGCGGCTCGATCTCGGCCAGGTAATCGAGGTTGACGAAGTGGCTGCGATGCACCCGCACGAAGCGGGCCGGGTCCAGCCGCTCCTCGATCCCGGCCATGGTGGCGCGCAGCGGATAGTCGCGCCCGCGCACGTGCAGGTTCACGTAATTGCCCGCGGCCTGCAGCCATTCGATTTCGCTGGCATTGAGCAGGAACTCCTTGCCCAGCTTGCGCACCAGGAAACGCTCCGGCCGCTCCACCGGCTCCACCGGAGCGCCCTCGTCCGGCGCGGCCAGCAGTTTCGCCTCACCCTGCTGGCGCAGCCGCCACAGCCGGTACAGCACCAGCGTGCCGACGATCACGAAATAGGTGCGCACGTCCTTGAGGTATTCGTAGCCGAAGTTGACCCACCACGAGGCGCCGAAAGCGTCGTAAGTCTTGCCCGCGACGAGGTAGCCGAGCCGGCGCAGCAGATGCATCGCGCCGACGTGGACCAGGCTGAACGGCACGCTGAACAACAGGTGCAGCGGCAGGTTGCGGCGCCAGTTGTCGAAGCGGATCGGCCAGCGCCGTTCGAGCGCGATCACCCCGGGCAGCAGGGCCAGCAGCACCAGCAGGCTGCTCCATTCCCACAACCAGGGCTCCCATGGCGCCGCGCCGGCATGGTCGAGGCGCGAGTTGATGCTGTTGAAGACCCCGTTCAGCGCGAAGAACGCCAGCCAGGCGCCGACCTCGAACGGCCGCCGCCAGCGCTGGTAGATGTCGAAGCCGGGAGGGGTGGCCATCGGCCGAAGTTTACCCAACTCGCCCCGCTACTCGTCCCTGCCGCCCGCGATTCGTCACCCCCGCCCGGCGAACGGTCACTTCGGGCGGGACAGGCCGCGCACGGCAACCCACGCTTGAGCCACTTTCACGCACGGGAACGCCGCCATGAACCGCCGCCACGACATCGACGCCCTGCGCGTCTTCGCCTTCGGCCTGCTGATCCTGTACCACGCCGCCATGCTGTACGTGGCGGGCACGGGCTGGGAGTTCCATCTCAAGAGCAGCCACACCGCCGAATGGCTGCAGTACCCGATGCTGTTCCTCAACCGCTGGCGGATGGAGCTGCTGTTCCTGGTTTCCGGGCTGGCGGTGAACTTCATGCGCCGCCGTGGCAGCCTCACCCGGCTGGCCGGCAAGCGCAGCCTGCGCCTGCTGCTGCCGCTAGTTTTCGGCGTGCTGGTGGTGATCCCGATTCAGCCCTACGTGCAGGGCCTGTCGAACCACCTGATCGAGCCGGGCTTCGGCCGCTTCCTGCTGCGCTACTGGAGCGGCGGCCCGTGGCCGGCCGGGGCATTCACCGGCTGGCAGTACGGCTTTACCTGGAACCACCTGTGGTACCTGCCGTATCTGTGGGTCTACACCATGCTGTTGCTGGGCGCGCTGCCTGCGCTGGAATCGCGGCCCGGCCAGCGCCTGCGCGCCGCCGTGCTGCGACTGCGCGGCCCCGCCCTGCTCGTGCTGCCGGCGCTTCCGCTGTTCGTCTGGGATCGCCTGCTGGGCAGCCGCTACCCGTTCACCGGCGCGCTCTGGGGCGACTGGTCGGCCCATGCGCTCTACTTCAGCATGTTCCTGTACGGCTACCTGCTCGGCACCGACAGCAGCCTGTGGACGGAACTGGCGCGGCAGCGCCGGGTCGCGCTGGGCTCGGCGCTGCTGTGTTTCGCATTGTACCTGGCCGGCATCCGCCTGCTGCCCGACGCGGCGCCGGCCGCCGTGTGGTGGGTCGTGCACGCGCTGCGCTACGCCTACCTGTGGACAGCCATCTGTGCCGTGCTGGGCTGGGGCCACGCCTATCTCGACCGCCCGTTCCGCTGGCTGCCGTATGCGCGCGAGGCGGTGTACCCGTGGTACGTGCTGCACCAGAGCCTGCTGTTGCTGTTCGCCTGGCGGCTGATGCCGCTGGGGCTGGGGCCGGTCGCCGAACCGGTGGCGATCGTGCTGGCCACGGTGGGCGGCTGCGCGCTGCTGCACGAGTACGTGATTCGCCGCGTGCGCTGGCTGCGGCCGCTGTTCGGACTCGACGCGGCGCCTGCGCGCCCCCGGCCGCGTGCCGTCGCGATGCCGCAGCCGGCCGACGATCTGGCCTGACTCAGCTTTCGCTGGCCATGCACGAGTCCAGATGTTCGACCCGCGCGATCTGGTCGAGCCAGACGTCCTGGCTCCACGCCGGTACGTCGGGGCGTTCCAGCCGGACCACGGCGTTGATGCCCTCGTGCTCGTCGGCATCGCGGAACAGCTGCACGTTCGGTCGCGTGACGACCACGCCATCGCAGCTGCTGCCGTCCTTGAGCAGCAGCACCACATGGCCGTTCGCCGGCAGTTCCTCGACCAGCGACTCGAGCTGCCGGATGCTGGTCCGGTCGGTGTAGACGCGTTGCGCTGCTCTGCCCATGGCATGGCCCTCGCGTGACGTGATCGGACCGCAGGGTGGTCGACCAGGCGGTAAGCGCGCGTCAATTCGTCCGTCTGCCAGCTGAACGGCCGCACGCGCCGCGTCCCGCCGGCCTCGGCCATTGCAACCGGGCCGCGGCGCCGGCGAGAACGGCGCGCGGCGACCGCGTTGCACGCGCCGCAGCGCCGCGGCATGCTCGACGCATGTCCGCGCCGATGCCTGGCCATTGCCTGTTGCCGCCGATCGCGCTCGTGGCCGTGCTGACCGCGGCGGGCGCCAGTGCCGCCACCGGCGGGCGCACCTGGGCCAACCCGCTGGACCTCGACTACCGCTACAACTACGAGCAGATGAACCAGGGCATTTCGTACCGCACCGGCGCGGATCCCGCGTTCGTGCGCTACGACGGCGCGTACTACCTGTTCCTGACCCTGGCCGATGGCTACTGGCGCTCGGACGATCTCGTGCACTGGCAATTCGTGCGGCCGGACCGCTGGCCGTTCGACGGTCCGGTGGCACCGGCCAGCCTGGTCGCCGACGGCAAGCTGTTCCTGATGCAGGCGGCGATGGAGCCGCGCCCGCTGTTGTTCTCGACCGATCCGGCGCATGGCCATTGGCAGTTCTGGACGCGCCTGCTGCCGGCGGTGCCGGGCGCGGTCTGGGCCGGCCACGAGAGCGCGATGAAAGCGGGCGACCTGCCGCCGGGGCCGTGGGACCCGGGCCTGTTCCGCGACGAGGACGGCAGGACCTACCTGTACTGGGGCTCCTCCAACGTCTTCCCGCTGTACGGAGCGCGGATCGACCTGGCGCTGGATCACGCCGACGAAGGCGAAGGCAAGCGGATGGCCTTCACCAGCAAGCCGGTGGCCCTGCTCAAGGCCGATCCGGCCATGCACGGCTGGGAACGCTTCGGCCAGGACCACACCGACAGCAGCATCCAGCCGTACGTCGAAGGCGCCTGGATGAACCGCCACGGCACGCGCTACTACCTGCAGTACGCCGCGCCCGGCACCGAGTACAACGCGTACGCCACCGGCGTGTACGTCGGCAGCCACCCGCTCGGCCCGTTCACCTACGCGCCGTACAACCCGGTCGGCTACAAGCCCGGCGGCTTCGTCGTCGGCGCCGGCCACGGCTCCACTTTCCAGGACGCCTGCGGCAACTGGTGGAACAGCGGCACCGCATGGATCGGCCTGAACTGGACCTTCGAGCGCCGCGTCGCGCTGTTTCCGGCCGGCTTCCACGCGGACGGCCAGATGTGGGTCGACACGCGCTTCGGCGATTTCCCCCAGCGCATGCCCGACCATCCGCTGCGCGAGGGCGAGAGCACCTTCACCGGCTGGATGCTGCTGTCGTACCGCAAGGCCGCCAGCGCTTCGTCGCAACAACCCGGCCATTCGCCATCCGAGGTGACTGACGAAAACCTGCGCACCTTCTGGGCCGCCGCCAGCAACAGCGCCGGACAGACGCTGACGCTCGATCTCGGCGGCCCGCGCACGGTGCGCGCGGTGCAGGTGAACTACGCCGATTACCGTTCCGGCCGCTACGGCGACGCGCCCGACATCGTCACGCGGTTCCGCCTCGACGGCTCGCTCGACGGCAAGCGCTGGACCACCCTGGCCGACCTCTCGCACGAGACGCGCGACCGGCCGAACGCCTACCTCGAACTCGAGCATCCGGCACGCATCCGCTACCTGCGCTACGTGCACGGCCACGTCGGCGCGCGCACGCTGGCGATCTCCGACCTGCGCGTGTTCGGCCATGCCGACGGCCCGCCGCCGCCGGCGCCGGTGCTGCTCTCGGCGCGCCGCCTGGCCGACAGCCGCGACGCCGAGATCGTGTGGCAGCCGGTGCCCGGCGCGGTGGGTTACAACGTGCGCTGGGGGCTCGCCGCCGATCGCCTGCACGAGACCTATCAGCGTTTCGCCGACCAGCCGACCCGACTGACCCTGCGCGCCTTGACCAAGGGCGTGGCTTACGTCGTGGCGGTGGAGGCGTTCGACGAGCGCGGCGTGTCGGCGCTGTCGCGGATCGCCCCGCTGAAACCCTGAGGCTGAACCGGGCGCGACGCTGTTTACGCCTCGCTCACGACGGCACTGGCAGCCTCGAAAGCCCGCCGACGAGGAGAACACTCCATGCGCCACCACGACATCGAGAGCCGGCTGCGCGATGCCGGCGAACGCGCCGGCCAACAGGCGCACCGCTACGCCGACGGCGCCGCCGAGCACGCGCATACGTTGCTGGAACGCGGCCGCGAGCTGGGCTCGCGCTGGAGCCGCCACCGCGATTCGTACGGCCGCCAGCTGTCGCACGCCGCCGAGGATTTCGCCGACGAGGCGAACTACCAGTACCGCCGCCTGCGCCGCCAGGTAAGTCGCCACCCGCTGGCCACCGCGGCGGTGGTCGCCGGCACCGTCGGCGCCTTCCTGCTGCTGCGCCGCGTGTTCCGCAACGACGACGACTGAGCGCCACCCACCTGTAGCCACGCGCACGCCCAGCGGCGGAGCGGCGCGCCCACCGCGGTATGCTGGCCGCCTGTACCGCAGGGGCTGACGCATGCGTTCGAGGGACCTCACCTTCCACCACCCGGTGGCGTTCTGGCTCGGCTGCGCGATGGTGGTCGGTGGCGTGCTGGCGCACCTGCCGATGCTGGCGATGGCCGCGCCGATGCACTTCCGCCTCGCCGGCATGCCGATGGACAACCCGATGCTGGTCGGCATGGCGCTGGTGCCGCTGGGCGTGCTGCTCGCCGGCTACGGCCTGATGCCGCGGCTGCAGCAGATGCGGCGCGCGCTGCACCCCGACCGCGAACCGCTGCCGTTCCATGCCGCCGACCACGTGCCGCTCAACCGCGAGCACTGGAAGCTGGTGGCGGTGCTGACCGTCGCGCTGGCGGTGGACGTGATGAAGCCGGCCACGATCGGCTTCGTGATGCCGGGGCTGTCGGCCGAGTACGGCATCAGCGGCGCGACCGCCGGCTGGCTGGCGCTGTCGGCGCTGACCGGCACCGTGGTCGGTTCGATCGTGTGGGGCCGGCTCGGCGACCTGTTCGGCCGCCGCGCCACCATCCTGCTGTCGGCGCTGATGTTCATGGGCACCGCGATCTGCGGCGCGATGCCGAGCTTCGGCTGGAACCTGGTGATGTGCTTCATGATGGGCGCGGCCGCCGGCGGCATGCTGCCGATCACCTTCACCCTGATGGCCGAGACCATCCCCACCCGTCACCGCGGCTGGCTGCTGGTGGCGCTGGGCGGCGTGGGTACGTCGGCCGGTTACCTGCTGGCCTCCGGCGCCGCCACGCTGTTCGAGCCGAGCTGGAGCTGGCGCTCGCTGTGGCTGCTCAACCTGCCCACCGGCGCGCTGATCATCCTGCTCAACCGCTACATCCCCGAGTCGCCGCGCTTCCTCGCCCTGGCCGGGCTGGAGGAGCAGGCGCGCGCGGTGCTGCAGCGTTTCTCCGGCACCGTGGCGCCGGTGGCGGACGCGCCTGCCGGTGGCGCTGCCCGTGCGCCGTCACACGTGCCGGCACGCACCGGCATGCGCCAGCTGCTGCGCGGGCGCCATGCGGCGATCAGCTGGGGCCTGATGGTATGCGCGGTGGCCTGGGGCCTGGCCAACTTCGGCTTCCTGCTGTGGCTGCCGGCGAACCTGGTGGCGCTGGGCATCGACGCGCAGGCCAGCGCGGCGCTGCTGGCGCGCTCGGCGATCATCGCCCTGCCCGGCATCGGCGTGGTGGTGTGGGCCTACCAGCGCTGGAGCAGTATCCGCAGCCTGGTGCTGTTCATCGCGCTGACCGCGCTGTCGCTGCTGTTCTTCTGCGCCATCGCGCTGCTCGACCTGCGCTCGACCGCGCTGACCACGGTAGGCACGGTGGCGCTCCTGCTGAGCATCAGCGGAGTGATCGCCACGCTGATCCCGTACGCAGCGGAGATCTATCCGGTGCACCTGCGCAGCACCGGCGCGGGGCTGATCGCCGGTGGTTCGAAATTCGGCGGCATCCTCGGCGCGCTGGTCGGCGTGGCCGGCCTGTTCGAGCATTTCATGCTGTCGGCGCTGCTGCTCGCGCTGCCGATGGCGCTGGCCGGCTGGATGCTCGCGCGCAGCGGCATCGAGACGCGCGGGCACGGGCTGGAGGCGATCCAGCAGGCGTTGTCGGCGGAATAGCGCGCAGCGAAAAGCCGCCCCGAGGGGCGGCTTCTCGGATCGCGCAGGGCGGTCAGACGGTCAGCGGGTTCGGCTTGTCCGGGTCGAGCTTGTACTCGCGGATCGCGCGCGCCACGTCCTTGGCGTTGACCTTGCCTTCCTTCGCCAGCGCGGCCAGCGCGGCGTGGGCGATCCAGTAGCGGCTGATCTCGAAGAACTCGCGCAGGTGCTCGCGGGTGTCCGAGCGGCCGTAGCCGTCGGCGCCCAGCGCGGTGAAGGAGCGGCCCTCGGGCACGAACGCGCGCACCTGGTCGACCACGCCGCGCACGTACTCGCTGGCGGCGATCACCGGGCCGTCGTGCCCGTCCAGGCACTGCGCGACGTGGGGCACGCGGGGCGTCTTCGCCTCCGGATGCAGGCGGTTCCAGCGTTCGCAGTCGAAGCCGTCGCGCGACAGTTCGCTGAAGCTGGGGCAGGACCACACGTCGGCCTTCACGCCGAAGTCGGCATCCAGCAGTTCGGCCGCGGCGATCGCCTCGATCAGCGAACCGCCCGCCGCCATCAGCTGCACGCGCGGCGCGTTGTTCTTGCCCTTGCCCTTGGCCGTGCCGGCGCCCGAATCGCGGAACAGGTACATGCCCTTGACGATGCCGTCGTAGCAGCCCTCGGGCATGTCCGGGTGGGTGTAGTTCTCGTTGGTGGTGGTGATGTAGTAGAAGACGTCCTGCTGCTCCTCGTACATCTCCTGCACGCCGCGATGCAGCAGCACCGCCACCTCGTAGGACCAGGTGGGGTCGTAGGCGCGGCAGTTGGGCACGGTGCCGGCCATCAGCTGCGAAGCGCAGTCGGAGTGCTGCAGACCCTCGCCGGGGAAGCTGGCGCCGGCGGTGGCGCCGATCAGGAAGCCGCGCGCGCGCTGGTCGCCGGCCGCCCAGATCAGGTCGCCCACGCGGCGGAAGCCGAAGAACGAATAGTAGATGAAGAACGGCAGCATCGGCTGGTTGGACACCGAGTAGCTGGTGGCCGCGGCGATCCACGCCGACACGCCGCCGGCCTCGGAGATGCCTTCCTGCAGCACCTGGCCGTCCTGCGCCTCGC
>Ga0209916_1001424_pt1 | contig 20754 bp, 17 predicted proteins | sample ThiBio_1000_plan_FD_183956 | JGI IMG/M metagenome (GOLD analysis project Ga0209916, IMG submission 183956) | Wastewater bioreactor microbial communities from Cape Town, South Africa - Thiocy_solids_2 (SPAdes) | ecosystem: Engineered > Bioreactor > Thiocyanate-remediating > Anaerobic-Aerobic ... | reverse complement strand
CCGCCGGTTCAGGAGTCGATCGAATGAAGAGTCGTCGCGGATTCACGCTCATCGAGTTGCTCGTCGTCATCGCGATCATCGCCGTGCTGATCGCGCTTTTGCTGCCGGCCGTGCAATCGGCCCGCGAGGCGGCGCGGCGGGCGCAGTGCGTCAACAACCTGAAACAGATGGGCCTGGCGATTCAGAACTACATCAGTTCCAACGACGTCGTCCCCCCCTCCGGAGACGGCCGCGGCAGCGCCGACGTCCCGTCGATCCAGCTCAAGCTCTATTCGATGAAGATCCGGCTCTTGCCCTTCATCGAACAGATGAACATCTACAACGCGTTCAACCTGGACCTGCGGCCGGCGGTCCTCAACGGCACGTCGCCGGCCAACTCGACGATCAGCCACGTCCTCGTCAACTCCTTCGACTGCCCCTCCGACGCCAACGTCGGCCATCCTTCCTACGCGGGGAACAACTACGCGGAGAACCTGGGGCTCAACTGGGCCAACAAGAACTACGCCAACGACGGCCCGTCGTGGTTCCTGGGCCCCTCCAGCACCGCGCTTTGCGGCGGCGGCAGCGTGGGCGACGCCTTCACCGCGCCGGTCGGCCTGGCGGCGGTCACCGACGGCACCAGCAACACGGCGATGTTCAGCGAGGTCCTCAAGGGGGACGGATCGCTCAACCGCGACGGCCTGCACATGATCTACAGCGGCGGCCCGAACTCCCAGTGCAAGTACTACGGCCAGCCCAATCCCGACTGGCAGCTCGCCCAGGACTGCATCCAGAACGCCAAGGTGCGCAACTACGCCTACAAGCAAAAGGAGTGGAACCGCAGCTACACCGGCGGCGGCGGCGGCTACACCCACACGATGCCTCCCAACACCAAGTCCTGCGTCTTCAGCGCCGTCGGCTCGCAAGCCTTCAACCTCTTCGCCGCCAGCTCGTTCCACGGCGGCGGCGTGAACGTGGCGATGCTGGACGGCTCGGTCCGCTTCGTCAAGAACTCGGTCGCCTATCCGGTCTGGACCGGGATCGCCACCCGCGCCGGCGGCGAGGTCGTCTCCTCCGACTCGCTCTGACCCGGTCGCGTTCGACCGTCGAGCCGGTCGGCTCGCGCTCACGAGCCGGCCGGCGCGACCCCGGCCGTCCGCCCGCCGGCGACGGGCGGCGGGGTCGGATCGCCGCCCAGGACCCGGCGCTCCATCTCCAGCAAGCGTCGGTAGACGCCCAAGGCCTCGGGATCGTCCAGCCTCGACAGGTTGGCGCCGAGGATCACGCTGTCGGCCTGCTCCAAAAGCCGGCGGTGTTTCACCCACCTGCGCTCCGGGCTGCGGGCCAGGGCCTCCGGGTCGGGCGCGCGACGGGAGAGACGGCGGGAGAACGCCTGGAAGTCCGGCTGGGCCTGAAGCGTCCGGAGGATCTCGTCGCCCTGCTCGGCGATGATCCGAGGGGCGTCGGGATGGAACGGGACGGTCAACTCCGGCCAGCGCTCGGCCAGCGCGGCGCGGAGGCGGCCGGTGCCGAAGCCGGGCCCGCGCCCCTGGAGGTTCGGTCCTCCCGGCGGTCCCTGGGCGGTCGGCTCGCGGTCCCGGACGTCCTCGAAGGCGGTCGAGTCCGGTCGTCGGTCCCGCCCCCGACCGGGGCCCCGGCCGCGTTCGCGATCCGGGTCGAGTTCCGCGGCGCGTTCGCGGGCCTTCGCCAGCCGGTCCTCGCCGTGGAGGTCGAGTTCCCGCGCCAGCCCCTCAAGCGCCGCGCGTTGGGCGGGCGAGGCGTGTTCCAGAACCGTCGACCAGGGGGCGTCCTTGGGGAGCATGCCGCGGACGTCGTCGCGGCGGCCGTTGCCGAATCGGCTCTTGTCGCGGAGCAGGCGGTCGGAGGTGGCGGTGGGGATGTCGATGGTGTCGGACGTCAACAAAACGTGGGTGAACGCCTCGTCGAGCGAGGTCCGGCCGTCGCCGTCGTAGTCGGGCTTCTCGACGGGACGGCCGGAGCGGGTCTCGCCCAGGATGGCCTCGAAGAACGAGGTGGAGAACTCGTGATAGTCGTCCTGGGAGACGTCCGGCGAGCAGCCCGCGGACGTCCTGGAGGCGATGGTCGCGAAGAACCCGGCGCGGGGGTGGGGGGAGAAGCCCCGGGCCGGGTCGCCGTCGTTGTAGATGAGGTTGGCGAACCCGCCGGAGTAGCACTGGACCATCACCAGGGTCGCGTCGACGCCGGGGTCCAGCTTGTCGAGCTGCGCCGCGAGTTGCTTGACCGTCAACGCGTCGGGACGGCCGGGCATGACCATGTTGGTGTCGCGGGGGTCGTCGCGGTGGGCGGAGTCGGGCCCGCCGTGGCCGGTGAAATAGAACAACAGATGGTCGCCGGGGCGCAGCGAGCGGCCGACGACGTCGAACCAGGCCTGGACGTTGGCGACGGTGGAGGGCCCCACCAGCCCCGGCAGATGGACCTTGTCGTAACGGATGTCGCCGTCGGGGTTGTTCAGGAGGATCATGCCCAGGGCGCGGGCCAGGCGTTGTTCGTCGCCGTCGGGAAGTCGGTACTGCACCGAGGGCCGCGCGCCGCCGTCGCCGAAGTAGACGTCGTGGCGGACGCTCCCCAGGCCGACGCCGTCGAGGACTCGTCGGAAGTATTCGACGTTGCGTTCCAGCGAGATTTGATTATGCGACGGCGGCCCGCCGCCGAACGTCAGGACGTGCGTCCCCGCGAGGGCCGAGCCGGCCCAGCCCCCCGCCATCGCGACGGCCAACCCAAGCGCGAATCGCATCTCGATCCCCCCGGTACGCCAGACCGACCCGAAGGCCGCCGCCGATCATCCTTCTCCCCTTGAGGCGCTCCGTCGAAAACCTAGAGGGAACGTGATGACGAGCATCCCTTCTCCCCTTGTGGGAGAAGGTGGCCGAAGGCCGGATGAGGGGTGATCCGCCGGCTTTCGGTCGCGCCACCCCTCATCCGCCCCTCCGGGGCACCTTCTCCCACAAGGGGAGAAGGGGGGATGCATGCCCGTCATCGGTTTTCGACAAAGCACCTCAAGGGGAGAAGGCGATTGCCGCCACGCCTTTCCCCAAGACGCCCCGGCCCCATCCCTTTAATGTAGCGTCGCCGCGACGCCGGGCGGGACGTATTCCGGGGAGACTCTCCGGAATCCATGACCGCGCCCTTGCGACGCCGGACGGGGAGGATCATACTCCCCGCGTGGGAACGCCGTCGCGACGGGAGGCCCTGGAGGCGTCGCCAAAGCCATGCCCGAATACCTCTTGACCGGCCGCGACGCGAAGGGAAGAACGACCACCGAGCGCGTCGAGGCCGGCTCGGCCGACGACGCCGTCATGATCGCCCGCGGGGCGCTGGGGCTCTCCGACGTCGTCCTTCATACCGACGACGTCGGCGCCCTCTACCAGCGGCAGAAGAACGTGGCGGCGGTCATATCGCCGCGCGACTACCTGCGGTTCCGCGAGCTTCCCGCGCCGGTCGTGACGGTCCTGATCGTCGCGAAGGCGGCCTACCTTCGGTTCTGGCCGGTGACGCTCCTCCTCCTCGGCCTGATCATCGCCAGGCGCTGGTCGGGAACGCCCTGGGGACTTTCGGATTGGCTCTTGACGCTTTTGCTCCTGGAGCCGGTCGTCGTCGCGCTGGTCATCCAACTCCTCCCGAATCGAGCGAATCGCTACAGACGGCTGAGCGACGCCGAAGCGTGGGGGCGCTGGGAGGAGGTGCTGAGGCGTTGCGAGGCGCTCAAGGGGTCGAAGGTCCCGCCCGAGGCGTTGGCCTTCCATCGGGCCAAGGCCCTCGCCAGGCTGGGGCGGTTGGAGGAGGGGCTGGCGGTCGTCGCCCCGTTCGGCGACGGCGCGGCGATGCCGGAATGGCTCTTTCTCTCCCGGACGCCCGAAGTGTACGTCGCCGCCCGACGGTTGGACGACGCCCACGCCGCCTGGAAACGCGCCGTCGAAGCGGCCCCGGAGAATCCCGCGGTGCTGATCGGCGCCGCCCGGTTCGAGATCCGCCGCCGTCGCGACCCCCGCCGGGCGCGGGAGCTTTTGGAGCGGGCGCGAACCCACGCCCTGAGCGACCTCCTGGACGTGTTCGCGCGGGCGACCGAGGGCGAAATCGCCCACGCCGAGGGTCGGCGCCGCGAGGCCGTCGATCTGCTCGGGGATGCCCACCGCCGCTTGTCGGCGTTCCGACACGGCCACCCGTCCACGCGCGCCGCGCTCGACTACGTGAAAGCCGAACTCGCCCTGGCCCTGGCCGCGGCCGGCGATTCGGACAAGGCCCTAAGCCACGCCCGCGCGGCCTTGCCGCGACTCCGCGCCCAGGAGTCCGACGACCTGATCGACCGCCTCCGCTCCGCCCTGGGCCCGGCGATCGACGCTTGACCGTCGGTGTTCAGAGACCGTCGAAACGTGGCGAGCGATAATGCGGGGCGAGAACCGTCTGAATTATGAATAATATATACTGACAAATATCCCTTCTCCCCTTGCGGGAGAAGGTGGTCGAAGGCCGGATGAGGGGGGCGTTTCCAGAGGCTTTCGGTCGCGCAACCCCTCATCCGCCCCTTCGGGGCACCTTCTCCCGCAAAGGGAGAAGGGGGGAAGCTTGTTCGTTCGCGATGGCTTTTGACAGCGCGGGCGCGATATGATCTTCGCGAGAAATCGCCGCGAAGCGCGAGCCCTGGAGGCGTCGTCGAGCCATGCCCGAATACCTCTTGACCGGCCGCGACGCGAAGGGAAGAACGACCACCGAGCGCGTCGAGGCCGGCTCGGCCGACGACGCCGTCATGATCGCCCGCGGGGCGCTGGGGCTCTCGGACGTCGTCCTCCACACCGACGACGCCAGCGCCTTCTACCAGCGGCAGAAGGACGTGGCGGAGGTCATCTCGCCGCGCGATTACCTGCGGCTGCGCGACCTGCCGACGCCGATCGCGCGGTTCCTGATCGTCGCCAAGGCGATCTACGGCCGGCTCCTCTGGCTGATCGTCCTGGGGATGCTGCTGATCGTCGTTCCCCAGTACGCCCGCGGGGAACCCTGGGGCCGGGTCATCGGGACCGCGGCGTTCCTGCTTCTGGCGCCGGGGATCGCCGCGGGCGTCACTCAATTCTCCGTCGGCCGCGTGGGCGACCGTTACACGCGGATGCTCGACGCCGCGGCGTGGGGCCGCGGCGAGGAAGTGCTGAGGCGCTGCGAGGAGCTCAAGGGGTCGAAGGTCCCGCCCGAGGAATTGGCGTTCCAAAAAGCCACGGCCCTCGCCGGGCTCGGCCGGCTGGAGGAGGGATTGGCCGTCGTCGCGCCTTACGGCGACGGCGCGGCGATGCCGGAATGGCTCCACCTCACGCGCCTCTCCGACGTCCACGTCCGCGCCCGTCGATTCGACGACGCCCGCGACGCGCTGAACCGGGCGGCCGAGATCGCGCCCGAGAACCCGACGGTTCTGATCGACGTCGCCCTGTTCGAGATCCGCCACCGCCGCGACGTCCGCCGCGCCCGCGAGTTCCTGGAGCGGGCGCGAACCCACGCCCTAAGCGACGTCGTCGCCGTCTTCGCCGACTGGATCGACGGCCAGATCGCCCGCGAGGAGGGCCGGGCCCGCGAGGCCGTCGAACGGCTGGAGGACGCCCGCCGCCGGCTGTCGGCGTTCCGGCACGCCTCGCCGATCGTCGGCGTCTCGCTCGACCTTTTGGAAGCCGACCTCGCCCTGGCCCTGGCCGCCGCCGGCGAGCCCGACGCCGCCCTCCGCCACGCCCGCGCCGCCATGCCCCGCCTCCGCGCCCTGAACGCCGACCCCCTCGTCGACCGCCTCCGCGCCGCCCTGGGCCCGGCCGTCGAGGGCTGACCCCGCGCCGCCGGGGACCGCTTGCCGGAACCCGGGCGATCCGGGAATAATGGGAGCGGCGACGAGGTCCGTCGGCGGGCGCTCGTCTCGGGAGAAAACGCCGTGAGCACCGTCACGATCCAGGAAGCCCAGACCCGATTGACGGAGTTGATCCGCCGACTGGGCCCCGGCGACGAGTTGGTCATCACCGACGACGACCGCCCCGTGGCCCGGCTGGCGCCGATCGCCCGCGCCGAACCCGGCCCCCGCCGCCTGGGATCGATGCGAGGGAGTGTCCTCCACATGGCTCCCGACTTCGACGAGCCGCTCGACGACTTCCGGGAGTTCCCGTAGGCTGGGTCTGGACCCAGCCCTCGCAAGCCAAGGCTTCTCCAAGCTGGGTCTCGACCCAGCCTAGCAGACCGTCGCCTCTAAGAGAGCGGGAGTTCCCGTAGGCTGGGTCTGGACCCAGCCCTCGCAAGCCAAGGCTTCTCCAAGCTGGGTCTCGACCCAGCCTACCAAACCAATCCACACCAAGACCTTCCAGAGAAAGAACCCAACCCCGTGGCGCGCGAGAAGATCGTCCTGGCCTACAGCGGCGGCCTCGATACGTCGGTGGCCGTCAAATGGATCAACGAAACCTATAATATGGACGTGATCGCCTACACCTGCGACCTCGGGCAGGGGCAGGACATCCACGCGATCCGCGAGAAGGCCCTCCGCACCGGCGCGGTCGACGCCATCGCCGAGGACGCCCGCAACCTCTTCATCGACTACTTCGTCTGGCCGTCGCTGATGGCCGGCGCCTTGTACGAAGGCAAGTACCCGCTCGCCACCGCGCTGGGGCGGCCCCTGATCGCGCAACTGATGGTGAAAACCGCCCGCGAGCACGGCGCGACCGCCGTCGCCCACGGCTGCACCGGCAAGGGGAACGACCAGGTCCGCTTCGACGTCACCTTCCAGACCCTCGCCCCCGACCTCAAGATCGTCGCCCCGGTGCGCGAGTGGAAGTGGACCCGGACCCAGGAACTGGAGTTCGCCGCCAAGCACGGCATCGAGGTCGAGGCGACCAAGCAGTCGATCTTCAGCACCGACCAGAACATCTGGGGCCGCTCCATCGAGGCCGGCGTCCTGGAGGACCCCTGGGCCGCGCCGCCGCCGGAAACCTTCCAGTGGACCGTCGACCCGACCCAGGCCCCCGACCAGCCCCGGGAAGTCGAGATCGCCTTCGAGCAAGGCCGGCCCGTCGCCATCGACGGCAAGGAGATGGACGGCGTCGAACTGATCGAAACCGCCAACCGGATCGCCGGCGAGCACGGCGTCGGCCGCATCGACCACATCGAGAACCGCCTGGTCGGCATCAAGTCGCGCGAGATCTACGAGGCCCCGGGCGCGATCCTGTTGCACCAGGCCCACAAGGAGCTTGAGACCCTCACGCTCTCCAAGGAGTCGGATCGGTTCAAGGGCCTCGTCAGCCAGACCTACGCCGATTTGATCTACAACGGCCTTTGGTTCAGCCAACTCCACCAGGACCTGATGGCGTTCACGGTCTCCAACCAGCAGTACGTCACCGGCGCGGTCCGGATGCGACTGTACAAGGGGGGGATGATCGTCGTCGGCCGCAAGAGCCCCAACAGCCTCTACCGCCACGAACTGGCGACCTACGAGGAGGGCGACCAGTACGACGCCGCCGCCGCCCTGGGCTTCATCAAGATCCACGGCCTCGGCCAGACGACCCAGGCCAAGCACCAACTCCTCAACACCAAGGCCGGCGGCGCCCGGTTGGAACTCCCCAGCATCATCCCGCCCGACAAGGTCGAGTAACCCCCGCGCCGGCCGCCTCGCCGAGCGCGGGGAGGAGCGGGGCGAAGCCGCCGAGCCGCGGGCCCGTCCCGTTCGGGGCGAGGCTCGCGGCCCCGACGACGTCCGACGGCTTGCGCCTCCGGCCTCGGCGTCGAGTCACGCCCTCTCCACCGAGACCTTGAACGCGCCGACGCCGCGCATCGGCTTGGCGTGGCGGACGGCGACGTAGTAGTCGCGGGCCTCGGTAAAACGGACGGGCTGCGCCAGGTTCGTCCCCTCCACGGCGAAGAGCCGGCCGTCGGCCTCGTCCCGCTCGCGCTGGATCGAGAGGAGCAGGGGGGTGGCGCCCTCGGTCTTGACGACGTGGACGCCCGGCGTGTCGATGGTGAAGCGGTAGCGCGCCACCTGGCCGGGCTCGGCGATCTCGCCGGCCTTGGACGGCCCGTCCACCTTCAGGAGGGCCTCGGCGAGCTCGCCCGCCCCCTCCGCCGGGTAGGCGACGTTCGCCATCACCTTGTCCATCGGCGTGAGGACGGTGTTGTTGGGCGTGTCGAACGGCCTCCCGTCCTCGTAGCGGGCCAGCCCCGGAGGAAACTGGTACATCATGATCGACTTGAGATCGAACGCGCTCGACGACAGCGGCCCGCCCCGGTAGGCGTCGACGATCTGCTGCCGGATCATCTGGGGCGTCCAACTGTTGGGCGGGACGCCGAACGTCCGGTTCAGCGCCGCCTCGTCCCAGACGATCGGACCGTCCGGCCTCATATGCTCGTGGATGAACCCGAGGCAGTGGCCGAACTCGTGGAGGATCACCCTGCGGAACTCCTCCTGGAGCCGGTTCGGGTCGTTCGCCAGCGCCGGATTGAAGACCAGGTTCATCGACTGCCGGCCCTGCCGCACCGCCTGTAGGCAGTCGACCCCCATCCAGCAATTGTAGGTCCCGATGGGGACTCCGGGTTGCGGCAGCAGATTGATCGTGACGTGGGCCGTCGGCTGGTCGAAGTCGAACGTGACGTTCGCGTAGTCGCTCCAGGTCGGCGCGAGGTTGCGGACGGCCTGGCGGATCGTCGCGCCCCAGACGTCCGTCCCGTTCAGGAAGACGACTTGCAGCTTGGCGCCGTCGCGCCAGCGCTTCGAGAGGTCGAGGGCGGCCTTGGTCGGCGGGACCTCGGTCTCCGGCCTCTCGGGGATGAACGGGCCGCCGAACGACTGGTTGGAGCAGAAGCCCGCGGCCGGGGCCGCGTCGGGGAACTCGGTGGGGCGCTCGCCCCCCTCGGGGACGAACTTGGAGAGATCGACGGGCAGGGGGTCGAAGTCGGCCATGGGGAATCTCCGGTTCGGGGGACGGACGATCGGGGAAGAACGCGACGGGCGAGGCGGAGGGCTCGGGCCTAGCGCCCGGCCGCGGCCGCGAGGGGGCGACGAGCCGACCAAAGCGCGCCGGGAAGAAGCGCGTCGGCGGCGGGGGCCAGGAGCGGGGCCCGGGGGGCCTCCGCGGGCGTGATCGCAAGCGTCTCGACGGCCTCGCGGGTCGCCCGAAGCGGCATGGCGAGCATCGGCAGGCCCCGGGCGAGGCAGTCGCGGAACGCCGCGCGGGCGGCGTCGGCGTCGCCCCGTTGCATCCGGGCCAGGCCGAGCAGGGCGTGGCCGTCGGGCGCGCCCGGATGGTGGACGGTCATCCGTTCAGCCAACTCCGTCAGCGCGTCGAGCCGGCCGCCGCGCAGAAGCGCCAGGCCGGCGAGCGCCCCGGCGATCGGGTCGAGCGCCCCGGCGATCGGCTCGAGCGCCGCGGCGGCCAGGGGCAGGCGGAGCAGACGCTCGGCGACCGCGGCGGCGATCCGGACGTCGTCGCCGCGGAGGAACCGCTGGAGCATGTCGATCAGGCGGACCTCGTCCGGCTCGGGCGGGACGTCGCTCCATCCCGCGGGCATGAACAGCGAGACGTCGACGCGACCGTCCTCGCCCTGGTAGGCGATCAGGTCGGTCGCGCGGTCCTCCAGCACCACGAGTTCGAAGACGGTCGTCCCGTGCATCGGCCCGCCGATCGAGAGCCGGTACGGACCCGGCTTCAGCACCCAGGCGATCGAGGCCATCGCGGCGACGCCCTCGACCCGACGAAGCCGAAGCGCCTCGCCGGGCTCGCCGTCGAGCGGCCAGACCCGCGCCTCCAACTCCTCGAGGTAGGCCGCGACGCCCTCGAGCGTGGAGAGGCGGGCCGCCAGCGCCGGGTCGACGAGCCGCCCCGGCCCGGGGACGACGACCTCGCCGCCGACGAAGAGGCGGATCCCCTCGGGCGCGTCCTCGTCGCGGTGGAGGAGTCGACCCAGGTGGGAATCCCCCAGCCGCTTCGCGACGCTTTTCCAATGGGCGCCTCGACCCTTCGCGCGGCCGGCGAGCGCGATCAAGGTGGAAGCCGCCGGCGCGACGGCGGACTCGACGCGGCCCGCGGCCTGGACGAGCCGATCCAGCGGCGAACCCGGCTCGATCGCCTGGGTCAGACGGCGCGCCAGGCCGGAGGCCGCGACCCGCGGCGGCTGGAGCCGGATCGGCTCGTTCCGGCCCGACCCCAGAGCGAAGACCGTCTCGACGCCGTCGCCTTCCGGCGCCCGCGTCCGGGCGCGATAGACGCCCGGCGGCAGGCCCTGGCAGTCCAACCGCCCCACGCCGACGAGCGGAACGCCCGAGGAGTCGCGCGCCGGACTCCCGGCCGAGTCCAGCAGTTCGATCGGGACCATCGGGTCGTCGGCCGAGATCGCGACCGCCGCCGGCGCCGCCATGCCGCGCGTCGGCGCGGCCAACGACGCCAGGACCTCCCGGGACGGCTCGACGACCGTCGTCGCCTCCGTCGCCCCGCCCGAGGCGGCCGCGACGGAGCCGGCCGCGACGGACTCGAGCTTGACGCCGTGCTCGAACGGGTCGTCGTAGACCTCCAACGCCCTCGGAGACGGCCCCGACAGCCCCGGCTCGGGGACGACCCGCGCGAAGTAAAGCCGCGGCGAAAGCTTGAAATCGACCGCCGCCCCCGCCGTCATCTCGCGAGACAACTCGGCGGGAAGCCCGTCGCCGAGAAGCCGCGCCTCGGCGACCTTCGTCCCGGTCGCGACCGTCGCGGGAGCCTCGACCCCGACGCGAAAAGTCACGTCCGGGACCGCGTCGAGCGTCTTCAGCAGCGCGTCGCCGTGGTCCCCCCCCAGTCGCGGCAGCCTGGGCAACGACCGGGCCTCGTCCTCGAGGCGCTTCTGGACGTATCGGAACAGCCGCGAGGCCGAGACCTCGTACCTTCCGCTCTCGGGACGGTACGCCTTGGCCGCCCCCCCGCCCCCAAGACCCTCGAACAGAAGGTCGGAGAACAACCCCTCCCCCGCCTCCGCCTTCAGTCCCAGGGCCGTGGCGTTGTAGACGTATTGATCGGTCGGCACGCGCCAGCGGTCGGGCCTCAGCCGGCCGACCGACGCCACCTCCTCGTCGGGAAGCTGGTTCCGGCAGCAATCGAAAAAGAAGAACTGCTCGCGGCAACCCGTGGCCAAAAGCGCCGTGACGATCGAGGGGATGCTGATCGGCCACTTCTCGCTCGAAAGGTCGTAGTCGGCCGGAACGACGGCGTCCACCACGACGCTCCCCACCGCCTCCTTGATCACGGTCGAAAGGCCGTGTCCCGAATAATAGAAGTAGAGCCGGCCGCCCTGGCCGCCCATCCGACCGTGGATGTCGCGCAGGGCCTTCTTGATCTCGTCGGACCCCGCCGCGCGCAGGTCCCCGCCCAGACCTTTCAGAAGGTCGCGGACCTTCTTCAAACCCTCCGGCGGCCGATTCATGGCGCCGAGGATCGGCTCCAGCGCGGCGTCGTCGCGGGGACCGAGGAGAAGCACGAGGTTCCCCTCCTCGACTCCGTACTCCGTGTTGGCCGGATCGAGAAGCCACTCCGCCATCCGGATCGCGTCCCCCACCGGCCGCCCCAGCGTGGGGAACCTGCTCGCCTGATAAGAGTTGATTCCGATGACGACGGCGTAGTTGGCCATATGCCACCCCCCCAATCACCCGTTCGGCCGCGCCCCGCCTTGAAACGCCGGCGGGCCCTGGCGCGATGTCCGCTTAATATTCGCGGCCGGGGTCGATTTCTTACAAGATTCACGGATCTTAGGCGTTTTCCATCTGATTCAATGATTGACGTGCGCCGAAGACGCCGCGGCGCGAGCGCCCGGCTCGCCGTGTTCGCGGCTGGACGTCGATGGATCGCGCGAATTCGGGATCCCCTCCCCGTTCGCCCCCGGCCGGCGGCCCGCGCCCGCTCCAAAGTCGTGGGTTCGGTCGCGACGTCCGCCGCGACCATGGCGAGCCGCCTCGACCCTTGACTCCAACGACATCCGTCGGAACAATGGGCCCGGAGCATGTGACCGAGTCGTCCCCGGCGGAGGGTCGAGTGATGAAGCGGCTTCGGGGTTCGCTGTTGGCTCTGGCGCTGGCGGGGCTCGCCGGCGGGGCGCAAGCCTGTCTCAACGACGTCGAGTTGCCGGGGCGCGAGCGGGAGTTCCGCTCCCAGTACGCGCTGATTCCGGGGCTCCAGGAGCCCGAGAAGGTCGAACCCGCGCCCGACCACGACGGCCTGCTGATGATCGCCGGCGCGGCGCTGTTGGCTGGGGCGTTCGGCCTGGCCGTGCTTCGCGACCGCGAGACGGCGACGATCGCCCGTCCGGCGCCCGAGCGGCCGGACGAGGCGTTCGACCTGGAGGAACGTCGCGACCCCGTGGAGGTCTGAGCCGTGACCGCCAAGGGTCGAGTCGGATGCGCGGCGGCCGCGGCGTTCGTGGTCGGGAGCGTCGTCTTCTTCGTCGTCATGTTCATGACGACCTTCGCCTTCGCCATGCGCGGATCGCTCCATCACCCCGACCTGGCCCGGACGTTTCCGTTGCCGCACCACGTCCCGGAGTTCCCCGGCGGGCTGTCGTTCCGCTTCGCCATGGTCAACGACGTGATCCACGAGCGATTCGCCAGGCACGGCCCCGACTACTACCGCGAACGAAACCGGATCGTCCGCGAAAAGTTGGCCGCGATCGACCCCGACGACCCCGCCGTTTTCCCCCTCATGGACGACCTGGGGGTGGGCCTGGAGCGGTTGGGGAAATCGGACGAGGCGGCCGCGGTCCTCCGCGACAAGCTGGCCCGGCAAGAGGCGAAGGGGATCGAGGGCCGCGACCTCTACACGTCCTACGCCAATCTAGGGACGTTCCTGATCCACGGCGGCCTCGCCCGCGCCGCGGCCGGCGACGCCGACGCCCGCGAGCAAGTCCGCGAGGGCCTCGCCTTCATCCGCAAGGCCGTGGAAGTCAACCCCGAGGCCCACTTCGGCCGCGAGCGCTGGCAACTCGCCATCGTCGAGTTCCTGCTGGCCGCGATGGAAGACCCCGCGCTGCTCACGAAATTCGACTGCGTCGGCGACCGCGTCGATGTCCTCGCCGAGCCGGAGGCCGAACTCGCGCGTCTCCTCCACAACCCGCCCTACGGCCGCGCCTACGACCCTTGGTATTCCGAAGCGTTGATGTTCGGCCAGGCCCAAGCGGAGGACCGCGCGTGGGTCCGCGATCGCATCGCCAAGGTCGGCGCCGAGGACGGTTGGAAGGGCGTCGACGTCCCGTCGCACCGCGAGCCCGTCCCGTTCGACGAACCGGTTCTGGGGATCATCGGCATGTGGCGCGAGGGGGGCGGGGCGAGCCCGCACTTCGCGCTCGCCCTGGGGGAGATCATGCTCCGAGTCGGCCAGCGACTCATCGCCTGGTCGGCCTTCGAACGAGCCTCGCGGCTGGCCGATCGCTACTCCTCCACGTCCGAGGCGCGCGACTTTCTACGCGAGCATTGCCGGAAACGTCAGGAAGAGATCGAACAAGTCATCGCCCCCTTCGGAGCCGTCGAAAATCGACTGCGGGCCGCCTTCGACGCCGAACTCGCCTTCGGCCAGGGTTACCAAAAGGATTACCAGGACTTCGAGGCGGCGAAGATCGCGGCCGGCGGGTCGATCCTGGACGATCGGTTCCACGACGACTTTCCCCGGCGAGGCGAGCCGATCGCCTCGCCCAGCGGCGGGGAGGAGTGGGTCGAGGTCGTCCCGAGGGCGGACGCGGCGCGTCGCGACGCCTCCCGGGCGCGGGCCCTCGCCGTGTTCTGGGCGGGGCTCGCGGCGTTCGCGACGTCGGCCGGCCTTCGCCTCCTCGCCAAACGGCGGGTCAGGCGGACGCTTGGATCGAGATCTTGAAGTCGCCCGCGCCGGTCAGCGGCCGGGCGTGGCGGACGGCGACGAAGTAGTCGCGGGATTCGGTCAAAAGGATCGGCATATTCATGTTCGTTCCCTCCGCCGCGAAGAGCCGGCCGGCGGCGGCGCCGCGGTCGCGCTGGATCGAGAGGAGCAGGGGGGTCGCGCCCTCGGTCTTGACGACGAACACGCCGGGCTGGGCCGGATGAAAGCGGTAGACCGCCGCCTGACCGGCCTCGGCGATCGCGCCGGGCTTGGGCGGGTCGCCGGCGACCAGGACGCCCTCGGCGGGCTGGGTCGTTCCGGGCTTCGGGTAAGCCATGTTCGCCAGCACCTTGTCCATCGGCGAGAGGGCCGCGTTGTTGGGCGAGACGAACGGCGAGCCGTCGGCGTACCGGGCCAGCCCGGCGGGGAACTGATACATCATGATCGACGTCGGATCGAACAACCCCGATTCGAGCGTCCCGCCCCGGTAGACGTCCACGATCTGCTCCCGGATCGTCTGGGGACTCCAACTATTGGGAGGCGCGCCGAAGGTCGCGCTCAGCGCCCCCTCGTCCCAGACGATCGGACGATCCGGCCTCATATGTTCGTGGATGAACCCAAGGCAGTGGCCGAACTCGTGGAGGATCACCCGGCGGAACTCCTCTTCAAGGAACGCCGGATCGTTCGCCAGCGACGGATGGAAGACCAGGTTCATCGCCGGCATCCCCTGGCGGATGACGCTCAGGCAGTCCAGCCCCAGGTAGCACGAGTAGGTCCCGTAGCCGATCCCGAGCCGGGGGAGCGGCAGCAGGTTGACCGTGACGTGGGCCGTGGGTTGGTCGAAGTCGAACGCGACGTCGGCGTAGTCGCTCCAGAGGGGCGCGATCCGGCGGACGGCCCGGCGGATCGTCGCGCCCCAGGCGTCGGCGCCGTTGAGGAAGACCACGTTCAGCTTGGTCCCGGCGGGCCAGCGCCGCGACAGGTCGAGCGCGGCCCTGGTCGGCCGGACCTCGGTCTCCGGCCTCCCCGGCGCGATCGGCCCCCCCGCCATCTGGTTGGCGCAGAAGCCGGCGCGCGGACGGGCGCCGGGATCCTCGACGGGGCGGTCGCCCGCCTCGGGAACGAAGAGGGAGACGTCGACGGGCAGGGGTTCGATGTCGGTCATGGCGGATCTCCTTGGAATGGTCGGAATCCTGGCATGTCGGATCGGGGGAGGGGGGGAATGAACCACAGAGTCACGGAGGACACAGAGAGGAATTCAAATCAGATAAATGATCAATTTATTTCATCTTATTCAATTTAGCTGCAATTTAAACATTGCATCTCGTTGTTTCCTCTCTGTGTCCTCCGTGACTCCGTGGTTCGTTCCACCCAATCCCGTCACCGGCGCGGTTCAGGAGACGGCCGCGACGGGGCGTCGGGCCGACCAGAGCGAGCCGGGGATGAGCGAGCCCCCGGCCTGGACGAGCAGCGGGATTCGAGGGGCCTCGGCGGGGCCGATCGCGAGCGCGTCGACGGCGTCGTCGGTCGCGTGCAAGACCGACGCGAGCATCGGCAACCCGCGGGCGAGGGCGGCGGCGAACGCCCACCGCGCGGCTTCGCGGTCGCCCTCGCGCAGCCGGCAAAGGCCGAGCATGGCGTGGCCGTCGGGCAGGTCGGGATGTCGGTCGGTCAGCCGCGCCGCCAGGACCGCCAGCGCGTCCAGCCGGCCTCGCCGCAACGACGCCAGGGCGCCGAGCATCACGGCCGTCGGATCAGGGGGCGATCCTATGTTCGTCGCGTCAAGCAACTGATCGGCGAAGGCCGCGGCCCGTTCGACGTCGCCGTCGCGGAGGAGTCGTTGAAGCGTTTCGGTTGATTGGAATTCGATATGATCGCGCGAATCGGACTCTACTCGGGCGAGGGGCATGGAGACCGAGATGTCCACGCGGCCGTCGGCCCCCTGGCGAACGTCCAGAACGGTCGCGCGATCCGGCGGCACGACCAGTTCGAAGGTGGTCGTCCCGTGCGACGGGCCGCCGAGCGAGAGCCGGTACGGCCCCGGCGTCAGCGTCCAGGAAAACGAGCCCGTCCCGGCGGCGTCCCCGGATCGTTCGAGCCGTCGCGGATCGCCGGGCTCGCCGTCGAGCGGCCAGACCCGCGCCTCCAATTCGTCGAGATAGGCCGCGACGCCCTCGGGCGTGGCGAGTCGGCCCGCGACGATCGGATCGACGAGCCTCCCCGCCGCGGGGGCGACCACCTCGCAGGCGACGCGGATTCGGACTCCCGCGGACGCCTTCTCGCCGCGACCAAGGAGCCGCCCCAGCCACGACCGCGCGATCCGCGGCGGCTCGTCGCGCGGGTCGCGGATCGAGCCTCGACGTTCGATCGGCGGCGCCGCGAAGAGCGGCGCGACCGTCGTCGCGGCCTCGGCCGGCGCGACCGCCGCGGCGGCGACGGCGGGGGCGAGCGTCACCGGGAAGTCGGTCGGGTCGTCGTAGACCTCAAGCGCCGTCGGCGTCGGCCCCGACAGCCCCGGCTCGGGGACGACCTGCACGAAGTAGAGCCGAGGCGCCAGCGCGAAATCGACCGTCGCCCCCGCCGTCGCGTCCCGAGGAGGCTCCGGCGGCAGGCCGTCGCCGAACAGCCGAGCCTCCGCGACCTTCGTCCCGGCCGCGAACCCCGCGGGCGCCTGGACCGTGATTCGGAAGCTCACGTCTTCAACCGTTTTCAGCGTCTTCAGGATCGGGTCTCCGCCGTGCTCGCCTCCCAGCCTCGGCCGTTGCGGTCGCGGCTCGACGCCCTCGCCGCCGTCGACGTAGGGCTGCCGCCCGAGGGCTTCGAAGCCTCTCTGGAGGTACTGGAAGAGTCGCTCGGCGCGGACCTCGTAGGCCCCCGACGACCGCGAGAACGCCTTGGCCGAACCATCGCCCGCCAGCCCGCGGAACAGGACGTCCGAGAACGACCCGTCCCCGTCCGCCGCCTTCAGGCCCAGGGCCGTGGCGCTGAAGACGTATTGATCCGTCGGTATGCGGCGCCGGTTGGGCTGGAGCCGGCCGACCCTCGCGATCTCCTCGCGCTGAAGCTGGTTGCGGCAGCAGTCGAGGAAGAAGAACTGCTCCGGACAGCTCGTGGCCAGGAGCGTCCGGGTGATCGACGGGACGCTGATCGCCAACCTCGGAATCGCGGAATCGTAGTCGAATGGGACCAGGGCGTCCTCGACGTCGTTGCCCAGGGCGTCGAGCGCCGCGGAGAGGCCGTGGCCCGCGTAGTAGAAGTAGAGCCGCCCCCCCTGGCCGCCCGCGCGGGCGTGGAGATCGCGAACGGCCTTGTTGATCCAGTCGGACCCGGCCTCGGCCCGGTTGCCGAGCGTGGCCAGCCTCGCCAGCAGGCGCGCGGCCTCGGCCCGTTCCTCGGACGTCGCCAGGGCGTCGACGATCCCCGCCAGGGCGGCGTCGTCGTTGGGGCTGAGAAGCAGGACGAGGTTTTCCTCGGCGACCCCGTCGGCGCCGGCCGAGTCGAGGAGCCACCGCGCCATCCGGATCGCGTCGACCGCCGGCCGAGTCAGGCGGGGGAAACGATCCGAATCCCGATACTCGTTGATCCCGATGACGATCGCGTGGTTGGGCACGGGCGCTTCCTCCGGGGCGGCGCGGTTGTCGCGGCTTCCGAGGAATACGCTCGCCGCTCGGGGGCGGCCGGTTTCACGAATCCGAGGGTTCCGTCGATTTCCCGGCGGCCCGCGCCCGCTCCAGAAGCGCGGCGACCCGCTCCACGCAGGCGTCCAGGTCGCGGTCGACCTCGTGTCCCCAGAGCCGGATGACGAACCACCCCCGCCGCCTGAGCTTGGCGAAGTTGCGGCGGTCTCGGGCGCGGTTGCCCTCGATCTTGGCTCGCCAGAAGTCCGACATCTTGTGCCGCCACGAGGGGTAGCGCCAGCCGTGCCAGAAGTCGCCGTCGACGAACACGACGACGCGCGCCCTGGTGAACACGAAGTCGGGCTTGCCGGGCAAGAACTTGTAGTTGCGGCGATACCGCCAGCCCCGGCGGTGGAACGCCGAGGAGACCTTCCGCTCCAGCGAGGTGTTCTTCCCCTTGACCGCCCGCATCGCCCGCCGGCGCTGCTCGGGCGTGAGTTTGTCGACCAAGGGAAGCCCTCCCCGCGAGTGACCGCCGCGGCCGGCGACGGGACGCGGCCGGCACTCCATTGTACGGCCGAGCCACGATGATTTTCACCCGGATTTATTGACTTCCAAAATCGTCCGGGTATTATCCATCGCGAGATTAATCCGGATGTTATCCGGGACGAAGCGGAGGGGGCGATGGAATCGGAGCGGACGTACACGGCCTTCGCGAACGGGCGTCTGGTCGCCGCGGGGGGGCTCGGGGCGATGCTGGGCAAGGTGAAGGCCCACCTGGACCGAGGTGGGGAGCCGGCCTTGATCTTCGAGGACTGGACCGGCAACCAGGTCGATTTCGACTTCCGGGGGAGTCCGGCGGAGGTGGTCGAGCGGGCCCTTCCGCCCGAGCCGAAGACCGGGCCGGGCCGGCCGCGACTGGGGGTGGTGGCGCGAGAGGTCACGCTCCTGCCCCGCCACTGGGAATGGCTGGAGCGGCGGCCTGGCGGAGCGTCCGCGGCGCTTCGGCGGCTGGTCGACGAGGCCCGCAAGCGCGAGCCGGGCAAGGAGCGGGCGCGGCTGGCGCGCGAGGCCGCCAGCAAGGTGATGTGGGCCGCGGCCGGCGACCTGCCCAACTTCGAGGAGGCGTCGCGCGCCCTCTTCGGCCGCGACCAGGCGCGGTTCGAGAAGCTCGTCGCCCCGTGGCCCAGGGACCTGCGGAAGCACCTCGCCCGGCTGCTCCGCGAGGCCGACGCGATGGAGGAGAAGCCGGCCGCGGGGGGCTGAGCGGTCAATCCGACCGTCGCTCCTCGACGACCGTCCAGCGGGCCTCGATCGGCGCCTCCAGGTCGTCGACCTCCGGCTTCTCCTTCTCCGGGAAGTGGAGGGCGGCGACCCGGACGTCCAGCCTCCGCGCCAGCCAGTCGAGCAGCCGGCGGTCCCAGCCCAGCACGTGGAGGGCCGCCGCGACCGATAGGGCCGCGAGCATGAAGACCGCCAGAAGCATCATGACGATCAAACCCGCCACGATCAGGATGGGGACGAGGATCCAGGGGATCCAGAAGCTGGGGGGCATGGCGGGCCTCGGGCGGCTCGGGACGCGATCTCCGGGTCGGTCCATCGTACCACGGGGATCGTCGGTTGCGGAATCGCGGTCGATGGGGTAGGATCGGCCCCGATCGACCGAACGGATTCGACTTCATGGATGGGACATCGATCATGCGCGCGAGTCGCCGTATTTCGCGACCGGCCTTCGCGGCCCTCCTCTTCCTGGTCCCGGCGGCGGCCTCCCTGACCGTCCCGGGCGCCTGGACGGCGACCGTCGCGGGGCCCTCGGGGCCCTTGAGCACCACGACCAGCGGGGAGTCGGTCCAGGTCCTCAACGTGCTCAAGGTCCAGCGCGGGCTGCCGTTGTACGACCGGCCGAGCGAGCCGCCCTACCATCCGACGACCCTGTACGACGCGGGGTCCTACGGGTCGTACGCCGCGGCGACCCGGCGGTTGCCGGCCTCGGTCGCCGACCGCGGCCTGGGAATGCGGCTGTTCACGCTCGTCCTGGCGAGTCTGGGACTGGCCGCCACGCTCGCCTACGGCCTGCTGGAGCTCCGACGACGCCGGCCGACGCGGGGTGGTTCGACCTGGACCGCGGCGAGGGACTCGACCGCGCCGCGGCGCCGTTGCGACGGGCCGACGGGCCGGTCCACCGTCAGCCGGCGCTCTCGGGGCTGGGGCTCGGGCCGCCGTTCCCGGTCCACGCCTTCGACGACGAGCCGTTCCTCCACCGTCCGGCCGCGGCGCGAGGGCTTCCGGACGGTCCCGGCGTGCGAGGCCGGATCGCCGCGAAGCACTTCAAGATGATGGTCGCGGAGGCCGAGGGCGAGGGCCTCGCCGAGATCGTCCGCGGTGCCGGTCACGTCGAGGAGTCGGGCTGGACCCGCCTTCGCGGCTTCGTCCCGCCGAGCCCCGCCCCCCGCACGACCGCCCGCCGCTGATTCGAAGCCCCGCCGACCCGACGCCGACCCGGAAGGACCCGCCCCATGTCCTCGACCGTCACCGCCGAGCCGAACCGCCGCCGCGGCCTCGCGACCGACCTCGCCGCGCCCGCGGCGGCCGACCGCCGCGCGGACGCCCTCGCGATCCTCGCCCTGGCGCTTTGGACCGTCGCCAGCCGCGCGCCGTACCTGGACTCGTTCGACTACATGGGGAAGGACGGGCCTCTTTATATCAACGCTCTCAAACTTGATTCCACGTTCAACGTCCCGATGCCTGGGAACCTGGGCTACGTCCTGCTGGGGAGGCTGGCGAACGTCTTCCAGGCCGATCCGGTGACGGCGTTCCTGACGGTGAACGTCGGCTTGACGATCGCGGGGGCGGCGTTCGCCTATCTGTTCGGGACGCTGGCGGTTTCGAGGCCGTTGGCGGCGGCGGCGGCGCTGGCGACGACGTGCAACCCGATCGTCTGGTGGCACGGCGGGGCGATCGCCAGCTACCCCGTCTGGCTGGCCGTCCTGCCGGCGATCGGCTTTTACGGGCTCCGCTACCAGCGGTCGCGACGGACGGCCGACATGATCGGCGCCAGTTTGGCGCTCGGGGTCGGGATGGTCCTGCGGCCCGACCTGTTGGCCTTCGGGACGCCCCTGTGGGCCGGCTCGTTGCTTCTGGGACGGGCGCCCTGGCGGCACTGGCTGATCGGCGGGGCGATCCTGGCGGCGTCGTGCTGTTTCTGGTTTTTCGGCACTTCCTGGGTTCTGGGGGGGGTCGACGTCTACCTCGACCGCGTGCGCGCCAAGCACGAGGGGGACAAGGCCGGGTTCTCGATGGCGGCGCGG
>Ga0209916_1001421_pt1 | contig 20798 bp, 12 predicted proteins | sample ThiBio_1000_plan_FD_183956 | JGI IMG/M metagenome (GOLD analysis project Ga0209916, IMG submission 183956) | Wastewater bioreactor microbial communities from Cape Town, South Africa - Thiocy_solids_2 (SPAdes) | ecosystem: Engineered > Bioreactor > Thiocyanate-remediating > Anaerobic-Aerobic ... | reverse complement strand
CGGGACCGGCCCGCCGATCCACTTGGGGAAGACCCGGGCGTCGTCGAGGCCGAAGAGGTGGTCGGCGTGGTGGTGGGTGTAGGCGATGGCGTGGACCCGTGAGATCCGCTCGCGCAACAGTTGCAGACGCATCTCCGGGGTGGTGTCGATCAGCAGGTTCCCGGCCGGGAACTCCAGAAGGACGCTGGGCCGGGTCCTATGGTTGCGGGGGTCGTTGGACATGCAGACGGAGCAGTCGCACCCCAGCAGCGGAACGCCCGACGACGTCCCGGTCCCCAGGAAGATCAACCGCCGTCCCGTCGGTGCGAGGCTCTCGATCAACCGATTCGCGCTCCCGAAGAGGCCATGCGTCCCGTCCCCCGACCGGGTTCCCATTCTAGCGTCCGCCCCCCCGTCGAATCGACCCGAACCCCGCGAACCCGCCGCCGGCCGACGGCGTCTTGACAAACGACGCCGCTCGCGGTGGAATAAGACTCGACGACGCACCCGTAGCTCAATTGGATAGAGCGTTAGCCTCCGGAGCTAAAGGTTACAGGTTCAAATCCTGTCGGGTGTACTCCGCAAGTCTCCTCTCGATTCGATTCGCCGGCCGCCATTCTCGGCGGTCGGCCCGGCCCGTCGGGCCTTGTCGATTCGGCCTTGACCTTCGTCGCTCGCCGATGGGATGACGAGGCGCTTTCCTCGGACGTCGGGCCCGGCGACAATGGACCGTCGCGCCCCCCGGGGGCGCGTCGTGGTTTCGGTCGCTTGCCCGCTCGGTCGAGGTGTCGTCATGGACGTTCGCAACGGTCTATTCGAATCGATGAGTCGTCGGTCCTTCCTGGGGGCGGCGTCGGCGGCCTTCGCCGCTTCGCGCGAGATTTCCGCCCTGGCCGCGGCCGGGCCCGGCGACGGCTTCGGCGGCGTCCGCGTCGGCTGCAACACCTACAGCTACCGCGGCGAGATCGGCGACGCCCGGGGGACGCTTCAGGCGCTCCTCAAGGCCGGGCTCGCCGAGGTCGAGATGAAGGAGGGCCCGATCCGCGAGTTCACCGGCCTCCCCGCCGACGTCGATTCCGTGAACTCCGACGAAACGCGCGAGGCGATCCTCAAGAAGTGCGCCGAGTTCCGCGAGCTCTATAATGATGCGGGCGTGAACATCCACGTCCACAAGATCCCCTTCGGCAAGACCGACGCGGCGATCGACCTGGCCTTCGAGATCGCCAGGGCGCTGGGCTGCGAGGGGATCACTCTGGAACGATCCGAGGAAACGGCCCTTCGTCTCGCCCCGTTCGCCGAGAAGCACGGGCTCAAGCTCGGCCTGCACAACCACACGACCAACTACCCGATCCTCGACCGTCCCGACCCGATCCTCGACGTCAGCCCGAACGTCTACTTGAACTTCGACGTCGGCCACTACTTCGCCGGGACCAAGGGGAAGTCGCCGATCCCGGTGCTGGAGAAGTACCACGACCGCATCATCAGCCTCCACCTGAAGGACCGCACCGCCGACGGCGGCAACCTCCCCTGGGGCCGGGGGAAGACCCCGATCAAGGAGGTCCTGCGGCTGATGAAGCAAGAGAAGTGGACGTTCCCGGCGGACATCGAGCTGGAATACAAGATCCCCGAGGGCTCCACCGCCGTCGCCGAGGTCGTCCGCTGCGCCGAGTATTGTCGCGAGGCGCTGGCCTGATCGCTTTGATCGCGAGGCGGAATCCGCGGGCCGGGTCCGGCCCGCGAACATCGAGAGGCGTGTTCATGGACAATCGCAACGGATTCCTTGATTCGATGAATCGTCGGTCCTTCCTGGGGGCGGCCGCGGCGCTGGCGGCGACGTCGGGGGCGGCGTCGGCCCTGGCGGCGGCGAAGCCCGGCGACGGCTTCGGCGGCGTCCGCGTCGGCTGCATCACCTACAGCTACCGCGGCGAGATCGAGGACGCCCGGGGGACGCTCGAAGCCCTCCTGAAGGCCGGGCTGGGCGAGACCGAGATGATGGACGGCCCGATCCGGCGCTTCGCCGGCCTCCCCGGCGACGTCAACGCGGTCCCGGCCGACGCGGATCGCGAGGCGATCCTCAAGAAGTGCGCCGAGATGCGCAAGCTCTACAACGACGCGGGCGTGAACATCCACGTCCATAAGATCCCGTTCGGCAAGTCGGACGAGGCGATCGACTTCAACTTCGAGATCGCCAGGGCCCTGGGCTGCAAGGGGATCACCCTGGAGCGCTCCGAGGAGGCCGCCAAGCGGCTGGCGCCGTTCGCCGACAAGCACGAGATCTGGCTCGGCTTCCACAACCACACCAACAACGTCCCGATCATCGACCGCCACGACCCGATCCTGGACTTCGGCGAGTACATCGGGCTGAACCTGGACGTCGGCCACTACTTCGCCGGGACCGGGGGGAAGTCGCCGATCCCGGTGCTGGAGAAGTACCACGACCGGATCGTCAACCTCCACCTCAAGGATCGCACCGTCGACGGCGGCAACCTCCCCTGGGGCCAGGGGAAGACTCCCATCAAGGAAGTCCTGCGGCTGATGAAGCAGGAGAAGTGGACGTTCCCGGCGGACATCGAACTCGAGTACCCGGTCCCGAAGGGCTCCACCGCCGTCGCCGAGGTCGTCCGCTGCGCCGAGTACTGCCGCGAGGCGCTCGCCTGAGCGCGCCGGGACGCGGTCGTTAGAACGGCGGGTCGAAGCGGTCGTATTCCGTCTCGGCGGGCGGGGGCGGCGCTTCGGCCTTCGTCGCGCGCTTGCGGCGGGGCTTGGGGGCCGGGGGCTCTGCCGGGGCGGGGGCCTCGGTCTCGGATCCGGTCTCGGCCGCGGCGGAGCACGCCAGGTCGATGGTGGCGGCGGGGTCGAACGGATGCGCGACCGGCCGGCCGTCCTCGTCGAGGCCGGTCAGGACGGTCACGGAGCGCTCGGCGGTTTCCAGGAGCTTGTAGCAGCGGCCGAGCAGCTCGACCCCCTTTTGGTACTTCGCCAGGGCGGCGTCCAGCTCCGGCTCGCCGCGCTGGAGGGCGTCGACGAGGGCTTCCAACTCGGCCAGGGCGGACTCGAAGCGGATTTCGGGCTGGTCGGGCATGGGTTCGGCTTTGAGGGGGGCGTGACGTCCTTCCCCCCTCGCGGGGGAAGGTGGCCCGAAGGGCCGGATGAGGGGGGAGACGCGCGAGAAAGCCGTCGCGGTCCCGCGCCGATCGGGCGGGGGCCTCGAAATCCAACGGCCCTCGTGCTCGTCGTCCCCCTCATCTGACCGCTTCGCGGTCTGTCTTCCCCCGCGAGGGGGGAAGACGGTTTCCACCACCCACCTTAGCGATTCGGCGGCCGCGGGCCAAGCCGGGGCCGGGGTCAACGGTGGATCGGGGGCCTCGCGAACGGTCGGGCGACCAGGGCGGGGCGCGCCGGCCGGGCCGGCGGCGTGGGACGAGGCCGGGGGGTTGGTCGGGCCGGTGGGTTTGGCGCCGGTCGCGGGACCGGCCGCGGCCGGGGGGTCGGCCGGGCGGGAGGGGTCGGCCGCGGTCGGGTCGGCGCGGGGGCGGGGCCGACGACCGTGCCGGGGGCGTAGACCAGGTTGTGGATCGAGTCCAGCCGCGCCGTGAAGTCGCCGCCGGGGACGCCGTTGCCGCTGGGGAACCCGCCCAGGAACTCGCCGTCAAGCGCGTTGCCCGCCAGGTCTTGCACGCCGCTGGGGAGCGTCACGCTTCGAGACCGCATGGTGAGCTGGTAGGTGCCGCCTCGGATCGGGGCGCCGCCGTTGACCGGGACGGTGACGGTTTGCGGCCCGATCGTCGTCGCGGGGGAGACGGCGTTGGGGCCGATCAGCCAGTACGTCGGCGGCCGGTAGCCCCTGACCGGCGAGGAGACGAAGCCGAAGGCGAAGTTGCTCGGGTCGGTCAGGGTATATGGATTTATACCCGAGCCGATGTTGGCGACGCCGCCGAAGTCCTGGAGCGTGAGGACGACCCGGCCGGAGCGGGGGTCGAAGGCGGCGGCGGTCAGCCTGGGGCCCGCGGTGTCGATGACCAGGGGCAGGGGGAGGGCCTGGGTGACGGCCGCGGCGGGATCGAAGCGGTCGGAGGCGAAGAGGGCGATCGTGTACGCGCCGTCGGGGAGGGCGACGCCGGAGGTGAGTCGCCAGGCGCCGGCGTCGTCGGCCTGGGTGGCGCCCAGGAGGATCGGCGCGCCGCCGTTCCAGGGAGCGGCGACCACGACGACCGTGGCGCCCGAGGCGTCGACCAGGCCGGAGAAGGTCGGCTGGACGACGTTGGTGATGCCGTCGGCGTTGGAGGAGCCGGAGTCGCTGGCCGGGTCGAGTCGGCCGGTGACGGCGGCCACGGCCGGCGGCAGGATCGTCGCGGTCGTCGACGCCACCGCCCGCGCCCCCGGATCGGGCGCGGGGACGGCCGGCGCGGCGACGGGGAAGGGGGGCTTGGTGATCAGCACCGTCACCGGGTAGGAGCCGGGGTTGGCGTAGGCATGATCGCCGAAGACGTTGTAGACGACGCCGCCGGCCGAACCGGTGGCGATGATGGCCGTCGCGGGGGTGGGGGCCGAGCCGTCGCCCCAGGAGATCAGGGCCAAGTAGGACGTCGCCGGCCGGTCGGTGCCCGAGTCGGTGAACGCGGCCACCTGGATCCCGCCCGCGGAGGCCGACAAGGGCGCGCCCGCGCGGCCCGAAAGCGCCACGCCGGAGGCCGACAGCGGCGCGGCGGCGACGTCGGCGGTCGAGGCGATCGTGACCGACGTGTCCGCGGAGCCGACGGTGATCGGCACGCCGCCGACGATCGTGGTGGAGCCGGAGCCGCCCCCCTGGCGGGTGACGGTCACGGCGACGGGGTACTCGCCGGCCGCCGCGTAGGCGTGGTTCCCCAGCACGTCGAAGCCGCCGCTCGCGCCGGCGGCGACGATCTGGCCGGCCGACGGCGTCGAGCCGTCGCCCCAGTCGATCGAGGCGTGGTAAACGGTCGAACTCGTCGCCGACGGGTCGTTGAACCGCGCCACGGTCTGCTGGACGAACGGCCGGGCCTCGACCGCCTGGAACGTCGCCGGGACGCCCGCGGGGGGCGTCCCGGTCTGGTTCACCGTGATTTGTTCGACGTTGGCGTAGTCGATCGTCGGCTGGCCGGCGCCGAAGGTCAGGACGCCGGGGGTGGCGACGTTCACCGTCGGCAGGACGGTGTTGACGATCAAGGCGTCGGTCCCCGTCCCGCCGTCGACCGTGAAGGGCGAGGTCGCGCCCGGCGCGCCGAAGTTCGTGAAGGCGATCGAGTCGTCGCCCGCGCCGGCCTGGATCGTCACCGAGTCCTTGTTGGCGAAGTCCACCCGCTCGAAGGCGTTCGTCGCGCTTGAGATCCGGGTGGTCTGGGTCCCGGAGACGACCGGGCCGGGCTGGATCTGGATGGCCTGCGATCCGGAGGGCGCCGTGAACGTGTAGCCGGAGACCGGGACCGTATCGGTGATCGGGCTGAGGTTGGAGAAGTCGACGATGTTCGTCAGCGTCGTGCCGCCGATGACGCGGTTGGGGAAGACGATCGCGCCGGCGCCGGGGCCCGAGGCGACGTACGCCTCCTGGGTGAAGCTTCCGCCTTGCAGCACCAGCGCGTTGGACGCGCCGGCGTCCGCCGCGGGGGGGGAGAACGTGACGCCGCCGGCGTAGGGGACGCCGCCGGAGTAGTCGATCGTGAGCGTGCTTCCGGCCGTCGTCCCGCCGACGGTCAGTTGGTTGATCAGGCTTTGGGCGAACGCGCGCGACGGCCCCCCGGCCACGGCCGCGGTCACGGTCCCGCCGGACATCGAAAGCGTCGTCGAAAGCGGTACGAGGGCCGGATAGTACAGCGTGTTGAGGCTGATGGAGAGCAACGCGCCGGAGACCGTCGCCGCGGGGAACGAGGAGGCGAAGGAGGGCTTGTCCGAAAAGACGCTGACCAGCCCCGCGCCGGGCTGCGAGCCCTGGATGGTCTCGCGGCCCTGGCCGCCGGCGGCGTAGAAGGAGTTGACGCCGTCGAGGTTGTAGAAGACCGAGTCGGCCCCGGTCGTGAAGCCGCCGTTGGCGAGGGTGACGGCCGCGTCGATCGCGCCCGGGGAGAGGAAGAACGAGTCGCCGCCGCCGCCGGTGGCGACGGTGATCGGGGCTTTGGTCGAGTTCACGCTCACCACGTCGTCGAACGCGCCGGTGTCGCCTTGCACGGTGATCGCGGTGAACGACGAGGCCGGGCCGGTCACCGTATGGCCGTCGGGCGACGGCGTCCAGCCGCCGCCGCCGGCGCCGCCCTCCAGCGCGATCGTCTGGGTCGGGTCGGTCAGCGTGTAGGAGGTCCCGGCGGAATCGACGGCGATCGACAGGTTCATGGCCGAGCCGGACGCCTGGAACGTCAGCGTCCCGCCGGCGAGGTTCAGCGACGCGGCCAGCAGGCGGCGGTCTTCCAGGGCTTCCAGCTCGACCCGTCGCCGCGTTGGGCGTCGGGGCCGGGACGAATGGGACTGGGCGCGTCGGGTCGAGGTGGAATCCTGGTGCATGGGGCTCTCCGAGGCGGGCCGGCCTATGACGACGCAAGACCGCCCGCGCCGGACGGTCCCGACGCGGTCGGCCCGCGTTCGATGCGATGCTATGCGATGCGATCCCGAGTGGGAAGCGGCGAGGCCCCCGCGCCGGTTCGAGCCGGACGCGGGCGGCCCCGCCGCGGTTTTTACTCGTCAGCGGGTCCGAAGCGCGCGGGCCGCCAGTTGGGGACGGGCCAAAAGCGCGGGCCTGGCGGCCAGCGCCTGGGCGGCCGGGCCCCCGCCGGGGAACAGCAGCCGTCCGCCGGGGCCGATCTTCGCCCCCGTCGCCAGCCGGCCCGGAGGCGAGACGGGGCTCGCCGCGCCGACCTGGCTCCGGGCCGGGAAGATCGTGTGGTGGATCGCGTCGAGGTTGGCCGCGAAGTCGCCGCCGTTGACGTTGTTGCCCGACGGCAGGAACCCGTAGAACTCGCCGTCAAGCGCGTTGCCGGCGACGTCCTGGATTCCGCTCAGGTTCGTCGGGTCGACCGAGCGGATCGTGAAGGCGTACTTGCCGCCGCGAATCCCCCGGCCGCCGTTGATCAGGATCGTCGCGGTCTGCTCGCCGACGTCGGTGCCGGGGGTCACGTCGATCCCCGTCGCCCGCCAGCGCCGCAACGACTGGTTCGGCTGGAGGAAGCGGTAGTTGTTGGCGTCGCGCATCGTCGTGCCGACCACGCCGACGCCGACGTCGCCCACCCCGCCGAAGTCCTGGAACGAGGCGATCACCCGGCCGTGGACGTTGTCGAAGAGCACGTCGGTGACCTTGGGGCCGACCGTGTCGACGACCAGGTTGGAGCTCACGGTCGCCAGCGCGCTGACCGAGTGGCCGCCGGCGTCGTAGGCCTGCACCTGCACGACGTAGCCGCCGTCGGCCAGCGCCCCGATCGGGGTGAAGCTCCAGGCGCCGGTGGCGTCGGCCGTCGTCGAGCCCAGGAAGGTCGCCGCCGCGCCGTCCTTGGAGGCGTAGACGTAGACCTGGGCGTCGCCCTGGCTGGTCCAGCCGTTGAACGTCGGGGTCGCGTCGTTGGTCACGCCGTCGCTGTTGGAGATCCCGGTGTCGGACCTTGAGTCCATGCCGCCGATGACCGCCAAAAAGCGGGGGTCGACCGTGGCCGTGTTGAACAGGTTGACGGCCGAGCCGTAGGTGTCCTTCACGGCGATCGTCACCGGATACGTCCCGACCGGCGAGACCGCGGCGAACGGCCCGGCGCCCGAGACGATCGGCGCGCCGCCGGCGGGGATCGCGCTGGCGTAGGTGTGCGAGCCGACGACCTCGAAGACGTTGCCGCCCGGGACCCGCCGCGCCCGCGCCAACTGGCTGCCGGTGCCGTCGCCCCAGTCGACCGTGATCTGGTACTCGTCGGCGGTCGCGTTCGGGTTGGCGTCGGTGAACGCGCCGATCACGGCGTCGACGATCCGCGTCCCCTCGACGGCCGCGGCGATCGTCGGTTGCGGGTCGACGGCGGTCAAGGGCGCGTCGGCGACGACCGCGAAGTTCGAGCCGACGCCCGTCTTGACCACGGTCGGCGGCAGCAGGCCGTTCGTCTTGGCGACGTTGACGGTGACTGGGTAGGAGCCCGGCACGGCGTAGGTGTGCGCGCCGGCGGACACGATGTACTGGGCGGACGTCCCGTTCTGGACGATCGAGATCGCGCCGACGGCCGTGGAGCCGTCGCCCCAATCGACGGTCGCGGTGTAGACCGAGGTCGGATCGGCGAGGCTGGGATCGATGCCGGCCAGATCGGTGAAGGTGGCCACGACCACGTCCCCGCTGGCGATCGGGGTGTTCTCAATGCCGTGGAAGCCGTTCACGGACACGTTCAGCGGCGCGTTGTTGATCGTCGCCGTGGAGGTGCTCGACGCCCCGGCCGCGGTCGGATCGCTCGCCGGCCGGACGAACGCGACGTGGGTGTTGCCGATCAACTGCTCGGTCGTCTTGGCCAGCGACCGCACGGTGACGTTCGTCGGGATCGCCGCGCCGGGGGCGTAGTAGGTATGGTCGCCGTAGACGTGGAAGATCGACGGGTCGTTGGCGTCCTGGACGACCGTGCCGCTCGTCGGCGCGCCGGCGTCGGTGTTCCAGTCGATCGTCGCGACGAAGTCGGCCGCGGTGGCCGGCGCCGAGGAGGTGAACGAGCCGACCAGGACGTTGACCAGCGCCTGGCCCTCGACGCCGTTGATCGGCGTGGCGGTGACGGTCGGCGTCAGGGCAAGGCCCGCGTCGTTGACGGTGACGCCCTCGTAGTTGGCGTAGGTGATCGGCCCGCCGGGCAGGGGCGCCCCCTGGATCGTGACCGAGCCGTCCGGATTGGTGAAGAAGTTGGCCCCCGAGATCGCCGCTCCGCCGGCGTCGATGGTCAGCAGGTTGATCCCCGGGCCGCCATCGAGCGTCGTGGAGGTCGTCCCGGCCGTCCCGGCGAGCGTCAGGTCGGCCGTGTCGTCCCCCGTCCCCTGGACCAAGCCCCACGCCGCGCCGGGCGCCAGGCTGGTGAGAGCGGCCGTGTCGTTGCCGACGCCTTGGGTGATCTGCGCGTTGTTCAGGCCGGCGACGGCCGTCGTCGAGGCGTAGTCCACCGTGATCGCGTAGCCGTCCGCGGAGGCGTTCTGATGGATGAAGAGGTTCCCCTTGTTCGCCAGGTGCAGATTGGCGAATTGGGGCGTGTCGCCCTGCGACGAGATCATCAACGTCTGGAACCCGCCGGTCAGGGTCGAGTTGCCGCCGTCGGAGACCAGCACGCCGTCGCTCGCCGCGCCGGAATAGCTGTAGGTGTAGCTCGGCTCCGGCACCGAGTCGTACACGTCGGCCGGGATCGTCGGGGTCGGCACGTCGGCCGTGCTCCCCGCGGAGTGCATCACCAGGTTCATGGCCGTGATGCCGGTGACGTCCACGATCTTGTTGTTGCCGAGCAGCGGGTACTCGACCGTCACCCCGGCCGGCGTCGTGGCGGGGAGGTCGATGTCGTTGTTCGAGGTGAACCGGAAGGTCGTCCCGGTCTGCGTCACCGCCACGTTCTCGGCGACGACGGCGTCGCCGTCGTATTGCAAGACCAGATCGGAATCGACCGAGATCGAGGCGTTCAGCAGCCGACGATCCTCCAGCGACTCCAACCGCCTGAGCGTCTCGCCCCGACGACGACGCTTCCGCCTCGCCGTCTCCGCCGTGCCGCCGTTCCAAGAACCCCACGCCACCGTGGATCGACCCTGACGCGCCGTCGTGCTCATGGTTGATGCCCTTCGCTCAATGGATGCCGGACTCTGCAAGCCGAGGATGCTGAATTCCGCAAGGCGTGAAGCGAGACGGTCCCGAGTATTCCCGCGCCGCTTGCGCCGCGATCGGGAAAGACGATCCATGTATCGTGGATCGCCCAATTGATGCCAGATTCGCAAGATACCTAGGTTGACTATACACACACAAGACCCGAATTGCCGAAATTCCCCGAAATTTCCAATATTAGACGAGACTCGCGGGCCGAGGATGGCGGATGGTGCCGCGGCGTTCGGCGTATTCGCGAGATCCGGCGCGAACGATCGTTTCGCGCCGATGCCGTGGATCGCGCCGCGGGCGACGTATGTCATGTCGGGTGGGACGAACCCACGGCGCGACCGCGGTCGGCCGGAATGGTCGGCGGTGGGCTTCGGGGCCGCGCGCCGCGTCAACCTTCGACGCGGGAGCGGATTCGGCCGGTGGCGAGGAGGGTGTGCAGAAGGGAGCCGGCGGGGGCTTGCGAGGGGTCGCGGACGACAGTCCGGCCGTCGGCGGCGAGGGTCAGGCTGTAGCCGCGGGCGAGGACGGATTCGGGGTTGAGGGCTTGCAGCGACGTCTTCAGGCGGTCGAGCCGATGGCGGCGCCGCTCCAGGTCTTGCGCCGTCGCGGCGGCCAGGCCGCGCGCCAGGGCGTCGAGCCGGCCGCGGGCGTCGCGGAGCCGGGCCGCGCCGACGTGGTGGAGCGCCTGGCCGAGTCGGTCCAGGTGCATCGCGATCTCGGCCGCGTCGGGGACGATCAGCTCGCCGGCCTCGCTGGGGGTGAGCGCGCGGCGGTCGGCGGCCAGGTCGCAGAGCGTCACGTCGATCTCGTGCCCCACCGCCGAGACCACCGGGACCGGGCAGGCGACGACCGCGCGGACGACGTCCTCCTCGTTGAACGCCGCGAGGTCCTCCGCGCTGCCGCCGCCGCGGGCGACGATCACCGCCTCGACTCCCTCGGCACGTCCGGCCAGCGCGATCGCCGCGGCGATTTCGCGACCGACGCCGATCCCTTGCACGCGGGTCGGCGCGATCAGGACGTCGGTCCCCCTCCAGCGTCTGCCGGTGACTTGCAGCAGGTCGCGAACCGCCGCGCCGGTGGGGCTGGTGACGACCGCGATCCGCCGCGGGAACCGGGGCAGGGGGCGCTTGCGGGCCGGGTCGAAGAGACCCTCCGCGGAGAGCCTCGCGACCAGTTGCCGAAGCGCCAGTTCCCGCGCGCCCATCCCCTCGGGCTCGACGGCCTGGGCGACGACCTGATACTCCCCGCGCGGCTTGTAGACCGTCAGCCGGCCGACCAGCCGGACGGCGAGGCCGTCGGCCAGGTCGAACGGCACGCGCCGGGCGTCGCTCCGCCAGAGGACCACGCGGATGGTCGCCTCGGCGTCCTTGAGGCTGAAGTAGACGTGCCCGGAGCGCGGGCGGGCCAGGTTGGAGACCTCGCCGCGAACGGCCACGTCGCCGAAATCGGCCTCAAGCGCGTCCTTGATCCGCTCCGTCAGGTCGCCGACGCTCTCGAAGACCGCGCCGTAGGGGTTGTCGGAAGGCTGGAACCAGGGGAAGCTCGTCATGATGCGGGGGTCGTCCGAAGGGGCTTGGCCACGATTCTTCGACTCGGAATCCGGGAAGGTGGCGAAGCGCGACGTCCCCTCTCCCACCGGGAGAGGGTGGCCCGAAGGGCCGGGTGAGGGTCGTCGCGCTTCGGATCGAGCCTCGGTTTACTCCTGGCGCGGCCGACGGCGCCCGCGAGGCGCCACGACCCTCACCCGCCGCTCCGCGGCCGCCCTCTCCCGGTGGGAGAGGGGACGGAACAGGCAGTCCTAATCGTCTTCAAGAACCGATGGGGAGTGACGCTTGCTCGGGCGACCATCCTCCCAGGAACCGCCGCGAGCGGCAAGTTAGCGCGGGCCCAGTTCGCGGTCGAGGCGGTAAACGGTCTGCTGGGCCTCGCGGTCCAGGGGGTTTTCGGCCAGGGACAGCCGGGCCCAGGCGAGGGCCTCGGGAAGCCTGCCCGCGGCGGCGCAGGCGGCGGAAAGCAGGGGGGGGAGGCTGGGGTCGTTCTTGCCCCGGGAGGTCGCGGCGCGGGCGATCAGTGGGGAGACGGCGTCGAAGCGGTCGACGACGCGGAAGCATTCGGCGGCCCCCTCGGCGTCGCCGGAGAGTCGCAGCGCGGTCCCCAGTCCTTGCAAAAGCGCGCGGTCGTCCGGTTTGGCCTTCAGCGCCAGGCGGAACGCGGCGACGGCCGCTTCAAGGTCGCCGCGCTTGAGCGCCAACCGGGCGCGGACCTCGGCGAGCGCGGGGGCGTCGGCGGGGGCGCTCTGGACGATCCGCGCGGCCTTCTCGTCGTCGCCGCGCTCGACGGCGAACGCCGCGCGCAGGGCGGCGGCGTCGAGGTCGTCGGCGGGGAGGGGGGCGAGGACGTCCTCGGCCTCTTGAATCTCGTTCTGGCGGTAGAGCCCCTGGGCGAGCGTCAGTCGGGAGGCGCGGTCGTCGGGGTCGGCGGCGACGCACGCGGCGAGGGTTTCGCAGTCCTCGCGGGGGTCCCAGTTGACGTGGCGGGACTTGCCCCACTGGAGGACGCGGTCGAAGTCCAGCCCGCCGCGATCGGAGACCGCCAGCATCGCGCGGTCGAAGTCGGACCAACGATGCTGAAGGTTGTAGATGTAAGCGAGTTCCTCGAACGGCTGGGACTCGTTCGGGAGCCCTTCGGCGGCCTTTTTGAAGTGGGCCTCGGCGGGTCGGAGGCGGTGGCGGGCGATCTCGACGCGACCGGTCAGGAGGTGGGCCAGGGGGCCTAGCGCCGGGTCGTCCAGGATGGCGGCGGCCGCCGCGACGGCGTCGTCGGCTTGGCCCTGGGCCTCGGCGATTTGGGCCCTCGCCATGTGGACCATGGGATGAACGGGAGGGACGCTCGCCAGGCGGTCGAGCGCCGCGCGGGCGGCGTCGAGGCGTCCGGCCTGGAAGTCGTCCCGCGCCTTCGCCAGCACGGCCGAGGGGTCGGGACGGCGGAGGATCGGCCAGGCGACGGCGGCGAGCGCGGCGGTCGCGATCAGGGCCGCGGCCCCGGCGATCGTCGGCGTTCGGCTCCGTCGCATGGCCGTCTCCGTCGGTTTTACTCGGCCTTGGGCGCTTCGTCGGCCTTGGGCTCGTCGGCCTTGGGCTCGTCGGCCTTCTTCTTGGTCTTGACCTTGGCGTTCTTGTCCATCATGGCCCGCATGGCGTCCATGTCGGCCGGCTTGGGGGCGTCTTCGGAAACCGGGATCTCCTGGTCGTCGCCGCCGCAGCCGGGCAGGGGGACCATGAAAAGGGCCGCGATCAGGGCGGGAATCAGGGTCTTGCGCATCGAGGGAGGGCTCCAGGGGGAGGTTGATGTTAAGTCGAAAAGATGGCGACGCGGGACGCAAACAATCTTCCCCCTTCGCGGGGGAAGACAGACCGCGAAGCGGTCAGATGAGGGGGACGACGCGCCAGAACGCCCGCGCGATTCGCGGAAGGTCGTCCGGCGGACGCTTGATGCCAACGGCTTTCTCGCGTGCCTTTCCCCTCATCCGGCCCTTCGGGCCACCTTCCCCCGCGAGGGGGCAAGGCCGTTTTCTCCGACGTCTTCCCCCCTCGCGGGGGAAGACAGACCGCGAAGCGGTCAGATGAGGGGGACGACGCGCCAGAACGCCCGCGCGATTCGCGGAAGGTCGTCCGGCGGACGCTTGATGCCGACGGCTTTCTCGCGTGTCTTCCCCCTCATCCGGCCCTTCGGGCCACCTTCCCCCGCGAGGGGGGAAGGGGTTCGTCGGCCGCGTCTGGTGGGGTTTCGAGAAGGCGCGAACCGTCGTCGATCAGTAGGAGTCGCTACTGACGACCTCGCCGCCGTTGCGGCTGCCGATGCCCCACCAGGTCGGCAGCGCGATGGTGTCCTTGATGAACTTCACCGAGCCGTCGGAGAAGGCGACGTTGACGCCGCCGGAATGGTTGCTGCTGGGGGGGCAGCCGTCAAGCGGGTTGCCCCAGCCGCCGGTGTTGCCGTCGGCCGAGTTGTAACAGCCCGCGGAGTTCGGCGTCAGCCAGTGGTTGTACCCGTCGTACATCAGGGTCGATCCCGCGTGGCCGGTAACCCAGAAGTTGCCGTTGGCCGGCGCCAACCCGCCGAAGCCAGGGGTGGTTCCGGGCAGCGCCTTGCAGGTCTGCGCGAACTGTAGCGCCTGCGCGCCGCCGTTGGCCAGGTTGAAGCCGACATTCATGCCGCTGGCGAACAGGTAGACCGACTTGCGGTTTGTCGTGGCGATCGTGATGGTGTTCGCCACCTTGCCCGTGCCCAGGAGCGTCTCGCTCAACAGCGCGGTGTTGGAGGTGCCGTCGGTGAACGCTTCCACGCCGACCGGGCCGCAGTTCAAGTTCGGGATGGCGTCGATCGTGGAGTTGCCGGGATAGTTGCCCGGATCGCTCCGTAGCGGCACCAGCGCCCCGTTGAAGACGTTGATGCACGCCGGCCCGCCGATATTGCCGACGTAGCTCTTCCAGCCCCAGTTGTTCGTCGGGACCCTGGAACTTTCCGACGGACACTGAAGCGAACCGACCATGGACCGAAGCACTGTCCAGTTGACCGGGAACGTCGCCTGGCCGTTGCCACCGCCGAAGTCCCAGTTCAAGGCGTTGTACAGCGGGGCCTGCTCGATCTGGTTGAGGATCGAGGCGGTCCAATCCAGCGGCCAGTGGTCCATGCCCCCCGACCAAACCGCGGCCGTGACCGACGAACGATTCTGCACCAGCGGCGGGAAGCAGTTCTGCTGTGAGTGGTAGTTGTGGACCGCCAGGCCGAGCTGCTTCAGGTTGTTGACGCACTGCGCGCGGCGGGCGGCCTCGCGGGCCGCCTGCACCGCCGGCAACAGCAGCGCGATCAGCACGGCGATGATGGCGATGACGACGAGCAGCTCGATGAGCGTGAACGCCCGTCTGGGATGCGATCGCTGTGACATGAAGTCACCCTTTTACTTAGGAGAAGAAATGGGAGCGGGTCTGAAGATCGAACGTGGTTCGACATGTGCCGAACGCGCTTCGATCATATCCTCGCGAGCCGATCGGCGTCCACGCCTCGATCATGTCGAGGCATCGAAAGTTCCCTGAATCTTGGCGGGGATTGACGCGGGCCGTTCTCGGCGGGCGTCGGAATCGCCCAAGGGACGTTGGAAACGTTCGGGCGGATCGGCCCCGTGTGAGTATAAGGCGTCAGCGGAGGCGTGTCAGCCCCATGGATCGGCGTCGGCTTGCTTTTGAAACGGCCGAAGGCCCGGCGACGCGGGGTGCGTCGTCGGGCCTTCGGGTTGAATCGGGGATCGATTCGGGGTCACTCGGCTTCCGGGGTCGGCAGGAGCAGGCCGCCGGTCTTGACCTCGGGGGCCGGGGGGGCCTCCTCGCCGGTGAGGGCGACGGTCGGGGCCGGCTTGCTCATGAAGGTGTGCTGGCCGGCGCCGTAGACCGGGGCGGCCTGCGGAGCGGCGTAGCTCTGCGGAGCGGCGTAGCTCTGCGGAGCGGCCTGGGGCGCGGCGTATGCCTGGCCGGAGGGGACGACCTGAGAGGTCGGGAAGACGCTCTCGACCGGGCCGCAGCCGCCGTCGCAGCCGCCGTCGCAGCCGTTGCGGTGGCCCCACAGCCGCTTCTTCTTCAGAACCCACTCATAGGTCACCGGCGGGTGCAGCAGGTCGTTGAGGCGGCACCGCGCCCCGCTGAGCCGGTTCGCCAGGTTGCTGAAGAGGTTGCACCGGGGCCTGCTGGCGCACTCGTCGCAAACGCCGCAGTCATTGCAGGCCGTGGGAACGTAACCCTGGGGGCTGGCGACGACGCCCTGGGGCGAGGCCAGGCCCTGGGGCGAGGCCAAACCGCAGGTGGCGCAGTTGGCGTCGCCGCCGTGCGCCATCGCGACGCTGGTGATCCCGAAGGCCAAGGCCACGCCCAAGCTAAGGGTCAAGGGCTTCAACATGGGAGAATACTCTCCTAGAGTGACTATCCAAACGAGGATCGCGATCCCGGCCGACCGTTCGTTCGACCTCGTCTCGTGTTCGATCGTCCCTGGCGTCGGCTCGCGGTCGAGGTCTTCCCGGGACCCGGGGCCTCCTGGCCCCCCCGCTCTCCAACGCCGACAGAGTTTGGCGCTCCCGTCCTCGTCTCGCCTCCGGATTCGCGTCCTTCTCGGCGGGACACCCGTTGTATCGTCATCCCGGCGCGCTCCCTTGAACCCGCTTCGCCTTTTGTACCAACGCTTTACGACGACGCATTTGCCGGTCGTCGGGGTTCGATAAAATGAAGCGGTCGCGCAAAATCGGCTGAAAGCGAATTCCGGACAACCCGCAAACTTGCGGCGTAATCGTCGTCGTCGTCGTCGGGGTTGACGACGTCGGCGCGGTTTCGCTGCACGGAGAAGGCTCGCCAAGCGTCATGGATCGCCTTCTCCCCTTGAGGGAGAAGGTGGCCCGAAGGGCCGGATGAGGGGACGACCGCCGTCGCGACCCCACGAAGGCCCTGGCTTGCCGGACCCTCAAAATCCAGAGGCTACCGGTCCCGCCCACCCCTCATCCGGCCTTCGGCCACCTTCTCCCTCAAGGGGAGAAGGACGATTGGCGTGGGCTTGCGAAAAGCATCGACTCAGCGGTCGATCGTGGTCGCGGCCGAGCCGTGGCGGGCGACGCGGAGCAGGACCAGGCCGTTGCGGCTGGTTTGGCGCTCGTGGAGGATCGGGACGGTGGCGGCGGTCAGTTCGTCGGCCAGGTCGCGATACGCCTGGTCGCGGAGCAGGAGGAACGAGCCGTCGCGGGCGTCGTCCCTGAGCCAGTCGGCCAGGAGCTTTTTGCGCGCGGCCATGCGCCGGGAGGGGGGGCCGGCGGCGAACTGGTCGACGGCCTCGTTGTACCGCGGTTGGCTGCCGGGGACCGCCGCCAGACGACGATCGCGAAGGTAGAACCAAAGGCCCTCGTCGATCTCGTGGAAGAACCGCAAGGTGTCGACCTCCGGGGGGAGGGCGCGGTCGATGGCGCGGGCGACTTCGGCGTGGCCCCGCGCCGGGTTCGCCGCCGGCGCGACGACCCCGTAGCCGACCGTCACGCCGACGGCCGTGGCGGCAAGCGCCGCGGTCGCCGCCGCCGCGCCCAGGCCGCGACGGGTCGCGACCGCGCCGGCCAGACCCCCGGCGACCGCCGCGGCGAGCGTCAGCGCGCTCCACGCCGAGGCCGGCAGCCCCAGCGCCCTCCCGGTCAATACCGCGGCCCCGACGCCCAGGAACGTCCACGACCCCCAATGCAGATCTAGAAGGATCCGCGCCCGACGTTCCCCCGCGGCGGCGCGACGGTCCAGCCGCAGCCAGCCGTCGGCGGCCAGAAGCGCGAAGCCGGGAAGGCACGGAACGTAGTAGTTGGGCTTGGCCACCGCCCAGAAGCCCAGCACGATCGCCATCCCCACCGACCACGACCAGCCGATCCAGACGCGAGGGTCGCCGTCGCGACGAAACGGGATCGTCATTCCGGCCGCCCCCGCGACGATCCAGGGGAGGACCAGTCCCGGCCACTGGAGCAGGAACCCGGAGCGCTCGCGATGCTCGATCGCCATCGCGCCGGTCTTCTGCCCCATCTCCGTCATCCAGACCCTCGCCGCGTTGGGGTCCGCCAGCCAGACCGCCGCCGGCCATCCCAGCGCCAGCGCCAGGAAGACCGCCAGGCCGATCGGATGCAGCGCCAGCCGCGCCAGCCTCGCGACCTGTTTCGCGACGACCGCCCACGGCGAGACCGCCGCGGCGACGATCGCCAGCGCCACCGGCCCCTTGCACAGGAACCCCAGGCCGAGCGCGAGGTGGAAAAGGAGCACGGAAAGCAAGGAGGAGGCCGAGGCGATCGTCGCCTTCTCCCCTTGAGGGAGAAGGTGGCCGAAGGCCGGATGAGGGGTCGACCGACCGAAAGCCTTCGGATTCGAAACCATTGGCAAGCCGGGACTTTCACCGACGCGCGGCGCCGGTCGACCCCTCATCCGGCCCTCCGGGCCACCTTCTCCCTCAAGGGGAGAAGGGATTTCGTCCCTCGCCCGAACCTCCAGGGCCCTCATCGCCGCGTAAACCGCCAGCGTGACGAAGAAGCCCAGGGGAACGTCCTGCCCGGCCTGGCGCGCCTCATAGATGAAGAGCGGCGTGGTGGTCAGGATGATCGCGGCGAGCAACCCCAACGGCCGACCGCCCAGGCGCAGGCCGATCAGGTACGTCAAGGCGACCGTCCCCAGGGCCGCCAGCGCGCCGGGGAGCCGGACGATCCACTCGTCGCAACGGCCGGCGAGCGTCGCCAGCGCGGCGGTGGTCCATCGGGGGAGGGGGGGCTTCTCCAGCCGGGGCCGACCCTGGATCGTGGCCACCAGCCAGCGGCCGTTGTCGACGGTGTCCAGAACCTCCGCGGCTAGTCGCTGCTCGCGCTTGCCCCAGAGTTCCAGCGACCCCAGACAGGCGAGGAACACCACCCCCGCCAAAATCGCCGCGACCGCCTCCAGCCCCCACCGCCGAAACCCCGCTTCCTCCATGCCCCGCGCCTCCTCGACCGCCCTCCGTCCTATTATCGCGCGCGAGGCTATCGCAAAGCGTCGGGACGGGCAACGGGAGTCGGCGCCGCCCCAGGTCAGTAGGCGTCGGCGGAGACGACCTCGCCGCCGTTGCGGGTGCCCAGGGCGCGCCAGACGTCGAGGGCGACCGTCTCCTTGACGGAGCGGACCGAGCCGTCGCCCATCAGGACGTTGACCGCGCCGGGGTGGCGGCTGGACGGGGGGATCTGGACGGTCATGTCGACCATCATCGAGGGGCCGCCGCCCATCATGCCGCCCATCGATCCGGCGCAGGAGCGGGCGTTGGGGGGACCGACGTGGTTGTACTCGACGCACGTCATGGCGCCGACGGCCCAGGCGGCGCCCATGCGGCTGGAGTAGACCATGGCCATCGCCGGGTCGAGCGCCTTGCAGCCCATGTAGGTCATGTCCAGCGACATGGCGTTGGGCGTCTGGAACAGGTCGCTCCTGGGATCGGGCGAGCCGGAGCCGCGGAGCTTTTCGCTGAAGAAGGCGGTATTGCTCGTCCCGTCGGTGACGTTGGCGATCCGGACGCTGCTGCGGTTGTAGAACGGCCCCTGGGGCAACGCGCCGGGGAACATCATGCTGGGGAGGGCCTCGCAGGCGTCGCAGAGCCAGCCCCCCTGGTTGCCGACGTAGTTGTTGACCGCGGGCCAGTCCCCGGACGGCGCCGCGTCGCTGGGGCAGAGGAACGCCGAGAGCGTCACCCGGCAGACCGTCGCGTTGGCCCGGTTCGGGTCCTGGTAGGCCGGCTGGAAGCTCATCCCCATCATTGAGACGTCCGGGGTCTCCGGGGGAAGGCTGAAGTTGATCGCGTCGTACAACGGCTTCCGCTCCATGAAGCCCAGCAGTTGGGCGTGGGCCGACCAGCGCGCGTGGACCGGGGCGCCGGGGACGGTCGCCATGTAGTCGCGCCCCTTGCCGAAGGGGAACGCCTGGATCGCCTCGTGGTAGTTGTGCAGGGCCAGGCCGATCTGCTTCAGGTTGTTCGTGCATTGGATCCGCCGGGCCGCCTCGCGGGCCGCCTGCACCGCGGGGAGCAGCAGCGCGATCAGGACGGCGATGATGGCGATGACGACGAGCAGCTCGATGAGCGTGAATCCTGAACGACGGGATCGCATCGGTGAACGCCTCCGGGTTCGAGGGGGATGGTCGCGATCGGGAACGGCCCGCCGGCGCGCGCCGGCGGGGGGGACGCGGGCGGATCGGCGCCGGCCGCGCGTCCGTCGGCCGCGAGGGCGCCGCGGAGGCGGAGCCAGCGGCGCCGCCGGATCCGGTGGAAGAGGACGGGGATGAGCAGGTCGATGATCTCGTCGGCGACGAGGACGCCCCCCATCACGGGCGCGACCATGGGACGGACGACCTCGGACGCCGGGCCGGAGGCCCAGAGCATCGGGGCCAGGCCGAGGACCACGGTCGCCTCGGTGAGCAGCTTCGGCCGCAGGCGGTGGGCCGCGCCGTCGAGCACGGCCCGGCGCAGGTCGTCCAGCCCCATCCGCTCCAGCCCGCCGCCGCGCTCGACCGCCTCGCGGAGATAGACGAGCATGACGACGCCGGTCGAGGTCGCCATGCCGAAGCAGGCGACGTAGCCGATCCAGACCGTGACCGAGAGCTTGACCCCCAGGCACCACTGGAAGAACAACCCCCCCGCCAGCGCGCCCGGGACGGCCAGGAGCATCAGCGCGGCGTCCGCGAGGTCGCGGAAGGTCCAGTAGAGCAGCAGGAAGATCAGGGCCACGACCGCGGGGAAGACCACCGCGAGCGTCCGCCGCGAGCGGACCTCGTGCTCGAACCGGCCGGTCCACTCCAGGAACACGCCCGGCGGGATCGACACGGTCGCGGCGACGGTTCGGCGCGCCTCCGCGACGAACTCGGCGGCGTCGCGGTCCCGGACGTTCATCCGGACGTAGTTGCGCAGGAAGCCGTTCTCCCCCTTGATCGTGGCCGGCCCCTCGACCACCCGGATCTCGGCCGTCTCGTCGAGCGGGACCCACCGCGGGGCCGAGCCGGCGGGGCCGCGGGCGCGGACCAGGACGTCGCGCGCCGCGTCCTCGTCCTGGCGTCGGTCGCGGCGGTATCGGACGACGACCGGGTGCCGCTCCCTCCCCTCGGCGACGGTCGCGACGGCCTTGCCGCCAAGCGCCGTCTCGATCGCCGCTTCGGCCTCGCCGACGCTCACGCCCAGCCTCGCGGCGCGCTCGCGGTCGACGCGGATCTCCAGGTAGGGCTTGCCTCGGATCGGGTCGGCCAGGACGTCGGACGCGCCGGGGACCGTCTTCACCGCGGCGGCGACCCGCTCGGAGACCTCCACGACGGCGTCCAGGTCGCGGCCCATCACCCGGACCCCCACGGACGTGTTCACCCCGGTGGCGAGCATGTCGACGCGGTTCTGGATCGGCATCGTCCAGACGTTCGTCCAGCCCGGCATCGAGACCGCCCGGTCCAGCTCGCCGCCGACG
>Ga0209916_1001418_pt1 | contig 20851 bp, 12 predicted proteins | sample ThiBio_1000_plan_FD_183956 | JGI IMG/M metagenome (GOLD analysis project Ga0209916, IMG submission 183956) | Wastewater bioreactor microbial communities from Cape Town, South Africa - Thiocy_solids_2 (SPAdes) | ecosystem: Engineered > Bioreactor > Thiocyanate-remediating > Anaerobic-Aerobic ... | reverse complement strand
GGCTTCCGGCCCCGCCCACCCCTCATCCGGCCTTCGGCCACCTTCTCCCTCAAGGGGAGAAGGCCGTTAAGCGCTGGCTTGCGTGAGAGTCGCATGCGGGATCCGATAAGTGTCGGGTCGTCAGCCCACGAGGGGAGAAGGGGGGCCATGTCTCCTTACGACTGCTTTTCGACAGAACGCGCCGGCACTCGAACCATACCCGCCGGCCGCGGCCGATTCAACAAAGATTCGGCATTCAGCGTGAAGACGGTGGAGCGAAGACGTCGCCGGAGAAGACCATGTCGGCCATGATCGCCCGGTAGTCGGCGCGACCGCGGAGCGAGGCGAAGGCGGTCTCGCCTTCGAGGGCGGCCACGTTGCGGAAGCCCAGGTCGCGGACCTTCCCCAGCGCGGCGACCGCCGCGGCGGCCGCGGGGGGGCCTTCGTCGGCCGCGACGCCGGAGCCGGACGTTTCCGCCAGGTCGGCGAGCACCGCCAGGGCGGCGGCCTGTTCGTAGTAGGTTTGAAGCACTTTCGGCGGGGGGGCGCTCAGGACCTCGACCGCCCGGCGGACGCTCGCCGCGGCCCCGGCCGGGTCGCCCAGCGCCAGGCGGACCTCGGCCAGTTGCCGGGCCGCCTCGCCCAGGTGCATCTGCACCAGGGCCAGGTCGGCCGTTTCGTCCCGGAACCCCTCGGCGGTCGCCGCGGCGCGCTCGGCGATCGGCAGGGCCTCCGCCGAGCGGCCCAGCAGACGCAGTTCGTTGGCCACGTTCACGTCCGCGGAGATCGTGTCGAAGCGCTGGCGCGAGTTCGACGGCGCGTCCCCCGCGATCGACTCATACGTCTCCCGCGCCCGTTGGAAAAGCGGGAGGGCCTCCGCGCGCCTCCCCAGGCGCGAAAAGATCAGCGCCCTCGCCGTCAGGGCGGAGGCGGCCCGTGAGCGGTGGACGGTCGAGCCCGGATCGATCAGCAGCAACGTCTCCGCGTCCGCCGCGTAAGCGGCGGCGGTTTCCATCGCCGGCCCCAGCCGGCCGAGGTTCCAGTACGCCAGGATCAGCCAGGGCTCGCAGTCGGCCAGTTTGGCGCGAGGCGCGACGAGGGCGGGACGCTCGGCCACCGCCGCGGCCAGGATCGCGCGCGCCTTTTCCAGCGAGGCCAGCGATTCGTCGGGCCGACCCAGCAATTGCCCCTCAAGCGCCGCCCTCGCCATCAGGACGCCGGCCAGGTCGGATCGGACGTCGCTCGCGTCGGGGTCGGAGCGGGCGAGTCGGGTGAGGATCGCCTCGGCCTCGTCGAACCGGGAGGCGGCCGCGGCGGCGCGGCCCGATTGCACCTCGAACACGCCGAACGATTCCGCCAGGGCGGCCCGGCGATGCTCCAGCGCGGGCGACGCCGGCGCGAGGCGGCGGATCGCGGTCGCCTCGACGAACGCCGCGCGGGCCGCGTCCGGTCGGGTCGCCATGACGGCCTGGTCGGCGAGCGCCTCCAGGGCCGTCGCGCGCAGGTCCAGCGCTTCGGGGCTTTCCCCGACGGCCGTTCGAACCGCCTCGCGCAAGGCTGCGGTCGCGCCCTCGGCTCGGCCGACGGCCGACCGCAGCCGGCCGACCGCCACGAGCGACCGCGCGAGATCCAGGCGGTCGTCAAGCTCTCCGCGCGCCGCGGCCGACGCCCGCGTCGCCAGCGCCTCCTCGTGCATCCCCAGGGCGTCGAGCTTCGAGCCGGTCTGCTCGGTCAACTCGCCCAGTCCGTACCGGGCCTCGGCCAGCGTTTCCAGCGAGGACGGATCGTCGCGATCCTTGAGCATCACCGCCAGGCGGTCGTAAAAGCCCGCCGCCTGGTTCAGCAACCCGGCGCGGAGCGGAGCGAAGCGCGGCTCCTTCAGCGCGGGATCCTTCACGATCCTGCCGCCCAGGCTTTCGACCGCGTCCATCGCCAACTGGAATCGGTCGTGTTCGCGCGCGTTGGCCGCCTTGAGCTCGGCGTTGGCGCGGGACTGCACCAGGAGCACGGCCGCCGCGCCGCCGACGCTCGCCAGCGCGACCGCCGCGGCGAGCCCCGCCACCGCCGGGCGGCGGCGGCACCAGAGCCACGCGCGCTCCGCGGGCCCCACCCGGCGCGCCGCGATCGGCCGCGAGTCGAGCCAGGCGCGAAGGTCGTCCGCCAGGTCGCGCGCCGAGGCGTAGCGGCGGCGGGGCTCCTTCTCAAGGCACTTGAGGACGATCGTGTCCAGGTCGCGCGGGACGCCCGGGTTGTGTCGCGACGGGGGCTCCGGGGTTCGCTCGCGGATGGCGTCGAGGGTCTCCGTCACGTCCTCGCCGACCAGCGGCGGGCGGCCGGCGAGCAGGGAGTAGAGGATGGCCCCCAGGCCGTAGACGTCGGCCGCGGTCGTGATCGCGCCGCGACGCCCCGCGGCCTGCTCCGGGCTCATGAACGCGGGGGTTCCCACGACCGCGCCGGTGACGGTCATCGACGAATCTTCCTGGAACCGCTTGGCGAGCCCGAAGTCCGTGACCATGGGGCGGCCGTCGGCGTCGACGAGGACGTTCGCCGGCTTGAGGTCGCGATGGAGGATTCCGCGGGAGTGGGCGTGCTGGACCGCCTCGGCGACGTCGGCCGTCAACTCAGCCGCGGCGCGGGGGGCGTCGCGGTACTGGTCGAGGCGGTTGGCCAGGCTCCCCCCCGCCGCCAGCTTCATCGCCAGAAACGCCTGGCCCCGGAACTCGCCGACCTCGTACATCGGGACGATCCCCGGATGGTCCAGCCGCGCCAGGGCCTCGGCCTCGACGTGGAACCGCTGGATCTCCGCGGCGTCGGCCAGGACGCCCGAGCGGATCGTCTTCAGCGCGACCGAGCGGTTCAGGTCGACGTGCCGGGCCTCGAAGACGACCCCCATCCCGCCCCTGCCCAGCTCGCGGCCGAGTTCGTACTCCCCGAACCGGCCGCCGACCGTCGCGGGGGCGGAGGCCGCCTCGAACCGTTCCAGGGCGATCGTCTCGTCCGCCGGGACGGCCGAAATCCGGCCGTCGATGGGCCAGCCGTCGAGGGTCGCGCGCGTCTCGTCCGCCTTCGGCCTGGTCGATGGCGGCTCGGTGGGCTCGTTCATCGTCGGATCGCTCCTCCGCGAGGGGGCCGACCTCTTCGTGACTCCATCCCCGGATCTTAACAAGTCCCAATCCCGCCGTTGGGGTGATTCGATTGCAAACCGGTTCGGGTCGGGTACGATGCGACCCGTGCGTCGCCTTCCCCGCCGTTCGACCTCCGCGAGCGTCCCATGAGCATCTTCTTGACGTCGGCCGCCCGGATCCTGGTGCTGGCCGCGATCGGACAACCGGGAGCCCTCGACTCCGGGGACTCCGGCTTGATCGCCCGTTGGCCGCTCGCCGGCGACCTCAAGGACCACTCCGGCCACGGCTTCGACGCCGAGGCGCGGGGGACGATCGACCCGAACGCCCCCGGCAGGGACGGCGAGCCCGGCGGCGCCGTCGGCCTCGACGGTCGTGGCGAGCTGGTCGTCGCCGCGAGTCCGGCGCTCGACCTGGGCGGCTCGGACCTGACCGTCTCGGCCTGGATCGAGACCGCGGATCGCGTCGACTCCCCGATCGGCGACGTCCTCAGCCGATACGATTCCGAGAAGCGCCGCGGCCTGATCCTGGGCGTCAAGACGAACGCCGGCGTGACCTTCAACCAGGCCAACTTCCGCCACCTTCAGTTCGGCGTCGACGACGACCGCGAGTCGGATTGGGAGCCCGCCGGCAAGCCCGGCGCGGGGACGCTTTTGGCGTTCGCCCTGGTGGAGCACGACGGCGCGCTGTACGCCGGGACGTGCGAGCCGGCCGCGGGAGGTTCCGGCCACGTCTATCGTCACGCGGGAGGAACCGAGTGGGTCGATTGCGGCGCGCCCGACGGCGCCAACGCCGTCACCGCGGCGGCCGTCCTGGACGGCGAGCTGTACGTCGGCACCGGGCGATATCGCGTCGCCGGCTCCAGTCTGCCGGAATCGCCCAACGACACCCCCGGCGGCCGGGTCTTCCGGTACGAGGGCGGGACGTCCTGGGTCGATTGCGGGCGCCTGGGCGAAAGCATCGCCGTCGCCGGCCTGACCGTGTTCCAGGGGAAGCTCTACGCCGGCTCGCTCTACGCCCCCGCCGGCTTCTTCCGCTACGAGGGCGGAACGACCTGGACCGCGCTTGAGACTCCCGGCGGCTCCCGCGTCGAGGCGATCGCCCCGTTCGACGGCAAGCTCTACGCCTCCAGTTACGACCGCGGCCACGTCTTCCGGTTCGACGGCCGCGACTGGGAAGACCTCGGCCCCGTCGGCGATCCGAACGTCAACACGCAGACGTATTCCTTCGCCGTGTATCGAGGACGCCTCCACGTCGGAACCTGGGCCAGCGGCCGGGTCTACCGGCTCGCCGATGGGGACCGCTGGGAGGACGTCGGCCGGCTCGGCGAGGAGCGCGAGGTGATGGGGATGCTCGTCCACAACGGCCGGCTCACGGCCGGCTCGCTCCCCCTGGCCAACGTCTACCGCTACGAAGGCGACGGCGACTGGCGGTTTCTGAAGCAGCTCGACGCGACCCCCGACGTCGTTTACCGCCGCGCCTGGGCCATGGCCGAACACGACGGCCGGCTGTTCGTCTCGACCCTCCCCTCCGGCCGGGTGTTCTCGCATCGGGCGGGCGCGTCGGTCCAGTGGGGCAAGACCCTCCCCGCGGGCTGGCGGCACGTCGCGGCGGTTCGCTCGGGCGACACTCTGCGACTGTTCGTCGATGGCGAACCGGTCGCGACGACCACGACGGCCGGCTCGAAGGCGTTCGACCTCTCCACGGGCGGCCCGCTCTTGATCGGCTCGGGCCCCGACGCCCCGTTCCGAGGCAAGCTCGCCGACGTCCGCCTCTACGGCCGCGCCCTCTCCCACGACGAGGTTCGCCGCCTGGCGGCGCCCTGACCGCCGCGCCCCCTTGGCACGTCTTCCCGCGAGTGTTAAACTTTCGATGAAACTCCGGGCGGACGCGCGCGCCGAGGACGAGGCCCATCTGACGAGAGGACGATGATGAATCGACGCGAGGCGAGGGAGGCGCCGGGCTTGAGCCTGACCCGGCGGGGGTTCGTGCAGGCGGGCTCGGGGCTTTTGGGGATCTCGCTGCCGGGGCTGCTGGCGGCGCGAAAGGCCCAGGCCGCGGCGGGGGCGAACGGCCGGGCGCGGTCGGTGATCGTGATCCTCCTGAGCGGCGGCCTGGGACAGCACGACTCGTTCGACATGAAGCCCGAGGCCCCCGACGCCATCCGAAGCGAGTTCGCCCCGATCCCGACGACGGTCCCCGGCGTCTTCTTTTGCGAGCACCTGCCGAGGCTGGCGGCGCGGGCGCGGGACCTGGCGGTGGTGCGGACGATGTCGCACGGCGAGGGGAACCACCTGGTCGCCGTCCACCACGTCCTGACCGGCAAGCCGTCGTTTCCGCGCGGGGCCAGCGACCTGGACCGCGTCGCCAATCGCGACGACTTCCCCTGCTACGCCTCGGTCGTCGACTTCCTCCGCGGCAAGAACCCCGGCGTCCCCAACGGCGTGGCCTTGCCCTTGAAGCTGATCGAGGGCCCGCTGACCTGGCCGGGGCAGGACGCCGGCTTCCTCGGCCCTCGCTTCGACCCCTGGCAACTTCGAATCGATCCCAACAACCCCGACGCTCGCGACGACAGCCTGAGCCTCCCCACCGGGCTGGACGTCGAGCGGCTTCGCGAGCGTAGTCGCCTTCTCTCCCGGTCGGCCCCCGCCCCGGCCGCGGGCGACCCCTTCCTCGACCAGCAGGACGAGGCGCTGGCGATGCTCTGCGACGGCAAGGTCGCCGCGGCCATCGACGTCGACCGCGAGGATCCCCGGCTGATCGCCCGCTACGGCCGCCACATCTTCGGCCGATCGCTCCTGACGGCGAGGCGGCTGGTGGAGATCGGCGTGCCGGTGGTCCAGGCGTCGATGGGGATCGTCCAGACCTGGGACACCCACGTCGCCAACTTCCCCAGGCTGAAGGACCAACTGCTGCCGGCCCTGGACCGCGCCGTCTCCGCCCTGCTCGACGACCTGAAGGCGCGCGGGCTGCTGGACGAGACCTTGGTGGTGATGCTCGGCGAGTTCGGCCGCACGCCCAGGATCACCCAGTTGACCCCCGGCGCGGTCCCCGGCCGCGACCACTGGCCGGCGGTCTTCCCGGCGGTCTTCGCCGGCGCGGGGGTCGTGGGCGGCCAGGCGATCGGCAAGTCCGACAAGCTGGGCGCCTACGCCGTGACCAAGACGTTCGGCCCGCCGGACCTCGCCGCCACCGTGTACAAGGCCCTGGGCGTCGACCCCGACACCGAGTTGTTCGACCGCCTCGGCCGCCCCTTGCGGCTTTGCGACGGCGAGGTCATCGACCCCCTGTACTCCGCGATGGAGGTCTGATTCAGAAGTCGGTCAGCCACTGAAGCTGGAACAGCGTGCCGGTCTCCCCGGCGCGGTAGCCGGTGAGCAGGTTCTGGGCGGGGGAGTGGAGGATCCGGAGGACCTCGGCCGTGGTCCGCCAGGTCCGGGTGCCCCTGGGGTACCAGTTGAGGCCGCCGCCGTACTCCACGCCGCCGCCGAACCGGCCGGTGACGAACGACGTCCGGCCGAACGCCTCCAGCTTGCGCCGCTTGAGGAAGTAGCCGGCCTCCAACAACCCGCCGGTGGCGAACGGCCGGCCGAACGGCCAGGGCGCGCCGACGGTCTTGACGTCGTTGAGCCATCGGAAGAAGTACTCGCCGTAGATTCCGAAGCCGCGATGCTTCATCGAGGCGTCGAGCGCCCAAAGCTGAAGGTTCGTCGACGCCACCCTGGTGTTCGGGCCCAGAAGGTTCGGTTGGAAAAGCGCCGTGCCGTCGGAGAGTCGGACGTCGGTGATCTCCAGGTTGCTCAGCGTCGCGGGGGTCAGGGCGACGTTGGGCTGGTGGGAGACGTTGACGCTGGCGCCGAGCCGGAAGCTGCGGTCTTCATGGTACTCGACGTCGGAGACGCCGCCGCCGTAATCGTCGGTCGGCTCGTACCAGACCGTCCCGCCGAACGACGCCGACGTCCCGACGAGCGGCCCGAGGGTCTCGCCGAAGCGGCCGAGCGAATCGGCGATCATCGCGATGTAGTTCAGACCGTCGATCGGCTCGCCCTGGAGCCAGACGCCGGGACCGAAGTCGGCCCGGAAGAAGGTGGTGGCCATGGTCCGGTCGGCCCCGAGCGTCCAGCGGAACGAATCGGTCCATTCGCGGGTGCTGGGGATCTTCCAGACCCCCACCCGAAGGTCGACGGCCCGATTGAACCGGTAGTTGATCCAGCCGGAATACCCGGTGAACGCGAACGGCGTCGTCGAGAAGACCATCGCCGTGAACTGAAGCTTCGGATCGAACGCGAAGCCGTAGAAGTTGATGAAGTTGCGGGGGACCTCGACGGTGCCGAAGCTCTTGATCGGCTCGTTCATCCCCGTCGCGCCGACCCAGCCGCGGCGGCTGGGGGCGAAATTCTGGAACCGGACCTGGGTCATCAGGTCGAACCGCAGCTCGAACGGCGTCCGTTGGGTGTCGCGGGGCCGGACCAGGACGTACTGGCCCAACTCGTCGTCGTAGTCGCCGACGAGGAACTTCCCCAACGAGTCGCCACCCCCGCCGCCGGCCTCGGGAAGGTCGGCGACGCCGGTTTCGGCGTCCAACTCCCCGTTGGCCCCTCCGTCCGGGTCCGGGAACGGCGTCGGCGCGGGACCCTCCATGCCGGGAAGATCGGCGACGCCGGTCTCGGCTTCAAGCGCCTCTTGCAGCGCGGCGGCCGACGCGGGCGCGACCGCCGGGTCGATCGCCTTCGCCTCGCCGTCGTCGAGACGTCGCGACAGCTCCTCCACCTTGCCGGCGAGCGTCCGATTCCGGTTCGTCAACTCGACGTTGCGACGCTCCAGCGCCTCCAGACGCTTCGATAAGGCGTCGACCGCGGCCGTCAGGTCCTTCGCCGCGGGCTCCTCGGCCGCGACGCGCGCGGCGGCGAGCAACGCCAGCGACAGGAAAAGCCACGACCGTGGAGCCATCCGGCGACCTCGGAAGACATGAGGGCGACGTCGGCCGCGTCCCACCCATCCCCTTCCATCGGCCGATCCGGCGCGGTTCGTCCAGCGAATTCCGAGAATCGCTCAAGTCGATACCGCTCGAAGGTCGACTTGACGCCGAGCGCCGGTCCCAGGCCCGGTAGCCGCCGTCACGCGGCCGCTCAGGTCGCGATCCGCTCGCGCCCTTCTTCTCGCGGAAAAAACTGACCGTCACGGATTTTGGGGGTGGTGAACATAACGGCCTTCCCCCCTCGCGGGGGAAGGTGGCCCGAAGGGCCGGATGAGGGGGGGCGAGCCCAAACGCCGACGACGTCCAAGGCTTCCCGGACGGGCCTTCGCGATTCCCAACGGTCGTCTCGCGCGTCGTCCCCCTCATCTGACCGCTTCGCGGTCTGTCTTCCCCCGCGAGGGGGGAAGATCCGTTCAGGCCCCCAAAATCCGTGACGGTCAGGGAAAAAAAGAGGGGGATGGGCCGCTTGGCTCATCCCCCTCGGAAATTCCTTGCAATCTTGATCTTGCGATGCCGGAGACAGGACTTGAACCTGCACGCGCATGGTTAGCGCACTAGCCCCTCAAGCTAGCGTGTCTGCCAATTCCACCACTCCGGCGAGCGGCGACCACGGGGCTCGACGTGGTTGGGAGACCGCGCGACAAGGCCGCGCGTCTCGATGTCTTCGCCCGATTGGGCCGGAGACGGCGTGGCGAGCGTTCGCCGGGCCGTCGTCGGTTCCAACCTCGTGAGAAGGATTCTAGCGACTCCGATCCTCGCGTTCAAGAGAGGCCGACGCCGCGGCCGGGGATTTGGAGCGAATCGCGGGGAGGCGCGGGTTTTCAGAGGGCGTTTGACGGCGCGGTCGCGCCGCCACCGCCCTACGACTGGATGTCGATGCGGCGGGCGCGGGCGCGGTCGGACTTGGGGAGGTGGATTTTCAGGACGCCGTCCTTGAGCTCGGCGGTGATCCGCTCGCGGTCGAGGTCGTCGCTGAGGATGAACGAGCGATGGAAGTCGCCGACGGGGAACTCCTGGTGGATCAGGCGCGAGCCGGAGAGATCGGGCGTGGGGATCCAGGCGTCGAGGGTCAGGACGTTGTGCTCCAGTTGGATCGCCAGGTCGGAGGCGGTCGCGCCGGGGAGGTCGGCCTCCAGGGTCAGGCCGTCGGGTCCGTCGTGAATGTCGATCGGAGGCGTGATCGGGAGTCGGCCCGGATCGCCGCGACGCGGTTCGTCGGGGCCGCCTTGAGGCCATGCCGCGGCGGGGTGGCCGACGGGGACTCGGATCGGCCCCGGGGCGTCGTTCGTCATCGATCTTCCTCCCTGGGCGGTTCGAGCCGCGGCCGCGATTCCGGCGGCGGCGTGAGGGCGATCTGGCGGGGCGTGGATCCCTCGGCGCGGGGGAGTCGGACGGTGAGGACGCCGTCGGCGAACTGGGCCGTCGCCCGTTCCTCGTCGATGCGATCCGGCAGGCCGACGGTGCGCGACCAGCGGCCCATGAACCGCTCCTGGCGGCGGTAGGAGTCGTCGGTCACGCCCTCGGGTCGGCGTCGCTCGCCGCGGAGGGTGAGCGTCTCGGAGGTCACGGTCAGTTCCACCTCGTCGGGGTTCATGCCCGGCAGTTGCGCCAGCAGGACGAACTCCTCGCCGTTGGTGTAGAGGTTCATGGGCGGGAAGGCCCGGACGTGTCGGAACGTCTGGGACGAGGCGAACGACTGGAACAGCCGCCCCATCTCGCGCTGGAATTCGTGGAACGGATCCCACCCTCCGGCCCAGTCCGGCCCCGTCATTTCGACACCCCCCCGGATTGTGGATCGTCTGGTCGATCGGGTCCGGGAGCAGAGGATGTGCCGAATTGGCCGAAAACCCGGCGTCCAACGGACGGCGCCCTTTGAAATACAAACGCGACAACGGCTTGCGATCGCGACGCGGCCGGCGTTCTGACGAGTCGGACGTCGGCGCGCGTTCCGGGGGACCGCCGTTTTGGCAGTGCGACGGTGGGGCTCGGCGGTCGTGTCGGAAATGGCGGTCGAGCTACCAGATGACGACCAGATCTCGGATGACGACGATTTCGTCGGCCGGGGCGAACGACAGCCAGCGGCGGCCTTCGAGCAGCTTGGGATCGAGCTGGAACGCCACGCCGTCGAGGCTGGCGCGCAGGCCGTCGTATCCGCGACGGAGGGTGTAGCGGTGGACGGCGTCGGGATCGTCGTCGGCGTGGCCGGGGACGGGGGCGGTATCGGGGGCGACCGGGCAGCCGGCGATCCGGAGTCGGGCCAACGATCGGCGGTTGGCGACGATCTCGGCTTGCAGGCGGAAGACCTGGGGGAGGGCCAGGGGGAGGACGTAGGCGTCGGCCGTCGTGGACGAGCGCGACGGGACCACGACGAATTCCGGCAGGTTGAAGTTGCGCATCAGGGGGTCGCGCGCCCGCGCCTGGTGGGTGATCGCCGCGGGGTCGACCGGGGCCACGACTCGGAACGTCGAGAGGGGCAGGGCGGCGAGCATGACGACGGCGGCGACCAGGACGACGTACCGCCGCGGGGGGCGGCCCTCCAGCGCGAACGGGCAGTAAAGCAGCATCGCCACCCGTTGCAGGAGCGGGGTGTCGAAGCCGTGTTCGCTCCAGGCCCGCTGGGGTCGGGCGATCGCCTCCGGCGCGGGCGCGTCGCGACCGGAACGGCCGCGGGAGAGGCCGACGAGCCAATGGGCGTACCGGGTCGACTCGCCCAGCCCGCCGGCGGCCTCGCGATCGGCGAGGAACTCCTGGTCGATCCGCATCTGGCCGCGGAGCCACCACGGGTGCGGAAGGAAGAACCAGAGGAGTTGGGCCACGCTCGCGAGCGCGTTGAACCAGGCGTCGTCGCGATCGGCGTGCGCCAACTCGTGCAACAGGATCAGCCGCAGCGCGTCGCGGTCGAAGTCGTCGCGGTCGATCTCGGCCGGGACGATGACCACCGGCCGTAGCAGCCCTCCGGAGACGGGGCTTCGCAGCCGGGAGGAGACGCGAAGCGACGGCGGGGGAGGGGATCGGTCCAGATCGACGGCCAGCGCGTCGAACACGTCGCGGAGGGCTTCGCCGGGTTCCCGCGACTGGTTCACGAGCCGGCGGAAGGCCGCCAGTCCCAACCCCATCCAGGCCAGGCCGAGACTCGCGCCCGTCAGGTAGAGCAAGGCGCCGGATCGGACCAGAGGCTCCCCCGCGGGCCACTCGACCGGCGAATCGGGGAGGGAGCGGCGCGGCGGGACCTCGCCGGGCGGCCCGACCGTCGTCGCGATCGCGACGTCCGCCGGGTCCGACTCCGGGACCAGGGAGGGGGGGACCAGGCCGGCGCGCAGCAGCCAATCGACGGGATAAACCCGCGGCAGCGGCGCGAACGCCGCCAGCGGAAGCATCAACAGCGACGCATACGCCCCGGCCTGGACCAGGACGATCCGCCGGGCGGGCTGGCGGGTGATGACCACCGCCGTCGCGATCGCGCTGAGCAGGACGACGTTGGCGACCGCCGCGTCGATCATCGCGCGGCTGAACTGGTCGAGCGCGATCCACATGCGACCGGACGTCTCCTCCGTCGATGGAATCCGATCACCCGTCGGTACAATCGAGGAAGCGTCGTTTCGCCCGCCGACGGCCCGGAAAAACGAACGGGTCGGGAAGGCGCCGCGCGGCGTCCGTCCCGACCCGACGGGGCTTTCGTCCTCGACCGACCGACGTCAGGCGTCGGTCGCGGCCTCGGCCGTCGGCTCGTCGGCGGGCGGGACCTGCTGACGCCGGGCGTCGTCGATCATGACTCGCAGGCGGTCCAGGTCCTCCGCGGTGGGGGGCTTGGAATCGAACAGGGCGACCATCACCCGGTCCAGCGCGCCGTCGAAGACCCGGTCCACGAACTTGCGGGTCAGCTCGCGGATCGTCCGCTCCGACGACTTCTTGGGGTGGTAGATGAAGGTCCGTCCCTCGACGACGTGGCGCACCAGCCCCTTCTTGTCCTCCATGATGTTCAACAGGGTTTGCACGGTGCTGTACGCGACCGGCCCGGAGTCGCGGTTCAGGTCTTCCTGAACGTCGCGGACGCTGGCCTGGCCCCGAGCCCAGAGGATCTTCATGATCTCGAGCTCGCGATCGGTCACCATCTGGGTCTTGCGCATGGCGGGCTCCTGTGAGATGAACCGAAAAACGAAGATGATCGTCCTCGCAACGTACCCGGCGCCATCGCTCTACGCAAGCTGAAACAACTCGGAATCGACATGCCTGCAAACAGGCCGCTCGAAGATCGACGGCGCCGTCGATTCGTCGCCTCGCGGCGGCGGCCGGGGATCAACTCGCCCGGACCTCGGCGAGACGTCGGGCGAGCATCTCGGGGAAGCGGGAATACCAGCGTCGGTTCAGCGGCGAGGGGTGGGGCAGCGGCCTGACGACGACCTCCCTGGAGGCCGCGCCGGGAGCGACCAGCCGGCAGGCGTAGGCTTCCTCGAACCGGGCGTCGGTCCTCGCCGACTCGGGGAACGCGCCCTCCTCCGCGTAGGGCTCGAACCACCGGAACGCCTCGGTCCCCAGCGTCAGGACGTGCGAGCCGGTCCAGAATCGCGCCAGCAGTTCGGCCACGAACGGGCGGAACCGGGCTCGGACGGACTCGGCGTAGGCCTTGTTCCCCGGCGGCTTGAACGGGACGGTGTTGGTCAGCAGCGCGTATTTAAGCGCGTCGTCGGGGTCGCCGTCGCCGCGGGCGGCGACGATCCCGCGCCTCACCAACTTCCCCCCCGCGCCGATCAGGGGCTCGGCGGCGGCGACCTCGTCTTTTCCCAGGTCGCGCGCCAGGACCGCCACCGGCGCGTCGAGCGCGCCGGCGAAGAGGATCGGCCGCGACGGGTCGCGCCCGGCCCTCTCGTACACCGGCGCGTCGACCGGGAACGGTTCGCGGCGCGCCTCGGCCTCGGCCTCGGCGACGAGTTCGTCGATCGTTCTGGCGTGGGGCACGGGCGAGGCTCCTGCAAGCCGGTGGGTCGACGCGGGGCCCGTGATCGAAAGATCGTGAAGGTCGTCCGCGATCACATCGTCGCCGCGGATCGCCCGCTCTCGGGGACGTCCGCGAACGGCCTCGACGACCATCCCGCGGGTGATTCGTCGCGACGGGCGACGGGGGCCGTCGACGTCGAACGATCGATCCAAATGGGCGATGAGGGACTCGAACCCCCGACGTTCTGCTTGTAAAACAGACGCTCTAACCACTGAGCTAATCGCCCCGCCGACGGGAGATTCTAACCGACGCCGCGGAAACTGGCGAGACGTTCGCGGGGGCCGGCGGAAGGCGGCGGGTTTCGGCGCGGGCGGCGAGGGGATAAACTCGGGGCGTCCTCGTCGAAGCCCCGTCCCCGAGAGTGGAGCAAGCGCATGAGATCCGCCTGGAGTTTGACGATCTGGATCGCCGCGGCGTCGACGGCGCTCGCCCAGGCGCCGACGGTCGAGACGACCACGGACCTCGTGGGGCGTTACCGCGAGGACGTCATCGTCACCCCCGTCAACCAGGTCTTGACCCCCTACGGTCGCCAGGTGGAACTTCCGGGGCTTAGACCGCAGGCGCTGGCGCTTTCGCCCGACGGCAAGCGGCTCTTGGTTTCGGGGAAGACCAGCGAGATCGTCGTCATCGACGTCGACGAGGGGAAGGTCGCCCAGCGCGTCGCCCTGCCTGGCGAGGAGCAGCGCGAGCCGCCGGCCGCCGACTCATCGAACAACCTCCACCCCGATAAAAAAGGCCAGGTCAGCTACACCGGCTTGATCTTCTCCCACGATGGCAAGCGCGTTTATTTGAGCAACGTCGACGGCTCGATCAAGGTCTTCAGCGTCGGCGACGACGGCGCGATCGCGCCGTCGCACGTCCTGCCGCTGCCCGCCGCGAGCGCCCCTCGCCGCAAGCCCGAGATCCCCAGCGGCCTGGCGCTCTCCGACGACGACTCCCGCCTCTACGTCTGCGGCAACCTCTCCAACAAGCTGCTGGAGCTGAACGCGGCCGACGGCGCGCTGGTCCGCTCCTGGGACGTCGGCGTCGCGCCTTACGACGTCGTCCTCGTCGGCGGCAAGGCGTTCGTCAGCAACTGGGGCGGCCGTCGCCCAGGGCCCGGCGACCTCACCGGCCCCGCGGGTCGCGGCACCGAGGTCCGCGTCGACCCGGTTCGCCACATCGCCAGCGAAGGCTCGGTCAGCGTCGTGTACCTGGACACGGGCGTCGTCTCCGGGGAATTGCCCGCCGGGAAGCACGCCTCGGCGTTGGCCGTCGCGCCGGATCGCAAGTTCGTGGTCTGCGCCAACGCGGCCGACGACACCCTGAGCCTGATCGACGTCGCCAACGAGGCCGTGACCGAGACGGTCTGGGTCAAGAGCAAGCCGTCGGACCTCTTCGGCGCCTCGCCCAACGCGCTGGCCTTCGACCCCTCCGGCAAGCGGCTGTACGTCGCCAACGGGACGCAGAACGCGGTGGCGGTCCTCAAGTTCGACCCGAAGGACAAGGGGGACTCGAAACTCCTGGGCCTGATCCCCGCCGGCTGGTTCCCAGGCGCGATCGCCTTCGACGCGACGCGCGAGGCGCTTTGCGTGGCCAACATCAAGGGGCTGCCGAGCGAGCCGAGGACTCGCGGCGACGGCGTCAAGGGGTTCAACTCGCACCAGTACAGCGGATCGGCCTCGCTGATGCCGATCCCCTCCGACGACGACCTGGCGAAGCTTTCCGAGCGCGCCGCCCGCAACATGCGCCGGGGCGCCATCGACCAGGCGGCGCTGCCGGCTCGCGAGGGCCAACCCCCCCGCCCGATTCCCGAGCGGATCGGCGAGCCCAGCCCGATCAAGCACGTCGTCTACGTCATCAAGGAGAACCGGACCTACGATCAGGTCCTGGGCGCGCACAAGCGCGGCCGCGGCCACGCGGACCTCTGCATCTTCGGTCCCGACGTCACGCCCAACCAGTACAAGATGGTCGACGAGTTCGTGCTGCTGGACAACACCTACTGCTCCGGGATCCTCAGCGCCGAGGGCCACCAGTGGAGCACCACCGCCTTCTCCACCGACTACATGGAGAAGAGCTACGCCGGCTTCCCCCGCAGCTACCCCGACGGCATGGGCGAGGACGACAAGGACGCGCTGGCCTATTCCCCCGCCGGCTTCCTCTGGGACAACGCCCTGGCTCACGGCAAGACCTTCCGCAACTACGGCGAGTTCATGGGCCCCAAGATCCGTTGGCGCGACCCGGCGCGCAAGGGAAGCCCCGAGTTCCTCGACTGCTTCCGGACCTGGAGGGGCGAGGACGACGCCGTGGTCTTCGAGAGCGAGCCGTCGGTGGAGTCGATCCGGCCGTACTCGCCGACCGCCTACGTCGGCTGGGACCTGGCGGTCCCCGACCAGTACCGCGCCGACTTCGTCATCCGGGAGTTGAAGGAGTTCGAGGCCAAGGGCGAGTTCCCCAACCTGGTCCTGATCTGCCTTCCCAACAATCACACCAGCGGCACCCGCGTCGGCAGCCCCACGCCGGCCGCCCAGGTGGCCGACAACGATCTGGCGTTCGGCCGGATCGTGGAGGCGCTGAGCCATTCGCGGTTCTGGCCCGAAATGGCGATCCTGGCCATCGAGGACGACCCCCAGGCCGGCTGGGACCACGTCAGCGGCTACCGCACCACGGCCTTTTGCGTCAGCCCCTACGCCAAGCGCGGGGCCGTGGTCGGCACCCAGTACAACACCACCAGCATCATCCGGACCATCGAGCAGATCCTCGGCCTGCCGCCGATGAACCAGTTCGACGCGAGCGCCACGCCGATGTTCGACTGCTTCACCGACGAGCCGAACCTCAAGCCGTTCTCGTCGGTCGCCAACCTGGTGGCGCTCGACCAGATGAACCCCGACCCCAAGGCCATGAACGACGGCCCGCTTAAGGAGGACGCCCTGGCCTCCGCCACGTTCAACTTCCGCGAGGTCGACAGGGCCCCCGAAGACCCCCTCAACCGGATCCTCTGGCGGGCGATGAAGGGGGCGGCCGTCCCATACCCCGAATGGGCCGCCGGCATCGACGATGACGACGACGATTGAGCGACGATCGCGCGGGAGCGTCGGGGCCTTTGACTCGACGCCCCCGGTCGATCTTCCCCCGTCGTCACGGGGCCCGCGTCCGGAATCGACGGCGCGGGCGGCGGCGACGCCCGCCGCCGGACCATTGAGCAGCGATCCGGCTTCGGTTAAGAGTACAGGGAACGACGGCGGAACTCGGCCGTCGACGTCCCCCACGCGCGCGAACCATATGATGCGCGGTCGTCCGTCGGTCCTGGAGCATTCGACGTCATGAGCGCCCCCACCAAGTATCGCTTCACTTTCGGCCCCTGGAACATCAGCACCGGCGCCGACCCCTTCGGACCTCCCGCCCGCAAGGAGATGGAGTACGCCCAGAAGCTGCGGAAGTACAAGGAACTCGGCTTCGACGGCGTCCAGTTCCACGACGACGACATCGTCCCGGCCGATCTCGACTGGCAGGCGACGCTGAAGGGGACAGCCGAGGTCAAGAAGATCCTCGACGGCGAGGGCCTCTTCGTCGAGATCATCGCCCCCAGGCTCTGGGAGGACCCCCGCACCCTCGACGGCGGCTTCACCTCCAACGACCCCAAGGAACGCCGGTACGCCATCGACCGCGCCAGGCGCTGCGCCGATCTGGCCGACGAGGTCGGCTGCAAGAACTACGTCTTCTGGCTGGCCCGCGAGGGGACGTACATCCGCGAGGCCAAGTGCGCCAAGACGGCCGTCGCCCGGATCGTCGACGCCTGGAACGTCATCCTGGAGCACAACAAGAACGTCCGGATCCTCGGCGAGGCCAAGCCCAACGAGCCGACCGACTCCGCGTTCATCCCGACCGTCGGCCACATGATGGCCATCGGTTACAAGACCGTCGACCCGGCCCGCGCGGGCGTGCTGATCGAAAGCGCCCACTCCATCCTCGCCGGCCTCGACCCGTCCGAGGACATGGCCTTCGCCCTCTACCACGAGAAGCTCTGGTCGGTCCACCTCAACGACCAGAACGGGCTGAAGTACGACCAGGACAAGACCTTCGGCTCCGTCGACCTCCGCCGGGCGTTCAACCAGGTCTGGGTGCTGGAGAAGAACGGCTTCGGCCAAAACGGCGAGTGCGTCGGCCTGGACGTCAAGGCCATGCGCACCACCACCTTCGAGGATTCGCTGTTGCACCTGGCCAACTCCAAGACGATGTTCCTCCGCCTGCTCGACGTCGTCCGCGCCGTGGACGAGAAGCAGATCGAGGCGCTCCGGGCCGAGAAGAAGTACGAGCAGCTTGAGATGTTGGTCCTGAATTTGCTTATGGGAAAGAAGGGCTGATCGCCGGTCGTCCGGTGGAACAAAGGCAGGGAGCCGATTCGGGGACGGAGCCCCATCTTACAAGATCGCCCGGAGGTAAACGCCGGTCGGGCTTTCGGGTGTCGCGGCCACGTCGGCGGGCGGGCCCATGGCGACGATCCGACCGCCCTGGGCGCCGGCGCCGGGGCCCATGTCGACGACCCAGTCGGCCGCGGCGATGACGTCCAGGTCGTGTTCGATGACGACGACCGTTCCGCCCTTGTCGGCCAGGCGCGTGAGCACGTTCAGAAGACGGTCGACGTCGGCGAAGTGCAGCCCGGTCGTCGGCTCGTCGAGGATGTAGAGCAGGCCGCTTCCTTCCGGGCGGCTCAGGTGGGAAGCCAGCTTCACGCGCTGGGCCTCGCCGCCGGAGAGCGTCGCGCCCGACTGGCCCATCGTCAGATAGCCCGCGCCGACGTCGCTCAGCGCCCTCAGTCCCGGCAACACCCGCGGCTGGGATTCGAAGAAGTCGATCGTCTCGTCGACCTTCATGCCGAGGACGTCGCCGATCGACTTGCCCTTGAACAGGACCTCAAGCGTCGATCGGTTGTACCGCGCGCCGCGGCACTCGTCGCAGACGACGTGGAGGTCGGGGAGGACCCGCATCGGCACGCGACGCCGGCCCAGGCCGCGGCACGCCTCGCAACGTCCCCCCCCGGCGTTGAAGCTGAAGCGAGCCGCGCCGTAGCCTCGAATCCGGGCCTCGCGGGTCCTGGCGAAGACGCGGCGGATCTCGTCGAACGCGCCGACGAACGTGGCCGGGGTCGACCTCGGCGCGCGGGGGATCGGCGACTGATCGACCTCCACCAACCCCGTCAGCGACTCCCAACCGGCGATCGTCCCCAGCTCCGGCGCGTCGGGCGCGTCGGCCCGGCCGCGGCGTCGGAAGGCTCGCGCCAGGACGTCGAGCACCAGCGTGCTTTTGCCCGATCCGCTCACGCCGGTGACGCACGTCAGCGCGCCCAGAGGTATCTTTACGTCGATGTCGCGGAGGTTGTGGACGGTCGCGCCTCGGATCGTCAGCCAGCCCGGCGAGCGTTCGAGCCGGTTCGAGCCTTCCGGCGCGCGGCGGCCCTCGCCGCGCAGGTGGCGGCCGGTGATCGATTCGAGGGTCGCGGCGATCCGATCCACTGGGCCCTCGGCGACGATCGCGCCTCCCGCCGGTCCCGCGCCGGGGCCGACGTCGATGAGCCAGTCGGCGGCGCGGATGACGGCCTCGTCGTGCTCGACGACCAGGACGGAGTTGCCCAGGTCGCGGAGCATGCGGAGGCCGTTGACGAGGCGGTCGATGTCGCGGGGGTGGAGGCCGGCGGTGGGCTCGTCCAGGACGTAGCAGACGCCGACCAGGTCCGAGCCCAGCCGGGTCGCCAGTCGGGTCCGCTGAAGCTCGCCACCGGAGAGCGTCCCGGCGGCTCGGTCGAGCGTCAGATAGCCCAGGCCGAGTTCCGCCAGGAACCGCAGCCGGCCGCGAATCTCGCGAAGCGGCGGCGCGGCGACGTCGGCGTCGTCATCGACGAATTCCAATCCGTCGAAGAACGCCCGCGCGTCGTCGACGGCCAGCGCGCAGACCTCGGCGATCGACTTGCCGCCGATCCGAGCGGCCAGCGCCTCCGGACGCAGGCGGGCGCCGCGGCAGGCGGGGCAGGGGAGCGTTTCGGCAACGTCTTCATCGGGTCGATCCGCGGCGACGACGCCGAGGCCCTCGCAGGTCGGGCAGGCGCCTTGCGGGTTGTTGAAGCTGAAGCCGCGCGGCTCCAGGACGGGGAGGCTCACGCCGCAGTCGGGGCAGGTGTGGTGGACGCTCATGGTCCGGTCCTCCCACGTCCCTCCCGATTCCACGGCGACCGTCGCCAGGCCCTCGGCCAGCTTCAACGCCAGGTTCAGGCTCTCGGCCAGCCGGGGCGCGACGCCCTCGCGGACCACCAGGCGATCGACCACGGCCTCAATCGTATGAACCTTCGTTTTCGCGAGTTTCGGCGCGGCGTCGATCTCCACGACGTCGCCGTCGACGCGGGCGCGGATCAGCCCGGCGCGTCGAACGGCCTGGAGGATCTCGGCGTGGTCTCCCTTGCGGCCGCGGACCAGAGGCGCCAAAAGCAGCATTCGAGTCCCGGCCGGCAGGGCCAGGATCGACGCCGCCATCTGCTCGGGCGTCTGGCTCCGGATCGTCCGGCCGCACCTGGGGCAGGTTGGGACGCCCAGGCGGGAGAAGAGCAGCCGCAGCGAATCCTGGATTTCGGTCAGGGTGCCGACGGTGCTTCGCGGCCCCGGCCTTCCGGCGTGCTGACCGACGGCCACCGTCGGCGGCAGGCCCTCCACGTCGTCGACGTCGGGCCGCTCGAACCTGTCTAGAAACAGCCTCGTGGAGTTGGAGAGGCTTTCGACGTACCGCGCGCGGCCTTCGACGAAGACGGTGTCGAACGCCAGCGAGCTTTTGCCCGAGCCGCTGACGCCCGTCAGGACGACCAGGGCGTCGCGGGGGATGTCGACGTCCACGTTTTTCAGGTTGTGCGTCCGCGCGCCGCGCACCGCGATCGCGTCGGCCGCGGCCGCGGCGTCCAGGGGGCGTCGCGTTTGGGGCGCGGTCATCCGGCGGTCCTCTCGGGGTCGCCCGCGGGGTGGTCCTCCAGCAGTCCGTCGTCGATGTACCACATGTGGTCGGGCCCCTTGGCGAACGACCCTCGCGAGGGGAACGTGGCGATCGGGCCTTCCTCGCGGCGGCCGCGGACGAAGACCTGGATGGTCCAGGTCGCGTCGATCGCGACCTTGCCGCCGCTCCGCTCCGACTTGAAATCGACGATCGCGAAGCTCAGCGGGGTGAAGCCGCTCGCCTTCCCCTTCTCGCGAAGTCGGGCGAGCCGGGCCCTCCAGTAACGCTTGAAGCCCTCGTAAGAGGCGTACTTCGAGGACGTCCGCCCGGCGTTGCTCAGCAGCAGCCACATCCGGCGGTGGTGCGGGACGTGATGTGAAAGCGCCTGGAAGTAGTCGCGCAGCGCCTGCTCCGGGGTCATCCGGGTGGGTCGTTCCAGGGTGATGACGATCGGATAGAACAGCGCCAATCCGACGATCGTGCCGATCCCGAAGACGAGGACCGCCGCGCCGTAGAGTTCCGCGACCAACAGGAAGTAGACGACGGTCCAGGCGACGAGCGTCCAACCGGCGAGCGCGGCGATCATCGAGCCCCACTCGGCCCAGCGGGTCCAGGGGTAGTCGACCGCGGAGGCGGAATCGAGATGACGGATCGGCGCCGGCCTGGGACGCGACTCGCGGGGCTCGTCGCTCGGCTCGTCCTCCCAGACGGGAGGCGGGACGGGCGGCCGACGCGCGGGCGCGGGCGACTCCTCAAGCGCGAAGTCCTCGCCGTCGGGGGCGGCGGCCGGTCGCGGCGGCTTCGCGGCGGGCGCGGGGTCGTCGT
>Ga0209916_1001408_pt1 | contig 21172 bp, 24 predicted proteins | sample ThiBio_1000_plan_FD_183956 | JGI IMG/M metagenome (GOLD analysis project Ga0209916, IMG submission 183956) | Wastewater bioreactor microbial communities from Cape Town, South Africa - Thiocy_solids_2 (SPAdes) | ecosystem: Engineered > Bioreactor > Thiocyanate-remediating > Anaerobic-Aerobic ... | reverse complement strand
TGGCCGGGCGCGATCTGCACCACATCGGCATTGCCGTCGCCCCATGACAGTTGCACCACGCACAGCCGGTCGCGCAGCGGATTGAGGCCGAGCGTCTCGGTGTCGATGGCGAGTTGCGCGTTGCGTGCGATGCGGTCGGGCAGGTCGCCCTGGTGATGGCGGATGGTCAAGGGCGTGTCCCTGGCATGAAGGCGGGTTTTGGCGGCGCGCCTTGGGGGCGTCGCATTGAGGTCGCAGTGCCATCGCATATTTTACGTGCGAATCAAACGGCGATGCCCGAGACTCCTGAATTCAGGCAGCCGCCAGGGAACGATATCGCGGCGGGACTGTTCAGGCTCGCGAGAAGCAGAGGAGACGCTGCATGCGGCGCTGTTACGACCCGCGCGACCCGGCGCAATCCGAACGTGATCCCTCGAGCTGGCGCCTGAGCGATAACCCGATCCTGGTCGCGGCGGCCGAGGTGTCGGAATCCGTTTCGGCCGCCCGGATCGACTGGCCGGCGATCGCCGCCGATGCCGATGATTTCGAGCGCCAGATCCTCAAGCGCGACGCCGGGCTGCCGCGGGCCGCGCCTGCCCGTGCCGCCGCGCGGCGCTCCGGTTAAGGCCGATCGACCGGAGATTTCGCCATGAACCGCGTGCTGCTGCCCGTCGCCGCGTTGCTCTTCGCCGCCGGTTTCACCGTCGCTGGCGCCGAGACGCTGCAAGGCAAGGCGGCGTTCGGCGACTGGCGCCAGGACAGGCCCGGCCAGTCGCGGCTGATCCGGCCCTCGGATTTGCCGCCGCCCGGCGCGACGCGCTCGGCCAGCGCCTCGCCGGGCGTGATCCAGCCGCCGGCGGGCGCGATGCCGCAGGTGCCGGCCGGTTTCAAGGCCGAACGCTTCGCCGCCGGTCTTGTCAATCCGCGCGTGCTGCGCGTGGCGCCGAACGGCGACATCTTCGTGGCCGAGACCGCCGCCGGGCGCATCCGCGTGCTGCGCGCGCCGGACGGGGCGGCGCATCCAACGCTGACCGAGACCTTCGCCACGGGCCTCGATGGCCCGTTCGGCATCGCCTTCTATCCGCCGCAAGGCGAGGCGCGGTTCGTTTATGTCGCGACCGAGAACGCCGTGCTGCGCTTCGCCTACCGCGCCGGCGACATGAAGGCGGCTGGCCGGCCCGAGATCGTAGTGCCGCAGCTTTCGCCGGAAACCGGTGGCCATTCGACGCGCGACATCGCCTTTTCCGCTGACGGCAAACGCATGTTCGTCTCGGTCGGCTCGGCGTCGAATGTCGCGCAGGGGCTGCCCCGCCGTTCGGTGGAGGAGGCGCGGCGCTATGAAAGCAGCCGGGCGCCGGGCGCGCTCTGGGGCGATGAGACCGACCGGGCGCTGGTGCTCGCCTTCGACCCGGACGGCAAGAACCGGCGCATTTTCGCGACCGGCATCCGCAATTGCGTCGGCCTTGCCGTGCAGCCGGCGGGCGGCGCGCTGTGGTGTGCCACCAACGAGCGCGACGGGCTCGGCGACGACCTGCCGCCGGATTACGCCACCAGCGTGCGCGAGGGCGGTTTCTACGGCTGGCCGTGGTACTATATCGGCGCCAACGAGGACCCGCGCCACCAGGGCGCCCGGCCCGACCTCAAGGACAAGGTCAGCGTGCCCGACGTGCTGATCCAGCCGCATTCGGCACCGTTGCAGATCACCTTCTATCAGGCGCGCGCCGGTGCGCCCTCGGCTTTCCCGGTCGCTTACCAGGGTGCGGCATTCGTGACGCTGCACGGCTCGTGGAACCGCGCCCGGCGCACCGGCTACAAGGTGGTGCGGCTCGAGATGCGCGACGGCCGGCCGACCGGCGCTTACGAGGATTTCCTGACCGGTTTCGTGCGCGGCCCGCGCGAGGTCTGGGGCCGGCCGGTCGGCATCGCCGTCGCCCATGACGGCGCGCTGCTCGTCTCGGAGGACGGCAACGACACCATCTGGCGCATCGCGCCGCACTCCTGAGCGGGGCGCGCGCTCAGTCGTCGTTCTCGGCGTTCAGCCCTTCCGGGCGCAGCCCGTCGTCGAACGGCGCCGCCTCGATCCTGTCGACGAGGTTGAGCTGTTCGGCCGCGGCCTGTGCGAAAGCGCGCGCATCGACGTCGAGCGCATGGTCGTAATCGTCCTTCTCGCCGGCCACCGCGCCGAGCAGCTTGCGGTCGCCGATCATGAAGGTCAGCGCCGCGGCGCGCATCTTGTGCCTGACCCGGATCATGTCGGGCCGGGCTTCCTCGACGGTAAAGTCACTATCCATGGCGCCATCCCCGCTTGGGTTGCGTTTTCAACACCAACGCGGCAGGCGGGTTTTTGCTCCGGCTTTTTCAGCCGGCCGCGAAAGCCTCGCCGATGATGGCGCGCGCCTCGTCCTGGATTTTCGCCAGATGCGCCGCATCACGAAAACTCTCGGCGTAGATTTTGTAGACCTCTTCCGTGCCGGAGGGCCGGGCGGCGAACCAGCCGTTCTCGGTGGCGATCTTGAGGCCGCCAAAGGCCGCGCCGTTGCCGGGCGCCTTGTCGAGCACCGCGAGGATCGGTTCGCCGGCAAGCTCGGACGCGGTGATCCTTTCCGGCGTCAGCCCCTTCAGGATCGCCTTCTGCGCCGCCGTGGCCGGCGCATCGACGCGGGCATAGAGCGGCGCGCCAAGCTCGGCCGTCAGCCCGTCATAGAGCTTGCCCGGATCGGCGCCGGTCTTCGCGGTGATCTCGGCCGCGAGCAGGCCGGGGATCAGCCCGTCCTTGTCGGTCGTCCATACCGTGCCATCGCGGCGCAGGAACGAGGCGCCAGCGCTTTCCTCGCCCGTGAAGCCGAGCGAACCGTCATGCAGGCCGGCGACGAACCATTTGAAGCCGACCGGCACTTCCGACAGGGGGCGCCCGAGTTTCGCCGCCACCTTGTCGATGATCGCGCTCGAGACGATCGTCTTGCCGACGCCGCTTGCAGCCGCCCATTGCGGCCGGTTGGCGAACAGATAGGCGATCGAGGCGGCGAGGTAATGGTTCGGGTTCATCAGGCCGCTGCCCGGCGTGACGATGCCGTGACGGTCGGCGTCGGTATCGTTGGCGAAGGCGATGTCGAACTTGTCCTTCAGGCCGATCAGGCTCGCCATCGCATAGGGCGACGAGCAGTCCATCCTGATCTTGCCGTCCCAGTCGGCGGTCATGAAGCCGAAAGTCGGGTCGAGCGCGTCGTTCACCACGGTGGCATTGAGGCCATAGCGCTCGATGATCGGCTGCCAGTAGCCGATACTCGCGCCGCCGAGCGGATCGATGCCGATCGAGATGCCTGATTCGCGGATCGCCGCCATGTCGACGACCTGGTCGAGTTCGCCGACATAGCCGGCGACATAATCATGCCGATGCACGCTCGGCGCTTTCAGCGCGCTCTCGTAGGGCATGCGGCGCACGCCGTTCAGTTGCTCGGCGAGCAATTGGTTGGCGGCCTTCTCGATCCAGCCGGTGGCATCGGTATCGGCCGGGCCGCCATGGGGCGGATTGTATTTGAAGCCGCCATCCTCGGGCGGATTATGCGAGGGCGAGATCACCACGCCATCGGCGAGGCCGCTGTCGCGACCGCGATTATGGCCGATAATGGCATGCGAAATCACCGGCGTCGGCGTGAAGCCGTCATTGGCGTCGATCATCGTGATGACGCCATTGGCCGCGAACACCTCGAGCGCCGTGCGCATCGCGGGGCGCGACAGGGCATGCGTATCGATGCCGAGATACAGCGGCCCGTCAATGCCGGCCTTGCGGCGATAGTGGCAGATCGCCTGGGCGATCGCCACGATATGCGCCTCGTTGAACGAGCGGTTGAGGGCCGAGCCGCGATGGCCCGATGTGCCGAAGGCAACGCGCTGGCCGGCATTGGCCGGGTCGGGCCGCTCATAATAGGCCGTTTCGAGCGCGCCGAGGTCGAGCAGATCGGCAGGCGCAAGGAGCTTGCCGGCCAGCGGGTTGATCGTGGTCATCGCATGCCTTTCAGCGCAGGGGGGGGGATCAGCGGACGAACTGGTCGACGAAATCCTTGCCAAGCCCGGCGTCGCTATAATGCTTGCGGCACATCTCGACCTTGGTGAACACGTCCTCGTAGCCGGTCTGTTTGCCCCACGGATCGACATAGATCATCGCGCCGGTGATGTGGAACAGCGTGATCATTTCCGGGCAATCCTCCGGCACCACCAGCGTATGCGTCTCGCCCGGCGGCTCGAACACGTAGGAGCCGGTCTCGGCGACCCAGTCATGCTCGAGATAGTGCCAGCGCCCGCGCAGCACATGGCCGTGCACGGGGGCGGGGTGGCGGTGGCGGCTGAGAATGCCGGCGCGGCGCACGCGCAGCAGGTTGACCCAGTAGCCCTGGCTGACATTCAGGCATAGCGGCCGGAACCAGACATTCTCCATCTGCGGCACCCAGAGCCGCTCATCCTCCGGCAGCACCGCCGGCACGACGATCTCGGTCTTGGCTTCGGGCGGAAACGGCAGTTGATACGGCATGCGCCGCGTATCGGCATCGGACATCGAAAACCCCCTTTTACGGTTCAAGCGATCAGGTAGCCGCCATCGACGGGCAGGATCACGCCGGTGACGAAAGCGGCAAGCGGCGAGGCGAGGAAGCAGGCCGCGCCCGCGACATCCTCCGGCGTGCCCCAGCGCGCCATCGGTGTGCGCGCAAGGATCGCGGTCTCGCGATCCTTGTTGTCGCGTAGCGCCTGTGTCAGCGGCGTGGCGATCCAGCCGGGCGCGACCGCGTTGACGCGGATGCCGTCCGGCGCCCAGCCGATGGCGAGGCTCTTGGTCAGTTGCGCGATGCCGCCCTTGCTGGCGCTGTAGGCCGGCCCGAGCCCTGCGCCGAAGAAGCTCAGCATCGAGGCGAGATTGATGATCGAGCCGCCTTGCGCCTTCAGTTGCGGGCGGAAGGCGGTGCAGGTGCGCATCGTGCCGGCGAGATTGACGTCGAGCACCTGCTCGAACGTCTCAAGCTCGTATTCGGCGGCGCGGCGGATGATGCCGGCGGCATTGACCAGGATGTCGAGTTGCTTCGTGCGGCCGGCCAGTTCGGCGACGGCTGCGCTGTCGGAGACATCGAGCGCCGCGAAATGGAGCGGCCCGAAATCGCGGCCGGCATGGCTCGGCAGGTCGGCGATCGTCACCTGTGCGCCGGCTTCTGCCAGCCCGCGCGCGATGCCGGCGCCGATGCCGCTGGCGCCACCCGTCACCAGGGCGCTCGCGCCGGAAAGATCGATGGTCAGCGGCATGGGGTGTCTCCTTGGGGCGGGCGGTTCGGCGGGCGGTGCCCGGTGCCGGATCGAGACCTATCAGGCGGTGGCATGGTCATACAATAACTGTTCGGGCAGCACATGGCTGAGGTCGCCGTTGCGCTGGACCCTGAGCCGGCCGAGCCCGAGCCAATGCGCCATCAGGCCGAGTTCCGCCAGCAACGGCTCGCGCAAGCCGTCGGGCCGCTCGCCGGGTTCGCGATGGGCGGCCTGCACCACCAGCGTGCCGCTGGCGCGCTCGGCCTTGAGGTCGAGCCGGGCGACGATGCGGTCGCCGAGCAGGAAGGGCAGCACGTAATAGCCGTGCTGGCGCTGGGCGGCGGGCGTGTAGATCTCGAGCTTGAGGCGCACGCCGAACAGGCCTTCCGTGCGCTCGCGCTGCCAGACGAGCGGATCGAACGGCGCCAGCAAGGCGCGGCCGGCGACCTTGCGCGGCATGCGCGCGCCACGGCTGAGATAGGCCGGCTGGCGCCAGCCGGCGACGGTGACCGGCACGAGGTCGCCGCTCTCGACCAGGCTGGCGACGGCGACCCGCGCGTCAGCGACGTCGAGCCGGAAATAATCCCTCAGGCAGCGTTCGGTCGCGACGCCGAGCGCGCGGCCCGCCACCGCCACCAGCGCGCGCTGGGCGTCGGCCTCGGAGGGCGTCGGCGTCTCGAGCACGGGTTTCGGCAGCACGCGCTCGCTCAGGTCGTAGACGCGCTCGAACGTGCCGCGTCGCGTCCTGGTGGTGACGATGCCGGCCCAGAACAGCCATTCGATGGCGCGCTTGCCCTCCGACCAGCCCCACCAGCCGCCCTCGCCCTTGTGCTGATGCGTGAGTTCGCCGGCCGAGAGAGGCCCGCGCGCCACGATATCACGACGCACCGCCTCGATCAGCTCGGGTCGTTCGCGGCCGAAACGCGCCAGCCCGCCATAGATGCCTCGGCCTTGTGCGGCGCGCGCCATGCGCCAGCGCAGCAGTGGTTGCAGCGCCACCGGCAGATAGGAGGCTTCATGGCCCCAATATTCGAACAGCACCCGGCGGCGCCCGTCATAGGCGAGGCGGGCGAGATCGGCGATGTCGTAGCGGCCGAGCCGCGCGAAACCGGGCAGCGTGTGGGCGCGGGCGATGACGTTGACCGAATCGATCTGCACCACGCCGAGCCGCTCGACCATGCGCCGCAGCGCGGCGCGTCCCGCTTCGCCGGCGGGGCGCGGCCCGCCAAGCCCCTGCGCGGCGATGGCGATGCGGCGTGCTTCCGCCAGCGACAGGCTGTTCGAGCGCCGTGGCGCCGGCAGATCCGGCAGATCGCCCGGGAGTTCCATCGTTTCGCCCGGCCTCAGCGCCGGCTGAGGCCGTCGCGCAGTTTCTGGAAGCGCGGCAGCAGCGCGTCGCGCTCGACGGCCTTGCCCATGGCGACGACGCGGAGATAGCCGTCCTTGTTGAAATGCACCGACTGGAACACGATCACCAGGCTGCCATCCTCGGCCGCGCGCGCTGTCGCCACCACGGTGCTGACCTGCGCGTCGCCGCTTCCGGTCAAGTCGTCGGTCTCGATGCGGACGTCGCGCAATTGCGGCAGGCTGGCCAGCGCCCGCTTGCCGAAACTCTCGCGCTCGCTGGCCTTGATCGGAGAGAAGGCGCTCGCCACCACCACGGTCGGCTGCTCGACCGAGCGCACCGTATCCTTCGGTCCCTCGGTCAGCAGCGCGGCATTGCCGGCAAAGCTGCGCACGAAGCGAAAGCCGCCGAGATCGGCGATCTTGAAGGGCAGGCTCGCAAGCTGCTGCTTGGCCGGGAGCGGCGGCCGCACGGTATAGCTCGCCAGCGTCTTCTTGATCGAGGCCTCGGGGATGGTCGTCTTCTGGCCTTGCGGGATCTGGACGGTGACCAGCCCGGTCAGGTCGTCGCCACGCGCCAGCAGCATGTAGCGGCGCACGGTGGCGGCCGGCGTCTTTTCCTCGGCGACGACGTAGACGTTGTCGGCGCGGATTTGGGCGAGCTTGCCCTTCTCGATCAGCCTCAGCCCATCGCGCTGCAGCACCTGGGTGGCGAGCGTCGTCGAAAGTTCCTGATAGGCCTCCTTCGGCAATTCGTTCAGCAGCACGACATTGGCGGTGCCGGTCTCGTCGAAGCCGGAAAAGCGCTTGGCGGGCTGCATGCCCTCGGGCGGCGCGAGGCCGATGCGCGAACTGCCCGGATAGACGACATTGGCCGCATCGGCACCCGGCGCGGCACAGGCGAGCGTGGCGGCGATCACGAGCGTGAAGAGCAGGCGTTGCAACATGAAACCCTTCCGAGGAAAACGAGCAGGCCGCAAAACGAACAATCCCCCGGGATTGGCGCGGTCAGGCGGGCGATACCCGCCGCAGGGTCAGGTTGATGCGCCCGCCCTGCGGCAAAAGCGTGGACGTGCCGGCATGGATCCGGTCGATGCCATGGAAGCATAGGCGCGAGGCGCCGCCCATGACAATGACATCGCCGCTTTCGAGCCGGATCGAGCGCGTCGGGCCGCGCCGCTCGGTGCCGCCAAACCGATAGAGCGCGCTGTCGCCGAGCGAGATCGACACCACGGGCGCGGAAAACTCCTGCTCGTCGCGGTCCTGATGCAGCCCCATGCGGGCGCTGGGCTCATAAAAATTGATCAGGCAGGCTTGCGGGGCGAGCGCCGTGCCGGCCAGCGCGTTCCAGCATGCGGCGACCGCTTCCGGCATTGGCGGCCACGGCGTGCCCGTCGCCGGGTGCGTCGCCTGATAGCGGTAGCCGTCGATATCCGAGACCCAGCCGAGCGGGCCGCAATTGCTCATCCTGACCGAAAACGCCTTGCCGGTGCGCGGCATGCGCGGCGTGAACAGCGGCGCCGCCTTCAGCACGTCGCGCACCGCCTCGACCAGCGCCACCTGCGCCGCCCGGTCGAAAAAGCCCGGATGATGGATCAGGCCGGGGGCGAGTTCCAGCATCGGCATGCCTCAGGCGAGCACGTCTTTCGCGGCGATGGTCGAATCGGCGTTGAGCCGATAGACGATCGGCACGCCGGTGGCGAGTTCGCGCTTGACGATCTCCTCGCCGGTCAGGCCCTCCATCGCCATGATCAGCGCGCGCAGGCTGTTGCCATGGGCTGCCACCAGCGTGCGCTTGCCGGCGAGCACCGCCGGCAGGATGCGGTGGATGTAATAGGGCAGCACGCGTGCCGCGGTATCCTTCAGGCTCTCGCCGCCGGGCGGCGGCACATCGTAGGAGCGGCGCCAGACATGGACCTGCTCCTCGCCCCATTTCTTGCGCGCGTCATCCTTGTTGAGGCCCGACAATTCGCCATAGTCGCGCTCGTTCAGCGCCTGGTCCTTCTGGGTTTCGAGCCCGCTCTGGCCGAGGTCGCCGAGGATGATGTCATTGGTCCTCTGGGCGCGCGACAGCACCGAGGTGAAGGCGATATCGAAGGCGATTGCCTCCTGCTTCAGGCGGGCTGCGGCGGCATGGGCTTCGGCGACGCCCTGCTCGGTCAGTCCGGGGTCCTTCCAGCCGGTGAACAGGTTCTTCAGGTTCCATTCGCTCTGGCCATGGCGGCAAAGCACGAGGAGGCGCTCGCTCATCGGCAGTCCTTTCAGTGTCTTCAGCGGTCGAGGTGCCGGATCGCCAGCACCCCCATGTGGAAGGAGACCAGTCCGCCGATCACGGCCGGGTCGTGATTGATGCCGCAGCGGGATTGCAGCGCCCAGCCGACCCAGGCGGCGACCGTGGCGACGACCGCGAGCAGCGCGGCGTTGCGGGCGCTGTAGGGCGGCAGCATCAGGCCCCGATCTCGAGCACGTCGGCCATGGAGTAGCGGCCGGGCGGGCGGCCCCGCGTCCACAGCGCCGCCTTGACGGCGCCCTTGGCGAACAGGCCGCGATCCTCGGCGATATGCCGGAATTCGATGCGCTCGCCATCGCCGGCGAAGATCACGCTGTGCTCGCCGGTCACCGTGCCGCCGCGCAGCGAGGCAAAGCCGATATGGCCGGGCTGGCGCGCGCCGGTAATGCCGTCGCGGCCGCGCTCGGAATGCGCCTCGAGCGCGATGGCGCGGCCCTCGGCCGCCGCCTCGCCGAGCAGCAGCGCCGTGCCGGACGGCGCATCGACCTTCATGCGGTGATGCATCTCGACGATCTCGATGTCGAAGCCCTCGTCGAGGGCGCGCGCCGCGCGCCTGACCAGCGCCGCGAGCAGGTTGACGCCGAGGCTCATATTGCCGGCCTGCACCACCACCGTGTCGCGCGCGGCCTCGTCGAGCACGGCGTGGTCCTCGGGGCTGAGCCCGGTCGTGCCGACGACATGCGCAATGTGATGGCGGGCGGCGAGGCGCGCGAACTGGCGCGTCGCGGCCGGGGCGGTGAAATCGAGCACGGCATCGGCGGCGGCGAAGGCGCTCTCGACATTGTCGGAGATCGCCACGAGTGCCTTGCCGCTGCTGGCGAGCAGGCCGGCATCCTGGCCGAGCGCCAGCGAGCCCGGCTGTTCGAGCGCGCCGCTGAGCTGGCAACCCGGCATCTCGTGGATCGCCTTGACCAGCATGCGGCCCATGCGGCCGGCGGCGCCGACCACGACCAGGCGCATCTCGCTCATGCCGTTCTCCTCAAGTCGCGACGGCTAGGGGCCGTCATAGCCTTCGATGATGATCAGGTTCGCTGCCGAAACGGGTTTGCGCAGCGCCAGCACCTGTTGATATTCCGGCGAGTTGTAGCAGTCGAGTGCCGCTTGATAGCTGGCGAACTCGATCACCACATTGCGGGCACGGCATTGGCCCTCCTTGAGCGTCGCGGGGGCGCCGCGCACCAGGAAGCGGCCGCCGAATTTCTTGAACACGGCGCCGTTGGCCACGACGTAGCTCTTGTAGCCGTCCTCGTCATAGACATCGACGCTGGCGATCCAATAACCCTTGGGCATGGTCAGGCTCCTTCCACGGCGACCATGTCGCCGACCGAGATGCCGGCGCGGTGCTTGAGCGCCTCCTGGTATTCGGGCGAGCGATAATAGGCTTTCGCCTGCTCGAAACTGTCGAATTCGATCACCACGTTGCGGGCGCGCGCCTCGCCCTCGAGGATGTCCATCGACCCGCCGCGCACCAGGAAGCGCCCGCCATGCTTCTTGCAGGCTTCGCTCGCCTTGGCGGCGTAGACCTTGTAGCCCTCCGGATCGAGCACGCTCAGCCGCCCGATGACATACCCCTTCGGCATGGTGTTTTCCTCTCCGCTGGATGGGCGCGCCATGGCTGGCGCCTTGAGCCGGGATATACGATGTGTCGGCCGGACAGAAGCAAAACCCGCCGATGACGCGCTTGAAATCCGTCAGGCGCCGGTCAGGCCGCCCCGGCGATCTCGGCGGCGATGGCGCGCGCTGCCGCCGCCGGATCGGCGGCCGCCGTGATCGGCCGGCCGATCACCAGCGCATCGGCCCCAGCGGCGATCGCCGCGGCCGGCGTCATCACGCGCTTCTGGTCGCCGACGGCGCTGCCGGCCGGCCGGATGCCCGGCGTGATCAGCTTCAGGCCGCCGCCGATCGTGTCGCGCACCGCGCCGACGTCGGCGCCCGAGCAGATCAGGCCGTCGGCGCCCGATTCGAAGGTCTGGCGCGCGCGCCGGCGCACGAGGTCGCTGACGCCGAGCCCGTAGCCGGCGCTGGCAAGGTCGCCGTCGTTCATCGAGGTCAGCACGCTGACGCCGAGGATCTGCAGGCCCGAGGCGCTGCGCCCGGCGACGGCGGCGGCGAGCGTCTGCGGATAGGCATGCACGGTGAGATAGGTCGCGCCCAGATCGGCGACCTGACGGGTCGCCTGCTCGACGGTGTGCGGGATGTCGTGCAATTTCAGGTCGAGGAACACCTTCTTGCCGGCGCGCACGAGCTGGCTGACGAAGGCGAGGCCGCCGCCATAGGTCAGCTCCATGCCGATCTTGTAGAAGGTCGCGGCCTCGCCGAGCCGCTCGACCATGGCGGCGGCCTCTGGCACGCTCGGCAGGTCGAGCGCCACGATCAGGCGGTCGCGCGGGTCAGCGGTCATGGCGGGCTCGATATCAGGCGTGAGAGGAGTTCAGGCGGCTTGGTCGCGGGCCGGCTGGCGGTAGACCCAGACGCGCGCCGGCGGCAGGTTGAACCACACCATGCCGCTTGGCTGCGCCTGGAAATCGGCGCCCTTGAGCGGCACCGGCGAACTCGGCATGTAGGTGAACTGCACGAAGGGCGCGTCGGGGCGCATCAGCGTGAACGCTTCGTGCAGCAGCGCATTGCGCTGCGGCTCGGGGCGGGTCAGCAAGGGCAGGCTGGAGACGACCGCCGCCGCCGGCTGGCCGGCAAGATCCCCGAGCGTGGCGCGCATGGCATAGGCATCGCCCTGCACCACCGTGACGGTCGGGAAGCGCCGACGCAGCAGCTTGACGAAATCCGGGTTGAACTCGATCAGCACCAAGCGCTCGGGCGCGATGCCGCGCCGGATCAGCGCTTCGGTGACCGGGCCGGTGCCGGGCCCGAGTTCGATCACCGGGCCGGGAAGCGCCGGATCGACGTAATTTGCCATGGTGCGCGCCAGCATGCGGCCCGACGGCGACACGGCGCCCGTGGCGCGCGGCCGCTCGAACCACGAGCGCAGGAAGCGCGCCTCGTCGCCGATCTGTCGCTCGAGGTCGGCTTTGTTCTTCTTGGCGATCGAACCGAGGTGGAATTCGGGCACGAGAATGGACCCTCTCCGTTTGGAAGGCTACGCATGATAGCGGGCCGTCATCGCCAGGCAATGGCGCGACGGCAACACCTCTGGCACGAAAGCGCGCCTATTGCAGCAGCATTACGACGCGCCGCCGAAGAATTCGCGCACCTTGGAGAAGAAGCCGGCGGCTTCCGGATTGGTCTGCTGCGAGGATTCCTGCTCGAACTCGGCGAGCAGCTCGCGCTGGCGTCGCGTCAGGTTCTGCGGCGTCTCGACCAGCGCCTGGATGTAGAGGTCGCCGACATCGCGCGAGCGCAGCACCGGCATGCCTTTGCCGCGCAAGCGGAACTGCTTGCCCGATTGCGTGCCTTCGGGAACCTTGACCTTGGCATCGCCGCCATCGACCGTCGGCACGGTGATCTCGCCACCGAGCGCCGCCTGCACCATCGAGATCGGCACGCGGCAGAACAGGTCGGCGCCGTCGCGCTGGAAGAACGGGTGCGGCTTCAGCGACAGGAAGATATAGAGGTCGCCGCTCGGGCCGCCGCGCACGCCGGCCTCGCCCTCGCCGGCCAGCCGGATGCGGGTGCCGTCCTCGACGCCGGCCGGAATGTTGACCGCAAGCGTGCGCTCGCGCGTGACACGTCCGGCCCCGGCGCAGGAGGCGCACGGGTTGTCGATGACCTCGCCGCGCCCCTGGCAGGTCGGGCAGGTGCGCTCGATGGCGAAGAAGCCCTGGCTCGCGCGCACGCGGCCCATGCCGCCGCAGGTCGCGCATTTCTTCGGCTTCGAGCCGGCCTTGGCGCCGCTGCCGCCACAGGCGTCGCAGGTGATGGCGGAAGGCACCTTGAGGGTTTCGTTCTTGCCGGCGAATGCGTCCTCGAGCGTGATCTCGAGATTGTAGCGCAGGTCCGCGCCGCGATTCTGCGTCGCGCGGCCGCCGCCACGGCGCCCGCCCATCATCTCGCCGAACAGGTCGTCGAAAATATCGGCCATCGACGAGCCGAAATCACCCGAGAAGCCGCCGGCGCCCGGCCCGCCATTCTCGAAGGCGGCATGGCCGAAGCGGTCGTAGGCGGCGCGCTTCTGCGGGTCGCCGAGCGCCTGATAGGCTTCGTTGAGTTCCTTGAAGCGCGCTTCGGCCGTCTTGTCGCCGGGATTCTTGTCGGGATGGAACTTGATCGCCTGCTTGCGGAAAGCGGCTTTCAGTTCGGCTTCGTCAGCGCCCTTCCCGACGCCGAGGATTTCGTAATAATCGCGTTTCGCCATCGTGAGCGTCGCCCCTGTCGCCTGAACCCCCGGCCCTTGCAGGCCGGAGGTTCAAAGGTCACTTCACGCGCTCTTCTTGTCCTTGCCGTCGACTTCCTTGAAGTCGGCGTCAATGACGTCGTCGCCGGCGCCATCCTTCTTGGCGTCAGCCTCGGCGGCGGCTTCGCCGGCGGCCGTTTCCTGCGCCTTGTACATCGCCTCGCCAAGCTTCATCGAAGCCTGCATCAGGTCCTGCGTGCGCGCCTGGATCATCTCGAGATCATCCTTGGTCAGCACGTCGCGCAGCGCCGTGACGGCGTTCTCGACCGCTTCCTTGTCGGAGGTCGAGATCTTGTCGGCATGCTCGGCGAGCGACTTCTCGGCGCTGTGCACCATGGCCTCGGCGTTGTTCTTGGCCTCGACCAGGTCGCGGCGCTTCTTGTCCTCCTCGGCATTGGCCTCGGCTTCCTTGACCATCTTCTCGATCTCGGAATCCGACAGGCCGCCCGAGGCCTGGATGCGGATCTGCTGCTCCTTGCCGGTCGCCTTGTCCTTGGCCGTCACCGAGACGATGCCGTTGGCGTCGATGTCGAAGGTGACCTCGATCTGCGGCACGCCGCGCGGCGCCGACGGGATGCCCATCAGGTCGAACTGGCCGAGGCTCTTGTTGTCGGCCGCCATCTCGCGCTCGCCCTGGAACACCCGGATCGTCACCGCCTGCTGGTTGTCCTCGGCGGTCGAGAACACCTGGCTCTTCTTGGTCGGGATCGTGGTGTTGCGGTCGATCAGGCGCGTGAACACGCCGCCGAGCGTCTCGATGCCGAGCGAGAGCGGCGTCACGTCGAGCAGCAGCACGTCCTTGACGTCGCCCTGCAGCACGCCGGCCTGCACGGCGGCGCCGATGGCGACGACCTCGTCCGGGTTGACGCCCTTATGCGGCTCCTTGCCGAAGAACTGCTTCACGATCTCCTGGATCTTCGGCATGCGCGTCATGCCGCCGACGAGCACGACCTCGTCGATATCACTGGCCGAGATGCCGGCATCCTTGAGCGCCTTCTTGCACGGCGCGATCGTCTTCTGGACCAGGTCGTCGACGAGCGATTCGAGCTTCGAGCGCGACAGTTTCATCGCCAGATGCTTCGGGCCGGAAGCATCCGCCGTGATATAGGGCAGGTTGACCTCGGTCTGCGCCGTCGAGGACAGCTCGATCTTGGCCTTCTCGGCCGCTTCCTTCAGGCGCTGCAGGGCGAGCTTGTCCTTCTTCAGGTCGATGCCCTGCTCCTTCTTGAACTCGTCGGCGAAATACTCGACCAGGCGCATGTCGAAATCCTCGCCGCCGAGGAAGGTGTCGCCATTGGTCGATTTCACCTCGAACACGCCGTCGCCGATCTCGAGGATCGAGACGTCGAACGTGCCACCACCCAGGTCATAGACCGCGATCGTGCCGGCGGCCTTCTTGTCGAGCCCATAGGCGAGCGCCGCCGCCGTCGGCTCGTTGATGATGCGCAGCACCTCGAGCCCGGCGATCTTGCCGGCATCCTTGGTCGCCTGGCGCTGGGCGTCGTTGAAATAGGCCGGAACCGTGATCACGGCCTGGTCGACCTTGGTGCCGAGATAGGATTCGGCGGTTTCCTTCATCTTCATCAGCGTGAAGGCGGAAATCTGCGAGGGAGAGTAATCCTTGCCGTCGGCCTCGACCCAGGCGTCGCCATTGGCGTTCTTGGTGATCTTGTAGGGCACGAGGCCCTTGTCCTTCTGCGTCATCGGGTCGTTATAGGGCCGCCCGATCAGGCGCTTGATCGCGAAGAAGGTGCGCTCGGGGTTGGTGACGCCCTGGCGCTTGGCCGGCTGGCCGACGAGGCGTTCGCCGTCATCGGTGAAAGCGACGATGGACGGCGTGGTGCGCGCGCCTTCCGCGTTCTCGATCACCTTCGGCGTGGTGCCTTCCATGACGGCCACGCAGGAATTGGTGGTGCCAAGATCGATACCGATAACTTTAGCCATGATTTCAAGCCCTTTTCAGCAGCTCTCCCGAGCCCGTCCCGAAGCGACCGGCCCGGAGATGGAGATTTTGGCGCCGGCCCGGCAGAGCACCGGTCCGGCAAGCGATGAGCCCGATATAAGGAGGAGAGCGAAACGTCACAAGGGTGTCTCGCCCCAAGTTTTCGCCGGCGCGCGCGCGGCGGCGCGTTGCTGTCCGCAGGCAAATCGCCGCCGCCGCCATGCTGCGTCGAGGCGCAATGGCGCAGTTTTCGTGGCCGCCGCGCGTAGTCGGGGTTTGGCGGCCCCGGACTATAAAAATCGCCGGCGTGCCGGCGAAAGCGCGCGATTACCTGCGAACACCCTGGCGCGCGCGCATTACGGCGCCGGTTGCTGGCGAATACCGGAGCGATCCTGGCACTGACCGGCTTCCCAGCCGAGGATCGCCTGCTTGCGGGCGAGGCCCCAGTGATAGCCGGTGAGCGCGCCGGATTTGCCGAGCGCGCGGTGACACGGCACCACGAAGCTGATCGGGTTCTTGCCGACCGCCGCGCCGACGGCGCGCGCGGCCGCGGGCCGGCCGATGCGGGCGGCGAGCGTCGAATAGGTCGTGGTGGCCCCGACCGGCACGGCGAGCAGTTCGCGCCATACCGTGACCTCGAAATCGGTGCCGATCAGCAGCACGCGCAACGGATCGCGCGCCTGCCACGCGGCTGGCTCGAAGGCGCGCGCGGCGAGCGGCGCGGTCGCGTCCTGGTCCTGGACGAACGCGGCTTTCGGCCAGCGCCGCCGCATGTCGGCGAGCGCACCGTCGCGGCCGCCGCCATGTTTGCCGTCGGTGGCGGCCCGGCCTGGCGCCGCCTTGTCATCGACCCAGCCGAGCCCGGCCAGACCCGACCCCGCAGGACCCGACCCCGCAGGACCTGGCCCCGCGCTCACCACCAGCGCCTCGCCGAAGGGCGAGGGGTGAAAGCCGAAGACAAGGCGCTGGCCGGCGCCGCCCTTCCATGTCCCGGAGGCAATCGATTCGGCGACGGCCGCGAGATCGCGCGGCTGGCGCGGCGGCGCGAAATCGAAGCCCGGAGCGTCGCGCCGCGCCGTCCTGGCCTGTTTCACCACCGCCAGAAACGCCGCCGGCGTCAGCCCGGCCCAGCGCAGGAAGAGCTGCCGGAAGGCTTCAGGCGACAGGCCGAGATGGCGGGCGGCATCGTCCGGACCGGGCCTGCGGCCGGTTTGCGCGGCCATGAAGGCGAGCGCGGCCGCGACCTGGCGGTAATCGGCCAGCATCTCAGGCGCGCCTGCGGCATTGGCCGAGGTCTGGCGGTAGGCGGTTTGTGGCATGGGAGCGTCTCCAAGCCAGGCAGGATAGCCCGCCGGCGGCGAGAGGAAAGCCGTTTCTTGACGCCGGACCGGATGGTGCGGCGCAACAGCGCTCAGGCGTGCCGCGTCTGACCCAATGCGCTTTGCAGCGCGCCGGCGACTTCGGCCTTCTCCTCGGCGCCGAGGAAGCTGCCGACCACCACGGATTTGCCGCCCTCGACCAGCGCCAGCCGCTGCACGCCGAATTCCTTGTGCTCCTCGCGCTGCAGCCGGACCCAGAAGGCGTTGAAGCGCCATTCCCGCTTCGAGCCCTTGTGCGGCACCTTGCGGAACAGCAGTTCGACCTCGGTCAGGATCAGTTCCTCGTAATCCAGCGCCCGCGCATTGCACACGCGGAAGGCGATATAGAGCGCCGTGATGTCGAGCCCGTAGAAGCCGATCACCGGCCACGCGCCGAGCACATAGAGCGGGATCGACAGCACCAGCCCGACCAGCCCGATGCCGGTGAGGACAAAAAGGCGCCCGCTCCGGCCGAGCGACCGGTTGGGGTGCAGCCGCGCCGAGAAGACGAGCTTGCCGGCCGGGTGCACGGCATGTAGCGGGTGCATCGCGTGCATGGCTTGAGATTATAGCGCGCCCGTGCTGCCAAGAAAGCCCGATGTGAATAAAGCCCGATATGAAGAAAGCCGCCTGATGACCAATGCTCCCGATGATGTGCCGCGCCGCGCCAAACGCGCATCGATCAAGACGCAGCCGGCCAAGGCTAAAATGTCCAAGACCAAGGCTCCCAGGATGAAGGCCCGGAAGCCGGCCTCACCCGCCCTGGTCGCCGAGGTGTTCCGCCGCCTGCACGCCATCGAGCCGGAGCCGAAGGGCGAACTGGAATATCTGAACCCGTTCACGCTGCTGGTGGCGGTGGTGCTGTCGGCGCAGGCGACCGATAGCGGCGTCAACAAGGCGACGCGAGGCCTGTTCGCGCGCGCCGATACGCCGCAGAAGATGCTGGCGCTCGGCGAGGATGCCGTGCGCGAGCATATCAAGACCATCGGGCTGTTTCGCAACAAGGCGAAGAACGTCATCGCCCTGTCGCAGCAGTTGTTGCGTGACCACGGCGGCATCGTCCCGGCCGATCGCGATGCGCTGGTGAAACTGCCGGGCGTCGGGCGCAAGACCGCCAATGTCGTGATGAACATGGCCTTTGGCGAAGCGACCTTCGCCGTCGACACGCATGTCTTCCGGGTCTCGAACCGCATTCCGCTCGCGCCGGGCAAGACGCCGGAGCAGGTCGAGGCCGGGCTCGATCGCCTGATCCCGGAGCCGTACCGGCTGCACGCCCATCACTGGCTGATCCTGCACGGGCGCTACCTGTGCAAGGCGCGCCTGCCCGAATGCTGGCGCTGCCCGCTCAACGACCTGTGCGCCTACGAGCCGAAAAGCGTGGCGCGCGCCTGAGGGTCAGCCGAAAGCGTATAGCCAGGCGAGCCCGGCGCTGCCGAGGATGATGCGCCACCAGGCAAACGGCGTGAAGCCGTGATGCGAGATGAAGTCGAGGAAGCCGCGCACCACCACGAGCCCGGCGACGAAGGCCGCCGCGAAACCGGTGGCGATGACGAGCGCGCCATCGGCCGTCAGCAGGTGGTAATTCTTGTACAGGTCGAGCGTGAAGGCGCCCGCCATGGTCGGCATGGCGAGGAAGAACGAGAATTCCGCCGCCGAGCGCTTGTCGGCCCCCATCAGCATGGCGCCGACGATGGTCGCGCCCGAGCGCGACACGCCGGGGATCATCGCCAGGCACTGGAAACAGCCGATCTTCAGGCACATCGGGATCGAGAAATCGAAAATATCGTGGCGCTCGGCTTTCAGGTCGGCATCGTCGACCAGCCTGAGCACGATGCCGCCGCCGATCAGCGAGACGCACACGATCAGCGGGTTGAACAGCACGCCCTTGATGAATTGCGAGAACAGGCCGCCGATCAGCGCCGCCGGCAGGAAGGCGACGACGACGGCGAACACGAAATTCCGCGTGCGGCGGTCGGTGAAGAAGCCGGCCGCGATGGCGATCAGCTTGCGCAGGTAGACCAGCACGATGGCGAGGATGGCGCCAAGCTGGATCAGCACGGCGAAAGTCTTGCCGAACTCGTCGTCGCCGACGCCCATCACGTGCTGGAGCAGCAGCAGGTGTCCGGTGGAGGAGACCGGCAGGAATTCGGTGAAACCCTCGACAGTGCCGAGCAGCAGGGCGCGGGCAAGCGCAGCAATATCCATGTCCGGCCCCGTATCGGAAGCGAATCAGTTCGTTTCCGTTAACCTTTGCCACATATACCGGCTGGGCCGTCGGCGTCACCCGCGTCCGGCGGCGCTTTCCACTCCCTGCCGTAACCTGTGGCACAGATGTCTACGCTGTATCATTCGCCGCTTTGTCCGTTGTCGCGTTTCATCCGGCTGGTTCTCGGCGAATGGGGCTTCGAGCACGAAGCCGTCGAGGAGCGCGTCTGGGAGCGGCGTCACGATTTCCTGGTGCTCAATCCGGCCGGCACCGTGCCGGTGCTGGTCGAGGACGGGCTTGCCGTGCCCGGCGCCGACCTGATCGTCGCCTATATCGAGGAGACGCGCGGCCAGGCGCTCGATTCGCCCGGCCTGATGCCGGAAGGTGCCGCGCGCCGCGTCGAGGTGCGCCGCATCGCCGACTGGTTCAACCGCAAGTTCCACGAGGAAGTCTCGGGGCCGCTGGCGCATGAGAAGGTCATGAAGCGCTTCATGGGCCGCGACCAGGGCGGCGGCTCGCCGGACATGATCTCGATGCGCACCGCGCGCGCCAATATCCGCTATCACCTGCACTATATCGGCTGGCTCATCGGGCGCCGACACTGGCTGGCGGGCGATCGCATCAGCTATGCCGATCTCGCCGCCGCGGCCCATCTCTCGGTGTGCGATTATCTCGGCGACGTGCCGTGGGACGAGGACGAGGCCGCCAAGCTCTGGTACGCGCGCATCAAGTCGCGCCCTTCCTTCCGCCTGCTGCTCGGCGAGCGGCTGCGCGGCGTGACGCCGCCGGTGCATTACGCCGATCTCGACTTTTGATATCCGGCGGGGTTTTCCCCCTCATGCTGAGCCTGTCGAAGCATGCTCCGGCCTGGCGCTTTCCGGACCATCCTTCGACAAGCTCAGGATGAGGGCGGCGTAGTGAAAATGGAGGAACGCCGCATGAGCGTGCTGCTGCTCGGTTTCGGCTATAGCGCGGCCGCCTTTGCGCAGGCGGCCGGCACCCGTTTCGGGCCCCTGCACGGCACGGTGCGTAAGGCCGAGAAGGCGGCAAGGCTCGCCAGCGGTCCGGTCGCCTTGCAGGTCCATGCCGGCGGCGCTCCATCGCCAGGTCTCGCCGGCGCCATCGCGGAAGCGCGCACCGTCATCGTCTCGGCCGCGCCGGGCGAGGCCGGCGATCCGTTCCTCGCCGGTCTTGGCGCCGCGCTCGCCGCCGCGCCGCATCTCGAACTCATCCAGTATCTCTCGACGCTCGGCGTCTATGGCGACCATGGCGGCGCCTGGATCGACGAGAGCGCTGCCCTCGAGCCCGCCGTGCAGCGCACCGGGCGGCGCGTCGCGGCGGAAGCCGCCTGGCAGGCCTTTGGCGCGGCGCATGGCAAGGCGGTGCAGATCTTCCGCCTTGCCGGCATTTACGGACCGGGGCGCAATCCGCTCGCCGATCTGGCGAGCGGCCGCGCCCGGCGCATCTTCAAGCCGGGCCAGGTCTTCAACCGTATCCATGTCGACGATATTGCCGGCGCGCTCGTCGCCGGCATCGCGCACCCGCAATCGGGTGTGTTCAATGTCTGCGACGACGAACCGGCGCCGGCGAGCGATGTCGTGGCCTATGCCGCCGGCCTGCTCGGGCGTGAGCCGCCGCCGCTGATTCCGCTGGCCGAGGCCGGCCTGTCGCCGATGGCGCTGAGTTTTTACGCGGCGAACCGGCGCTGCCACAACACCCGCCTGAAGCGGGAATTGGGCCTCGCCCTGCGCTATCCGAGCTATCGCGAGGGGTTGGCGGCGTTGTTGCGGGCCGGCGAGGGGATCACGCCGCCCGCTTGACCACCGAGGAATGGTAGTGGCTGACATAGCGCGCGCTGATATCGGCGGTGCGCAGGATCACCATCACATCCGTGGTGCCGAATTGCCGGTCGATGACCGCGCCGTCGCCGAAGGTCGCGCCGAGCCTGAGATAGCCCTTGATCAGCGGCGGCAGGGCGTGCAGCGCCGCCCTGGTGTCGATCTCGTGTTTCGGCATCCGGTTCATCGAGACGTAGCGCGCCGGCAGGGCGGCGGCCCGGTTATCCGCCGGGGCTGCGGCATAATGGTGCAGGAAGGACAGCGGCAGGCTGAGGCGCTCGGCATTGGTGCCATCGAGGCTGGCGCAGCCGATCATGATGTCGATGCCGTGATGGCAGATATATTGCCAGATGCCATGCCACAGCAGTTCGACCGTGCGCTTGTTGCGGTACGGTTTCAGTACGCAGGAGCGGCCGAGTTCGAGGAAGCGCGCGCCGGGGTTGCGTTGCAGCAACTCGTCGACGCCGTATTCGCTCGCGGTGTAGAAGCCGAAATTCTGCTCGGCGATATCCTGGCGCAGCAGCCGGTAGGTGCCGACGACGCGCGGCTTGGCCTTCTTGAAGCGGTTGAGGCGGGCC
>Ga0209916_1001403_pt1 | contig 21312 bp, 21 predicted proteins | sample ThiBio_1000_plan_FD_183956 | JGI IMG/M metagenome (GOLD analysis project Ga0209916, IMG submission 183956) | Wastewater bioreactor microbial communities from Cape Town, South Africa - Thiocy_solids_2 (SPAdes) | ecosystem: Engineered > Bioreactor > Thiocyanate-remediating > Anaerobic-Aerobic ... | reverse complement strand
CCCCCGCCCCTCTCGCCACGGCCACAGCCTGCCCGGGCCGTGGCGAGAGGGGCGGGTCCCCTACCCCGGGCGACAGCTTGTGGGCCCCCATCCCGAAACTCGGAGAATGCCTCCGCGTCCCTAGTCGCGAACCCGCTCCGCGCCCGTATAGACGTTGGTGCGGCCGCGGTGGGTGAAGCCGGCGAGGGTCATGTTGCGGTCGGCGGCGAGGTCGATCGCGAGGCTTGATGGGGCTCCGACGCCGACCAGGATCGGGGCGCCGGCGACGGCGGCCTTCTGGACCAGCTCGAAGGAGAGGCGGCCGCTGACGCACAGGATCTTGTCGGCCAAGGGCAGGAGACCGTCGAGCAGCGCTCGTCCCACGACCTTGTCCATCGCGTTGTGGCGTCCGACGTCCTCGCGGGCGATCAGCAGCTTCCCCGTCACGTCGAAGAGGCCGGTCGCGTGGACGCCGCCGGTCAGCTCGAAGGTCGGCTGCTCGAGGCGCTCCGGGAGGGCCGTAAGGAGGGCGCGGTCGACGACCGGGCCGGGACCGAGCGGGGCGCTCGCCACCGCGACCTCCTCCAGCGCCCCCTTGCCACATACTCCGCACGAGGAGGTGGTGTAGAAGCGGCGCTCGCCGGGGTCGCGGAGGAGCGGGCCGGTGACCTCGATCGTGTTGGCGGCGAAGTCCTCGGTGAGGCCCGCCTCGCGCGGGCCGTCGATCAGCCCCTCGCCGAAGAGGAAGCCGAGCGCCAACTCCTCGTCGTGACCGGGGGTGCGCATGGTGACGCTGAGCGGGCGGCCGTCGACGCGGATCTCCAGGGGCTCCTCGATCGCGACCGCGTCGCGCTCCCCGTCGCGCTCGACCTCCGTCCAGAGGGGGTGGGGGCCTGGACGAAGCGGCTCCGCGGGGCGAGGCGGCGACTCACGGAGGCGAAGCGGTGGGTCCTCGGGCACGCGGGTCGGCGGGCTGCCGGAGCTCGGTGGATGGTCCAGAGGGCGCATCGCCGCTCCCTAGACGACCGCGATCCGCCCCGGCTCGCCATCCCTCAGCGTCCCGATGCGCACGCCCTCCATCGCGGCGCCGGGCGGGACCGCGGCGAGGAGGCCGCCGGAGGTCATCGCGTCGCTGAGCAGGGCGCGGTGGGCCGGATCGAGGTCGGGCGGGAAGTCGGTGAACGTCTCGGCCTCGCGAGCGTTGCGGGCGCTGCCGCCCGCCTGCGCGGTCCCCGCCGCGGCCAGCTCCAGCGCGCCGGGGAGCGCCGGCACCGCGGCGGCGTCGAGCTCCGCCGCCAGGCCGCTCGCCTCGCACATCTCGTGCAGGTGGCCGAGCAGGCCGAAGCCGGTGACGTCGGTGAGCGCGTGGGCGTCGGCGACGCGCGCCGCGGCAGCCGCGTCGGCGTTCAGCGTCGTCATCGCCTCGACCGCGGACGCGATCCACGCTGGCTCGGCGACGCCGCGCTTGGCACCGGTGGTGATCAGGCCGCCGCCGACCGGCTTGGTCAGGAAGAGCTCGTCACCGGCGCGCCCGCCGCCCGCGCCGAGCACCTCGTCGGGGTGGACGGTGCCGCTGACCGCCATGCCGTACTTCGGCTCCGGGTCGTCGATCGAGTGGCCGCCGCCGATCGCCACGCCCGCCGCCGCGGCGACCTCGGCGCCGCCGGCGAGGATCTCGCGCAGCACCTCCGGCCCGAGCGCCTCCAGGGAGAAGGCGACGACGTTCAGCGCGAGGACCGGTGTGCCGCCCATCGCGTAGACGTCGGAGAGCGCGTTCGTCGCGGCAATGCGCCCGAAGTCGCGCGGATCGTCCACGATCGGCGTGAAGAAGTCGATCGTCTGGACCAGCGCGAGGTCGTCGGTGAGGCGGTAGACGGCGGCGTCGTCGGCCGGATCGAGGCCGATCAGCAGGTTCGGGTCGGCGCTCGTCGGCAGCGCCGCCCGCACCGCGCTCAGATCGGCCGCCCCGATCTTGCAGGCGCAGCCGGCGCCGTGGGATAGCTCGGTGAGTCGCGGGCCTTCCGTTACCGTCATGGCACTGAGGGTATCCCGAGGCGACGCGATGGAAACCGAGACGATCGAGGACGGGCGCGGGGGGACGGGCGCGGGGGGCCAGTCGGTCGAGAGCGGACGCGGCACGACGGGGGCGGCGTGCGATCGGACCGGCAGCGAGGGGCGTGGGATGAGCGCGGGAGATCGGGCGGGACGGGAAGAGCGCGCGGAGGCGGATGTGCGCGCCGGGACGGTCGACGGAGGGCGCGACACGGCGCTGCGGGCGCTGCCGGCGGTAGAGCGACTCGCGGCGGCGCTGAGCGGAGCTCCGGACGACCCGTCCGCGCCCGCGGCGGCGTCCGCGGTCCCCCATCACATCGCGGTTGCGGCCGCGCGCGAGGAGTTGGGACGGGCCCGTGTGGCGATCCGCGCCGGCGCCCCGGCGCCAGACCCGGCGGAGCTCCTCGCCGCGGTGGCGGAACGCGCCGCGCGCCTCGCGGCGCCCAGCCTGCGGCCGGTGATCAACGCGACCGGGGTCGTCCTCCACACGAACCTCGGGCGGGCGCCGCTGCCCGCCGCAGCGATCGAGCGGGTTGTCGCCGTCGCCGCCGGCTACAGCAACCTCGAGTACGACCTCGAGGGCGGCCGCCGGGGCAGCCGCGCCGCGCACCTCGACGCTCTGCTGCGCGAGCTCGGCGGCGCCGAGGCGGCGCTCGCGGTCAACAACAACGCGGCGGCGGTGATGCTGGCGCTGGCGGCCCTGGCCGGCGACGGCGAGGTGCTGGTGAGCCGCGGCCAGCTGGTCGAGATCGGCGGCTCCTTTCGCATCCCCGACATCCTCGCCCAGTCCGGCGCGACCCTGGTCGAGGTCGGGACGACCAACCGCACCCGCCTCGCCGACTACGAGGCGGCCGTCACCGACCGCACCACGGCGATCCTCCGCGTCCACCAGTCGAACTTCCGCATCGTCGGCTTCACCGAGGAACCGGACGCAGCGACGCTGGCCGGGCTGGCCCGGGAGCGCGGGCTGGCAATGGTCGACGACCTCGGCTCCGGAGCGCTCGAGGAGGTGCTCGGCGAGCCGACCGTGCGCGCCGCGGTGGCGGCCGGCGCCGACGTCGTCTGCTGCTCCGGCGACAAGCTGCTCGGCGGGCCGCAGGCGGGGATCCTGCTGGGACGCGCGGCGGCGATCGAGCGCTGCCGCACCCACCCGCTGGCCCGCGCGCTGCGCCTCGACAAGCTGCAGATCGCCGCGCTGGAAGCGACGCTGCGCGCCCATCGCGACGCCGGCGCCGCGGCGATCCCGGCGCTGGCGATGATCGCGGCGCCCGAGGATGAGCTGCGGGCGCGGGCGGAGCGGATGGTCGCCGCGATCGCGGGCGCGTCCGAGGAAGGGCTGACCGTGGACGGCAAGCGACATGTCGCGGGGATCGGGGACGCGTCCGCCGAGGAGCCGGCCGCGGGCGCCGAGCGACGGGATGGCGCGAGCGGCCCGGCGGCCTCGATCGATCGGGAGAGCGGCGCGCCCGGCGGCGGCTCGCTCGCCGACGTGGCGCTTGAGGGGCCGGTCTGCGCGGTCGAGCCGGGGACGATCGGCGCCGACGCACTGCTGGCCCGTCTGCGCGAAGCGGACCCGCCGGTCATCGCCCGCATCGTCAAGGGTCGCGTCGTCCTCGACCCGCGGACGATGAGCGACGCGGAGGCCGAGCAGGCGGTGGCCGCCGTTCGCGCCGCGCTCGGCCGATCGTGACGGCGGCGGCCGGCCCGGCGCAGGACGGATGTCGCGTTGGCGTCTGGGGCGGTCCGCGCCGCGCTCGGTCGATCTCGATCGCAGTCGCCGCCGGCGGACCGCGACGCGGACGGGGCGAGCGCCGTCAGGTCCGGGAGCGCGATGGCTGCGGGCGCGATGCCGAGGCGCCTCGCGGCGGGGCACGATGACAGACGGATTCGCCTCCGACGCGGCGCCGTCGCTCACCGTCGGCACGGCCGGTCACATCGACCACGGCAAGACGGCGCTGGTGCGGGCGCTGACGGGTCGGGACACGGACCGGCTCGCGGAGGAGCGGCGGCGGGGGATGTCGATCGAGCTCGGCTATGCGGAGCTCGCGCTCGGGGAGCGGCGGCTGAGCCTCGTCGACGTGCCCGGGCACGAGCGCTTCGTGCGGACGATGATCGCCGGGGCGACCGGGATCGACCTCTTCCTGTTGGTGGTGGCCGCCGACGATGGCGTGATGCCGCAGACGCGGGAGCACCTCGCGGTGCTGCGGGCGCTGGGGGTCGATGCGGGGGTCGTGGCTCTGACCAAGGTGGACCTCGTCGACGGGCCGGATCGGGGGCGGGTCGCGGGCGAGCTGGGCGAGCTGCTGCCGGGAGCGCCGATCGTCGCGGTGAGCGCGCGGAGCGGGGAGGGGATCGACGAGCTGCGGGCGCGGTTGCTCGACGTCGCCGAGCGCGTCGATGCGGCTCGCGACGCCGGTGTCGAGGGGCCGCCGATCGGGTCCCGAGGGGCTCTTCCGCCGGCAGTCGGTCGAGTTGCGGGACCGGCGTCGCAGGCCCGGCGCGAGGCCGCGGCCGTCGGTGGGCCGGCGGATCGGGACGACCCGGTCCTCCATGTCGACCGGGTATTCACCGTCGCCGGGCACGGGACGGTGGTGACCGGGACGCTCTGGTCGGGGAGTTTGCGGCGAGGGGACAGGGTCGTCGTCCTCCCCGGTGGGAAGGAGGTGCGGATCCGCTCGATCGAGAGCCACGATTGCTCGCTCGACGTCGTCGGGCCGCGGCGGCGCGTGGCGCTCAACCTGGCCGGGCTGCGGCGCGAGGAGATCGGGCGCGGGGACGTCGTCACTGTGGCCGGAACGGTGCTCGCGCCGACCTACCGGCTCGACGTGGCGCTCGACGGGGAGGCGCGAGCGGTGCTCGACGAGCGCCGCGTCCAGGTCCACCACGGCACCCGCGAGGCGCCGGCGCGTGTCATCGACCTCGGCGACGGCACCGCGCAGCTGCGGCTCGAGCAGCCGCTCCTGGCCCGGCGCGGCGACCGCGTGGTGGTCCGGCGGATCGCGCCGCCCGACACGCTTGGCGGGGCCATCGTCGTCGACCCGGCCCCACGGCGACATTCGGACCGGTCAGGAATGTCCGTGTCGATTTCTGGTTGCTCAGCACCCAAAAGTCGACGAGCGTCCGAGGGGACCGGGGCGCCGGGGCCCGGGCCGCTCGCCCGGCGCGTTCTCGGCGAGCTCGAGGCCGATGGGGAACGGCCGCGGACGCCGGCGAAGCTGTCGGAGGACCTCGGGGAGCCGCGGCGGGAGGTGGAACGGGCTGTCGGCGAGCTGGTCGACGCAGGGACCGCGGTGCGGTTGAAGGCCGACGTCGTCTACCCGACCGCGGAAGCAGAGCGGCTCGCCGAGGCGGTGGTGGCGCTGGTCGCTCGCGAGGGGTCGACGAGCATCGGCGAGGTTCGCGACGCGCTGGGGCTCAGCCGCAAGTACGCGCAGGCGCTGCTCGAGCACCTCGACGGTGAGCGGGTGCTGCGGCGCGACGGCGACCGGCACTACCCGCGGGGCGGGGCGCCATAGGCTTCAGGCCCGCATGGGGCGGCAGGGGTCTGGTGGCCCATCTGGTCTTCAAAACCAGCAGGGCGGTGCAGCCCATCGCTTGGAAGGTTCGATTCCTTCGCCGCCTCGTCCCCACCCAGGGGTGAGTTCGCACTTCTCCGCGCTATGCGCGGAGAAGTGCGAACTCACCCGACGGGGGTGGGGCGGTCAGGCGCCGGGACGGCGCTCGGCGGCCATGCGGTCGCGCTGGAGGTCGATCGTCTGGTCGGGGTCTGCGGCGGAGGCGAATCCGGCTTTGAAGACCGCCCAGCGCTTGCACACCGCGCCGGCCAGCAGGAGGGCGCCGCCGGCCGCGGTGATGGCGCGGCGCGCGGGGTCGCCGCCGGGCGCGGCAGGGTGCTTGGCGGCGCGGCGCCCCCGTGCGCGCCTGGCGCCGCGTGACCCGTCGCTCCCGCGCTTACCGCCCGCCACCAGGGCCACGGCGCCGGCGGCGCTCAGGGCGCGGGCGACCTTGTCCGCCTTCCCCGCCTCATCCTCCTCGTAGGCGCTCGCCAGCGGGCCCAGCCGCTTCAGCATGATCCTCGACGCGGCTTCCTCGACCACAACGGCGGCGATGCCGAGGGCTCGGGCGGGCTCGGTTTCCTCGCCGGGGACGGTGAGGAGCGCGGCGCCGGCGGCGCTCGCGGCGGCGCTGGAGGCGAAGACGAAGGGCATCTCGAGGCGCGCCTCCGACCAGGCCGGGATCGCGCTGTTGGTGATCAGCGCCGCGGTGTAGGTCGCGAGCGGGGCGCCGACGAGCGCGGCGCCGATCTCGGGCAGGCCGGCGCGCCGCCGCGGCGCCAGCAGGTTGAGGCCCGCGGCCAGGGTGGTCGCGCCGCCGTTTGCCGCCAAGATCCAGGCGCCGAGACTCATCGGCGAGGTGATCTTGATCACGCGCAGCATGTAGAGGAAGCGCTTCGGCCGGCCCAGGTCCCGGATCAGCAGCACGGGGCTGACGGTGACGCCGACGAAGGCGCCCGCCCAGGCGCGGCGCGCGAGCCGCGGGCGCCCGGCAAAGGTTGCCGCCGTGGCGAGGTTCGCCGACGCGCCCGCCAGGCCGCCGAAGAAGAAGTAGAGCGGGATCTCCGGTTTCCAGACCGGCCGCTTGACGATCGGGCGGCCGTAGTAGGTGGTCGGCCGCTCGCGCGGGACCATGCTTGCTTCGCCGCCCTTGGGATTCATGGACGGTCCCCTCCCTCACGCTTGTCGCCCACAGGGCGACAAGCGTCGGTGGAGGTGGAGGTCGACGCCGGAAGCCTCATCGCCGTCCCCGCAGGAAGCTCGCCGCCACCCCGCCCGCCAGCACCGCCGCCGCGCCGAGGGCCGCCGCCCAGACCTCCGGCGTGCGCCGCGTCGGGACCACCGGGTCGGGCGGCAGGCGGTAGGTCTCGGGCTCGTCGAGCAGGAGGAAGAAGGCGCCGAAGCCGCCGACCCCGTCGTCCTCGGAGTCGCCGTAGAGGCGGGCCTCCTCGCGGCCGCGCTCGTGCAGGCGCTCGACCCGCCGCGCCGCCCGCTCGCGCAGCTCGTCGAGGTCACCGAACTGGATCGAGTCGGTCGGGCACGCCTGCGCGCACGCCGGTTCCATGTCGTCCTTCAGGCGGTCGTAACACATGGTGCACTTCCACACCCGGCCGTCGCCCTCGCGCTGGTCGATCACCCCGAACGGGCACGACACCACGCAGTACCCGCAGCCGTTGCAGATGTCGGGCTGGACGACGACGGTGCCGAACTCGGTGCGGAAGAGCGCCCCGGTCGGGCAGGCGTCGAGGCAGCCGGCCTCGGTGCAGTGCTTGCAGACGTCGGAGCTCATCAGCCAGCGGAAGCCGTCGGCGTCCTCGTGCGGGTCGAGGCCGTCGGAGACGAGGCTCTGCCGCGCGGCCTCCCGGGCGAAGGACTCCGGCGGCGCTTCCTCCACGCCCACCGACACCTTCTGCTCGATGAACGCCACGTGGCGCCAGCGGTTCGCCCCCAGTTCGCCGCTGTTGTCGTAGGAGTTGCCGGTCAGCCCCTGCGGGTCGGCCGGCACCTGGTTCCACTCCTTGCAGGCGACCTCGCAGGCCTTGCAGCCGATGCAGACCGAAGTGTCGGTGAAGAACCCCTTGCGCTCGCTCATCCCGCCTGCTCCCTGTAGTTGCGGACGAACTCCGGCAGCTCCGGCCCACGCGGCCGCCGCCCCGGGCGGACATCGCAGGTCGCCGCCTTCACCTCCTGGATGTGGACGTTGGGGTCGAGCGCGAACGGGAAGAGGTCGTTGGCCGAATCCCCGGTGCTGATCCCGCGGTTACCCCAGTGGTAGGGCAGCCCGACCTGGTGGACGACCCGCCCGTCGACCCGCAGCGGTTTCATCCGCTCGGTCACCATCACCCGCGCCTCGATCGCGGTGCGGGCGCTGACGATCGTCGCCCAGCCGCCGTGCTCGAGGCCGCGCTCGCGCGCCAGCTCCGGGCTCACCTCGCAGAAGAACTCCGGCTGCAGCTCGGCCAGGAACGGCAGCGTGCGGCTCATCCCGCCGGCGGTGTGGTGCTCGGTCAGCCGGTAGGTGGTGACGACGAAGGGGTAGGCGTCCGAGCCCGCCTCGCGCCCGGTCGGGTTGAGCGGGTTGTCGCGGCGCCGGTATTCCTCCCGCACCGGGTTGGCGCGCTGGCCGTAGAGCGGGTTCTCGAACGGCGACTCGGCCGGCTCGTAGTGGGTCGGGAGCGGGCCGTCGACGACCCCGCTCGGCGCGAACAGCCAGGCGCGCCCGTCGCCCTGCATGATGAACGGCTCGTCGCCGCGCAGCGCCTGCTGGGCCGTGGCGTCCTCGGGCGGGACGTAGTCCGGCGCCTTGTCCGGGGTGAAGTCGGGGACGTCCTCGCCGGTCCACTCGCCCGCGGCGGCGTCCCACCAGACGTATTTCTTGCGCTCCGACCACGGCCGCCCCTCCGGGTCCGCGGAGGCCCGGTTGTAGAGGATGCGGCGGTTCATCGGCCAGGCCCAGGCCCATTCCGGCGCCACCCAGCTCTGCTCGCGTCCCGGCTTGCGCCGCGCCGTCTGGTTCACCCCGTCGGCATAGCAGCCCGCGTAGATCCAGCACCCGCAGGTGGTCGAGCCGTCGTCGCGCAGCGGCAGGTAATCGGCGAGCGGCTCGCACTCGGCGTCGAACCCGCCGATCTCCGCCAGCACCGCCTCGGCGTCGGGCTCCTCGGTCGGCCCCACCGTGGGGTAGTCCCAGGTGAGGTCGAGGATAGGACGGTCGCGCTCGCGCTCGGAGCTCGCCAGCCGCTCCCGGATGCGGCGCCCGAGGTGGTACATGAACCACAGCTCCGAGCGGCAGTCGCCCTCCGGCTCGACCGCTTTGTGGTGCCACTGCAGCAGCCGCTGGGTGTTGGTGAAGCTGCCGTCCTTCTCGGTGTGGGACGCGGCCGGCATCAGGAAGACCTCGGTGGCGATGTCCTCGGTGACCAGCTCGCCGGTCTCGATCTCGGGCGCGTCGTGCCAGAAGGAGGCGGTCTCGATCTCGTCGAGGTCGCGCACCACCAGCCACTGCAGCTTCGCCAGCGCCAGCCGCTGGAGCTTCGAGTTGGCCGAGCCGACCGCCGGGTTCTCGCCCATCACGAAGTAGCCGCGGAGCTTGTTGTCCTCCATGTCGGCGACCGTCCGGTAGTGGGAGTGGTCTTTGTCGATGCGCGGCAGGTAGTCGAAGCAGAAGTCGTTCTCGTACTGCGCGGCCGTCCCCCACCAGGCCTTCAGCAGGCTGACCATGTAGGCGCGCGTGTTGCCCCAGAAGCCGGTCGGCGGCGCGTTGCGCTCGACGTAGACGTCGAGCCCGGTCTCCTCGTGCGCGTGCGGCATCGGCAGGTAGCCGGGGAGGATGTTGAAGAGGGTCGGGATGTCGGTCGAGCCCTGGATCGAGGCGTGGCCGCGCAGCGCCATGATCCCGCCGCCGGGGCGGCCGATGTTGCCGAGCAGCAGCTGGACGATCGCGGCGGTGCGGATGTACTGGACCCCGACCGTGTGCTGGGTCCAGCCGACCGCGTAGCAGAAGGCGCTGGTGCGCTCGCGGCCGGAGTTCGCGCAGAGCGCCTCGGCGACGTCGAGGAACTGCGCCCGCGGCACGCCGCAGATCCGCTCGACCATCTCCGGCGTGTAGCGCGCGTAGTGCTTCTTCAGCAGCTGGAAGACGCAGCGGGGGTCCTGCAGGGTCTCGTCCTCGCGCGGCGGTTCGCCCTGCTCGAGCTCGCCGCCGTGGGCGCCGTGGGCCTGCTCGCCTTCGGCCTCGCCGTACTCGCGTTCGCCGGCCGAGGCGCCGACGTCCATGCCCTTGTACTGCCAGGACTCGCGTTCGTACTTGCGCCCCTCGCGGTCGAGCCCGCTGAAGATCCCGTCGAGGTCCTCGGTGTCGCGGAAGTCGTCTGAGATGATCGTGCGGGCGTTGGTGTAGGCCTGCACGTACTCGCGGAACTCGCGCCCGTTCTCGAGGATGTAGTTGACGATCCCGCCCAGGAAGGCGATGTCGGAGCCGGCGCGGATCGGCACGTGGAGGTCGGCGAGCGCGCTGGTGCGGGTGAAGCGGGGGTCGACGTGGATCACCTTGGCGCCGCGTTCGCGCGCCTCGACCACCCACTGGAAGCCGACCGGGTGGGCCTCGGCCATGTTCGACCCCATGATCACGATGCAGTCGGAGTTCGCCAGATCCTGCTGGAAGGAAGTCGCGCCACCCCTACCGAACGAGGTCCCCAGACCGGGGACCGTGGAGGAGTGTCATATGCGGGCCTGATTCTCGATCTGCACCGCGCCCATCGCGGTGAAGAGCTTCTTGATCAGGTAGTTCTCCTCGTTGTCCAGGGTGGCGCCGCCGAGGTGGGCGAAGCCGAGCGTCCGCCGCAGTCGTTCCTCCCCCCGCATCTCCTGCCAGCCGGCCTCGCGGGCGTCGAGCACGCGGTCGGCGATCATGTCCATCGCCGTCTCGAGGTCCAGCTCCTCCCACTCGGTGCCGTGCGGGCGGCGGTACCTGACCTTCTTGATCCGGGTCGCGGAGTTGACCAGCTGCTCGGAGGCCGAGCCCTTGGGACAGAGGCGCCCGCGGGAGATCGGGCTGTCCGGGTCCCCCTCGATCTGGATGACCTTGCCGTCCTTGGACCAGACCCGCTGGCCGCAGCCGACCGCGCAGTAAGGGCACACCGACTTGACCATGCTGTCGGCGTCGGCGGTGCGGGGACGGAGGCTCTCGGAGTGGGCCGACCGCGCCGCCGTCCCCCGACCGGTCGGGTCGTCGCGCAGCTGACGGAGCAGAGGCGGGAGCCGCATACGGCGAGGGTACCCCTCGGGCTGGCGGCGCGAAACGGTGCGGGGCTGGGAGGGACGGGGGTGGGACGGGCGGGGGCCTCGGGGCGCGGGCGGCCGTCCGAGGGAGGTCCAGGGTGTCCTGGGCTCCTCATGGGGGTCCTGGCAGGCTGTGACCCCCATGAGGAGCCCAGGACGTGAGGGGTGCGTGGGAGAGGCGTCACAGGGACGTGAGGAAGTCGGACTTACGTGACGATCGGGTCGTAGAGCCTCCACACCTCGGCCGGGTCCGTGACGAAGATGCCGGGAACGTCACACCTCCCGGCCCTCCGGAGCCCTTTCCGGGTCAGGACCAGGGGGCCCCGGGGCGCGCGGTCGACCTAAGGTCCGGTAGGCGGACGCTAGGTCGACCGCGCCCCTGTCGGTGTTGGGCAACACGGGAGAAAGTGAGGAGATCTCGGCATCTCCGTGACGACGTCTGGCTCCCGTCACGGATCCGGCGCACTCCCGTGGCGCTTCGGTGACGGCTCCGTGCGAGTGGGAGGGGACCCGGCCGGCCAGGAGCTTGCGTGGCGGGATCGGTCATGGAACTAGCGTGGTTCGAAATCCGCGCCATACGCGGATTTCCAACCACGGAGATTCCTGACCGTTCGGGGACAGGCCCTCGGCGCCCTTCGGTGGCGGCCCCGGCGCACTTGGGCGACGTCCCTGGCGCACTTCTGGCGCACTCCCGTGCGCCTCCCTCCACGCCTTTCATACCCGCCACTCTCGCCACGGCCACAGCCTGCCCGGGCCGTGGCGAGAGTGGCGCGTCCCTTTCTCCCGGGCGCCGGCTTGCGAGGACCGCATCCTTCCGGCCGCCACCCTCCCCGGTCCGACCTCCTCGATTCGATTCCCCCAGCCAGACCCGAGCCCGGTTTCATCGGGCTTCGGAACCGCCCGTGATCTCCTCGCCGGGTGCCTTCGCCGAACCGCGTACCTGGTTGCGGAAGTCCTCGTTGGTCGCCAGGAAGGCGGCGGCGCCGGCGGCGCTCGCGCCGATCAGGAGGAGGACGAGGTTGCGCCCGGTTTGCTTCGGCTCGTCGCGCGGTTCGAGCTGGACCTCGCGCTCGGCGCGGGGGCGGCCTTCGCCGAGCTCGAGGCTGCGCTCGCGCTCGGCGTTCGGCTCGTGGCCGAAGAGGATCGCCAGGTGCGAGATCCAGAACCGCCGAAGAGGGCGGAGGCGACGATCCAGACGACGATCGCCACCAGGCTCCCCGGCGCCACCCACTTGAAGCCGCGCAGCTTGACGTTCGGCGAGGCGTAGTAGAGGACCGCGAGCATCGCCAGGAAGACGAGGGCCATCACCGGCCATTGGCGAGAAGATCTCGATCAGCGACACCATCGCGATCAGCCCGGGTCCCGGGAATGCGGATCGGTGCTCATGCGCTCCTCCGAGTCGTGGGGGGTGGACGGGAGTCGGCGCAGGTACCCGATGCGGCGCATCGGTCACGTCTGAATTGCCGGCACCCCCGCCGGATGAGCGGCGGTGCCGACGGGCGCCGGCGTCCTAGCCTTCGCCGTCCTGCTCGGCGACCTGCTCGCGGATCCGCTCCAGGGTGCGGCGGAGGATGCGGGAGACGTGCATCTGGGAGTGGCCGATCTGCTCGGCGATCTGGGACTGGGTCATGTCCTCGACGAAGCGCAGGCGGAGGATCAGGCGTTCGCGGTCGTCAAGCTGGGGCAGGACGTCCTCCAGCGCCAGTTTGTCGTCGATCAGCTCGTAGCCCTCGTCCTCGTCGCCGACCCACTCGGAGGCGGGCGATTCGTCCTCCTCGCCGCCGACCGGGCGGTCGAGGGAGAGCGGCCGGCGGTTGTGGTTGGCCTCCAGGACCTCGAGGACTTCGGCCGGGTCGATCTCCAGTTTGGCGGCGATCTCGTTGACCGAGGGCGAGCGCTGCAGCTCCACCGTCAGCTGCGTGGTCGCTTTCTCCACCTCGGCCATCCGGTCGTGGAGGCCGCGCGGCACCCGCACCGTCCAGACGCGATCGCGGAAGTGGCGCTTCAGTTCGCCGAGGATGGTGGGGGAGGCGAAGGCGGCGAAGGGGGTGCCGCGGGCCGGGTCGAAGCGGTCGACGGCGTTGACCAGGCCGAGGTTCGCCACCTGCAGGAGGTCGTCGAAGGACTCGCTGGCGCCGCGGTAGCGCAGCGCCAGGTTCTTGGCGAAGGGGAGATAGCGGCGGACGAGCTCCTCGCGGGCGGCCGGGTCGCGCTGGTCGCGCAGGCGGCGCCAGAGCAGCGTCTCGGCGGCCAGGCCCTCGCCCGGCCCGTTCGGCGCCCCTTCCGGGACAGGTCGTTTCTCGTCGCTGTTGGCTGCCATCGGTGGGCCCATCGCCGCCGGGCAATGTGGACGCCGCCCAGAGGTCGGGGAATCCTGCAGCGCCCGGCACCGGGGGAGGCGCCGGGGGCACACCATAGCGGCCGGGGTACCGGCCTCCGGCGTGGGTCGCCGGGTAGTCTCGCGGGACGCCGCGCCCACTTTCGCCGCGCCCACACGCAAGGAGGCCTAGATGGGATTCGACCAGTACCACGAGCCGCCGGAGGAGCTGCCGGCCGAGACGCGGACCTTCGCCCGCCTCTGCGCCTCGCTCGAAGAGGAGTGCCAGGCGATCGGCTGGTATCAGCAGCGCCTCGCGGTCGAGCCCGACGCCGACGCGCGGGCGATCATGGCCGACGCGCAGGGGGAGGAGTTCAAGCACTTCTCGATGGACCTCGAGTTCCTCCTGCGCAAGACGCCGCGCTGGCGCGAGATCGCCGCGGGCGTGCTCTTCCAGGACGGCGACATCGTCGAGCACGGCGAGGACGCCGAGGCGGCCTCGGAGGGCGACGGCGACGACGGTGCGCTGGTCGCCCCGATGGCGGCGGGCGAAGGCTCACTTGGAATCGGCAGCATGAAGGGACAGGGACGATGAACCACCTCCTGCGCGGCCACGCGCCGCTCACCGACTCGAACTGGAAGCTACTCGACGAGGAGGCGCGCGAGCGCCTCTCCGGGCCGCTGGCGGGGCGCCGCCTGGTCGACTTCGTCGGGCCCCAGGGCTGGGGTCACTCGGCGACGAACCTCGGGCGCGTCGACGCGGTCGAGGGGGCCGGGGAGGGCGTCAGCGCGCTGCGCCGGCGGGTCCTGCCGCTGGTCGAGGCACGGGTCGACTTCACCGTCTCGCGGGCGGAGATGCGCGACGACGACCGCGGCGCCGTCGACGTCGACCTCGAGTCGCTCGACAACGCCGCCCACCAGATCGCCGTCTGCGAGAACAGCGCCGTCTTCAACGGCTGGGCGAAGGCGGGCATCCAGGGCGTGGTCGAGTCCTCACCGTTCGAGCCGGAGCCGCTCGGGCCGAAAGGCGACGCCTACCCGCGCTCGGTCGCCCGCGCGGTCGAGGGCCTGCGCGAGGCGGGCGTCGAGGGCCCCTACGGCCTGGCGCTCGGCCCCGACGAGTACATCAAGGTGATCGAGACCGCCGAGCACGGCGGTTACCCCCTCTTCGACCACCTCGGCAAGATCCTCGACGGCGGCCCGATCGTCTGGGCCCCGGGCCTCAGCGGCGCCGTGGTGATGAGCCTCCGCGGCGGCGACTTCCTCTTCGAATCAGGCCAGGACCTCTCGATCGGCTACGACCACCACGACGCCAACGAGGTCCACCTCTACCTGGAGGAGACCTTCTCGTTCGTGGTAGCGACCCCGGAGGCCGCGGCGCCGCTGAGTGCTTGAGGGGGGTCGGCGGGCGGAAGGGATGGGGGCCCGCAAAGCTGTCGCCCGGGAAGGGCCGTGGCCCCGCAAGCTGTCGCCCGGGTAGGGGACGCGCCCCTCTCGCCACGGCCCGGGCAGGCTGTGGCCGTGGCGAGAGGGGCGGGTGCATGGAAGGTGTGGAGGGACACCGGCGGGAGGCGCACGGGAGGTTCACGGATCCGTGACGGGACGCGCCGCGACGGGCCGGTCCCCGAACGGTCAGGGATCTCCGGTTGGAAATCCGCGTATGGCGCGGGTTTCCAACCACGCGGATCCACGACCGGCCTACCGTGGTTCGAAATCCACGCCACAGGTGGATTTCGAACCACGCGAGCTCCCGGCCGCCGGATCCGTGACGGAGATGCCGAGAACTCCGGTCTTCCTCCCGTGTTGTGCAACACCGACCTACGCGCTGCGTGGATTGACCGTGCTATGGCAAGGTCAAAGTACGCAGCGCGTTATCGGCCCCTCGATTCAGGCCCGAAAAGGGCCTCTGGGGGCCGGAAAGTGTGACGTTCCCGGCATCTCTGTGTCCGATCCGGGCGAGGTGTGGAGGCTCCCCGACCTGATCGTCACGTAAGTCCGACTTCGCGACGTCCCTGTGACGCCTCTCCCACGCACCCCTCACGTCCTGGGCTCCTCATGGGGGTCACAGCCTGCCAGGACCCCCATGAGGAGCCCAGGACACCCTGGACCCCACTCGGACGGCCGGGAGCGCCCGAACCCCCGCCCGTCCCTTCCCCAGGCCTTCGCCCCTTTTAAGCCGGATCCGGCGACTTGAAGTGGAGCATCTCGACCTTCGAGAGCATGCCGTTCTCGCCTGAGTCGGAGAGGCGTTTGGCGGATTCGCTCTGGATCTCGAAGACCTTGTCGAGGGTCTCGGTGAGGAGGGCGGAGACTTCGTCCCAGCCCTTTTTGTCGACGACCATCGGGGTGCGGCTCAGGTGGCGGTCCTCTTTCTCATCCATGGAGCCGCTTTTGACGGCCTCCTCGATGTCGTCGAACATCGATTTGAGCATCGCGCCGGAGAGGCCGGGGCGGAGGCTCTGGGGCATCCGGGCCCATTCGCTGTCGCTGAGGAACTGGCGGCGCGTGGCACGGTAGAAGTGCTCGGTGGCGCCGCGGCGCTGCTTGGTGTCGACGAGCTCGATGCAGTCGTATTTCTCGAGCACGCGGACGTGGTAGGCGACGAGGTTGAGGCTCTGATCGAGCTCCTGGGCGAGCAGGTTGGGGCTGGCGACCCGCTCGTTCAGAATGATCAGGATCTGTACGCGCAGTGGGTGTGCGAAGGCTTTGGCGACGATCTGTTCGACGCCATCCTTCTTCTTCGTCTTAGGCAAGGGGGACTTCCTTCGGTCGGTGGCAAGGGGCACAGCGGTGGCAACGCGCCGATGCGAAAACGCTAATCAGTGTAAGTCAAGAAGTCCAGAAACGATCTTAAATTCTCGTTTATTTGTCGGCTTTTACCGGTTTCAACTTGATTGCTGTAAACGGCTGGAGTAAAACTACGTCTCCGCCGAAAGCGGGTGGCGGACAGGGAAACGCAGCACCGACACGGAGGTGGCGACAGTGCGGATGGGACGTTTGCAGGGGCGGATGGCGCCTGCGGCAATCACGAAGGGCTCCTGAACCACGGAGCAAGGGGCGGGGCGGTGGTCGCCGTGACAGGCTAGGTCGGTGGCGCCTTGGAAGCTGCCGTTGATCGTCATCGCGATCGCCGTCCCGATCGTCGTCGGCATCCTGCTCGCCGGGCCCGAGGCGGGCCTGGCCCTCGGCGCCTTGGTGGCGGTGGTGCTGGTCTACGTCGCGGTGCGGATGCGCCCGCGCGGGGGGATCGGCGATTCGCCCGACCCGACGGTGCGCCGGCGGCTGCTGGTGGTGGTGAGCCGCCCGGTCGAGGACCCGGTGACGACCGCGGCGATCGCCGGCGAGGCGGGCGTCGACGGCACCCGTGACCTCGCCGAGGTGAGGATCCTCGCGCCCGCCCGGATCGGCTTCCTCGACCGCTGGGCATCCGACCTCGAGCCCGCCCGCCGCGAGGCGCAGAAGGCCCTGGTCGTCTCCGTCGCCTCGCTGGCCAAGGTCGGCGTCGTCGCCGAGGCGCGGGTCGGCGACGAGGACATCGTCCAGGCGGTCGAAGACCAGGTGGGCAGCTTCAAGGCGACCGAGGTGGTGCTGGTGACGGGGACCGACGAGGACGACCCCGCCGCCGCCAGCGCGGCGGGCGAACTGGCCGACCGCCTGCGCACCGGCTTCCGCCGCCTCGTGGTCGGCATGCCCGGGTGAGTCCGCGGCACGGCGCGACGAGCCGCCGGCCGCGCGGGTCCGGCGGCGCGGACCGGGCCTCCGCGACGACTACGTGAGGCTGCCGAGGAGCTCGCCGATGCGGACGGCGGGACGGGTCGGGGCGACGAAGCCGTCCGCGACGGGGTGGAGGAGGCCGCTGCGGGTGAGCTCGTCGAGCGCGCGCTCGATGCCGTCGCGGGCGGCGAAGTCGTCCCCGGCGCCGATCAGCTCGCGGGCCAGCTCGTCGACGGTGATCCGGGCCGGGTGATGGTCGAGCACGCGCTGGAGCACCACCGCTTCCAGACGAGCGTCGACGCGCTCGTTGGTCTGGGTGTTCTCGGGCGCCGCCATCGTCGGGACGCTAAGGGTCCGGCTGCTCGTCTTCTCCCCCCGGTGCAGGCTTGCCGTTCTCGCTAAGTCCGAGAACTGTGAGGACCCAGGGCTCGTCGATCGTCGTGGCGTAGAAGTGCTGGACCGACCCGCGCACCGGCGCGGTGTTCACCAAGGTGACGGTGCCGCAGTCGGCGAGCACGCGGACGTGATAGCTGACGTTGGAGAGCGGCTCACGCAGCGCGTCGGAGATCTGGCGCGGGCTGAGCGGGTCCTGTTTCACCATCGCCCGCAGGATCTGCCTGCGCAGCGGGTGCCGCAGCGCGACCAGCAGTTCGTTGTCGTCGGTGTTGTTCGCGTCGCCCGCCATGGTTCGGGCGGCAACATAGAGCAATTGAAATGTTTTGTCTACAAACGGAGGCGTATCTGACGGGTCTCCATGAAGGCTTAAAGTTCTTGTGACACTTCCGTGCGGAATGTTTGAATTTGCAGGGATTCTTGGCCTAAATCGTCACATGGGCAGGACGGCTGATTGCCGATCCGTGAGGTTTCTGCGCCCCGGTTTCCGTCCATCTCGATGCAGACAAACAGTTGCGTATGTTTTGACCGGCTGCTAGCCCCCGTCGCCAAGGCCAAGGTTGGGATCGGCGGGCGCGGGTAAGTTGCCCGGACCCGTGAGTCGGGGCGACGTGATGGGGAGACAAGCCGCAGAGCCTGAGCATCGCTTTGGCGCCTCGCCGCCGCTGACGATCGGCGTCGAGGAAGAGCTTCTGTTGGTCGACGAGGGGAGGCGGCTGATCCCGGACGCCGAGCGGGTGATCGAGGCTCTCGACGCGGCGGCGCGGGAGGCGGTCAGCACCGAGATCTTCGCCGCCCAGATCGAGCTGAAGACGGGGATCTGCGGCGACGCCGCGGCGGCGGTGATCGAGCTCGCCGACCTCCGCGCGGCGGTGCGGGCGACCGGGGTCGGGCTGCTCGGAGCCGGGATCCACCCCGACGACGACGGCGGCGAGGCGCGGCTGGTGAGCAAGCCGCGCTACGACGTGGTCAAGGAGGATCTGGCGAGCCTGCTCTCGACGCCGCCCTCGGGGCTCCACGTCCACGTCGGCATGCCCGATCCGGAGACCGCGGTGCGGGTCGCCAACGCGATGCGCCTGCGGCTGCCGATGCTGGCCGCGCTCGCCGCCAACTCGCCCTTCCGTGACGGCGCCGACAGCGGCTTGGCGAGCGCCCGCGCGGTCGAGGTCCGCGCCTACCCGCGCTTCGAAATGCCGCGCGAGTTCCTCGATTACGAGGAGTTCCTGGCGGTCGCCGACCAGCTGGTCGAGGCGGCCGGGGTCGACGACTACACGTACATCTGGTGGGACGTGCGGCCACACCCGAAGCTCGGCACGGTCGAGGTGCGGGGGATGGACGTGCAGCCGACCGCGGCCGCCAACGCGGGCTTCGCGGCGCTGATCCGGGCGCTGGCGGCGCGCGAGGTCGACCGGCCCTCCTCCAGTGACCTGCAGCGCGAGGCGCTCGAGGAGTCCTATTACCAGGCGATCCGTCACGGGCTCGAGGCGCGGCTGATGGTCGCCGGCGGCGAGGCGGCCCCGGCGCCGGAGGTCGTGGCGCGGGCGCTCGCGGAAGCGCGGCCCTACGCGGAGGACCTCGACGGGCCGGGCGCCCTGGCGGAGATCGAGCGGATCCTCGTCGAGGGCAACGGCGCCGACCGCCAGCGCGCCGCCTTCGAGCGCGGCGGCATCCCCGCGGTGCTCGAGTACCTGGCCGAGGCCACCGCCGCGGATTGACCCCCGCGCCCGGCTCGCCGCCCGTGGTGAGTTCGCAGAAGTCCGCGCTATCCGCGGCTTACTGCGAACGCGCCCGGCGCCCCCTCTGGCGAGTTCGCACTTCTCCGCGCTATCCGCGGATTTCTGCGAACTCGTCGGGGCGGGGCTAGCCTCGGCGCATGCACATCAGGGAGGCGGACGAGGGGGACGCGGCGGCGGTCACGGCGCTCTGGACGGAGGCTTACGCCAAAGCTGGGCCGGAAGGCCGGCAGGAGCCATACGCCTTGCAGGAGTACTTCGCGGTCGCCGCCGTCGCCCACGTCACAGTCGCGATCGACGACGGCGAGGTGGTCGCCGTCGCCGCGGTCTTCCCGCCGGGCGCGCCGGGGCGCTCGGTCGCCGGGCCGGGGGAGGCGGAGCTCGCGCGGCTGGCGGTCGCCGACCGGGCGCGGCGGCAGGGGGTCGGCCGCGCGCTGGTCCTCGGTGCGCTCGAGCGGGCGCGCGGGCTCGGCGCCGAGCGGGTCGCGCTCTGGAGCCGCCCGTACCAGACCGCCGCGCACGCTCTCTATGAATCGCTCGGCTGGCGGCGTGTCCCGGAGCGCGACGAGGACGACCGCGACGGGCGCCGCTGGGTCTTCGTCCTGGACCTTTGACCGAACTTTCGCTTGTCCTCCGATCGGCCGATTAGGCTGGCCGCCGTGATCATCACGACCATGAACGACCTCGGCCCCGGGTACGAGATCGAAGAGGTTCTCGGCGAGGTCTTCGGCCTCACCGTCCGCTCGCGCAACGTCGGCTCGCAGATCGGCGCTTCGCTCAAGTCCCTCGCCGGCGGCGAGTTGAAAGGCATGACGAAGATGCTGAAAGAAGGCCGCGAGCACGCGACCGAACGGCTGGTCGAGGAGGTCGAAGCGAAGGGCGGCAACGCGATCGTCGCCTTCCGCTACGACACCTCCGAGCTCGGCACCACCTGGACCGAGGTCTGCGCCTACGGCACCGCCGTCCGCGCCCGCCAGAAATAGCCAAAAGCCGACTTCCCCCGGCTTTTACAATCGGGTGATGCCCGATCCCGTTCCCGAGCCCACCTACACGCTCTACCGGCGCGGTATGGAGCTGCTCGAGGAGGGCGACTTCGAGGACGCCGCCGAGCCCCTCGCCGAGGCCGCCCGCCGCGAACCGGAGAAGACCTCCGTGCGCGAGGCCCTCGGCCGTGCCTACTACCGCGCCGGCCGCTTCCGCCTCGCCGCAGTCGAGTTCGGCGCCGTGGTCGACAGCCACCCCGTCAACGACTACGCGCACTTCTGCCTCGGTCGCGCCCTGAGCATGACCGGCGAGACCCGCCGCGCCCGCCACCACCTCGCCCTCGCCTCGAACCTCCGCCCCGACCGCCGCGACTACCGCTTCTACCGCCGCCTGCTCGACGCCTGAGCGTCGGCGGCACAGGTCCCAAGGGGAGCGCAGGGGAGGGACGACACGCACCCCCGGCGCTCCCCCGGATGAGTTCGCACTTCTCCGCGCTATCCGCGGATTACTGCGAACTCGACCCGAGGGGGTGCGACGAAAGCGTTGCGGAAGGGCCCCGTGACCACGCGTTCGCGGGGACCGGTTGATCAGCGGCTCAGGTGAGGAGCGGGGTCACGCAGCGGAAGTGGAATTGGCTCAGCGGTGATCCGACGAAGATTTTTCCGGATGGAAACAGTGCGATGCCGTCGTATTCGTTGGCGAGCGCCGTGATCTGGTTCGTCCACTCGCCACTTACAAAGATCTGCGCGCCGGGTTCTCCCGCGAACACCGTGAGGGCCAGTACCGCCGGCAGTTCCCCGCCCCTCGCCGCACACACCCCGGCGGCTTCGACGGCGTTCACTGCCGCGGCGCTTGCCTCCAGATCCCAGCACGCCCCGGCGAACTCTCGGCGGCCCGCCGCACAACCGACCGCGTGGCCGTTGATGGTGGTCGCGTCGGTGGCGTGGTCGGCGGCGGTCGCGGTCTGGGCGTGGCGGGCGGAGTCGGCGGAGTTGGCGTGGGCGGCGTTCGGGACCTCGCCCAAGGTTTCGACCCTGATCTGGGAGCCGAGGAGGGAGCGGGGCGCGATGCGGTTGCCGGGGACCGATCCGACCTTGAGGCGGTTGCCGGGCAAGGATTTGACCTTGATCGTCTTGCCGTCGATCTTGGTCGCCGCCAGCACCGTGCCGCCGAGGGCGACGAACAGGGCGAGGCAAGCGACCACGAGGGCCGGCGGGGGCGGCCGCCATCCCGAGCGCTTCATCTCTCCACCTCCATCGAACGAGGACTTCCCAGTGCTCAGGCGATACCGGAGCGGTCTGAGCCT